>Ga0164241_10000935_pt1 | contig 41877 bp, 37 predicted proteins | sample OricomyardsoilBY_FD_108780 | JGI IMG/M metagenome (GOLD analysis project Ga0164241, IMG submission 108780) | Backyard soil microbial communities from Emeryville, California, USA - Original compost - Back yard soil (BY) | ecosystem: Environmental > Terrestrial > Soil > Unclassified | place: USA... | reverse complement strand
TACAGGGCATCGGTGTAGCTGTCGACGTCCGGTCGCTGCCAGCCGGCCGCCGTCGCGGCCGCGTCCGCGATCGCCCACTGGGAGTTCTGGGGTATGCCGTGGACGTCCTTGAGCCAGGCCCGCACCGTCCGCTGGTCGAGGGGGTCTATGCGCGCGGGACCGATACGCCGCCGGATGGTCTGTCGGAGGCATCGCTGGCAACCTGGGAGGAGGCACGGCTGGAGGGGGAGAACAACCGCAAGAGGGATGCCGGCCAGGCGGAGCTGCGGAGGATTCAGGAGCCACGCAAGCTGCGGGACATGGTCCGTTTCGAGAGCCTCGATCTTGCCGACGAGGATGAGGAGGGAGTCCATCAGCATTTGCAGGCCGTTACGCGCCTCGGCGAGCCATCGGTCGAGGTGATCTGTCTCCATGAAGGGGGTGACGGACGGCTCTATCTCGACCGCGCCTGCACGCTGGCCGCTCCGCTTCATGGGCATCTTCGTCGCGATGAGATCAGGACACTGCAGCACAATGCGCTCAGGCTCTCGAGCCAGGCGATCGTCCATCATCTTTTCAATCAGAACGAGCCGCGCTGGACGCCGGTGGCCGAGGGGACGCCGGCTCTGATGAGGCACCGTGTCCTGATCTTCCGCAATGGGCTCTGGAAGGAGCTCGAACGCTATCACATCATCTTCGATACAACGCTCGGACTCATCATACAGAAACAGGAGGAGTAACTGCATGGCAGGATATGACCTTACGCGCGAGCCATGGATTCCGGTGCTCGATCAGGGGGGAGGACTCCGGCATGTAGGCCTGCGCGACGCGCTCGTCGAGGCGCACGGCCTGCGGGAGATCTATACCGATTCACCGATCGAGGTGGCAGCGCTCAACCGGCTGCTGTTGGCGCTGGCGATACGGATTTTTCCGGAGACCGCCGAGGAGGATGACTGGCTCGAGCGCTGGCGTGCCGGGATGTTCGACCCGGCTCCTATCGACGCGTACTTCGAGCGCTGGCGCGAGCGCTTCGATCTGCTCGATCCGAAGCGACCGTTCTACCAGCATCCCGAGCCGATGGTCTCGAAGGCGTCGGCGATCAGCAAGTTGTTCAACGAGGAGGCCAGCGGCAACAACGCCACGCTCTTCAGCCATGTGTTCGATGAACAGCCGCGCCATATCGATCTGGCGAGTGCCGCGCGCGGGATCGTCGCGACTCAGGCGGCGGCGATAGGGGGAGGCGTCTCCAAGCCGTTCAATCTCTCCCACGCTCCGCTGATCGCCGGGGCGCTGTTCTGGATGCGTGGGCATTCGCTGTTCGAGGCGTTGATGCTCAACGCGCCGCCGTCGTGCCGTATGGGCGATCCCAAGGCAGATGATCGTCCGGCGTGGGAGCGGGAGCTGAAAACCCCTGCGCGCCGTGTCCCGGACGGCTATCTCGATTACCTCACATGGCAGTCGCGCCTGCTGCTGCTCGAATGCGAGGAGTCCGATGATGGGAGGGTCGTCGCCACCGGGCTCAGGATCAGCCAGGGGGACAAGGAGATTTCCGGGAGGGAGGATGCGCCCGGCATCGTCGACGACCCGCTGATGGCCTACCGCCAGAGCAAAGACAAGGGGCTCTTCGCCTACCGTGTGAATGCCGACCGGGCGCTCTGGCGCGACGCGGGTCTTTTCTTCTCGCTCTTCAAGGCCGACAGCGGAGGGGGGCCGCGCACGTTCCAGTGGGTCGCCGATGAGGAGGACCGATTGAACCAGCGATGCTGGATGGTGGATGTCTTCGGCATGGCGACCGACCAGGCGAAGATCGAGCTCTGGCGGCGCGAGCGGCTTCCGTTGTATACACCGTATCTCCATCAGGATCGCAACAGATGGGTGCAGCTCGAGGGCTCGCTCGAGATGGCGAACGAACATGCCGGGACGCTGCACAGAGCGTGCGAGATCCTCGGCTCGTACCTCCTGTTCCCGGCGAAAGATGGCGCGCTCAGCCAGATCGAGCGCGCCGAGGCGGCGACCTTCGCGCGGGCGCTCGATGCTGTCGATCGGTTCTGGGCGGCGCTGGAGGTGCCGTTCGGCCATCTTCTGGCCGAGCTCGCGACCACCGATGATATAGACCGATCGGTCGAAAAATGGAGAGGCACGCTCGGGCGCCTGGCGCTCGATGCGTTTGGCCGGGCCACCAGCTCGCTTACCACGACCGCGCGCCACCTCCGCGCGCTGGCCCACGCGGAGCACTACCTCCTGCGCCGCACACGGTTCAACACGACGAACAACCACACTCTATAGGAGAATCACCATATGGCAGATCAGCCAGAAGGGAAGCCGCTGGGGGGCTTCTGGAGCCATCTCTTCAGACTTCATGAGCGGGGGGATCGCGCCTCGCTCGCCAAACTCCGGCGGGCCGTGGCCGAGCCGGTCAACGGCGATGTGTTCGCCGTCATCGGCAACGCCATGCCGTCGAAAATATCGGGTCGCGATATATCCGATCGCCAGATCGACGCCCATCTGCTCGCGGCCTGTCTGTTCGCCGTCCACCCGACGGTATCGGCGGAGCCGGCCGGCCCCTCCCTCGGTGCGTCGCTGCGGAGGCTCCGGGGGAGGCTGAGCGTCGGCGGCGAGAGCCTCGACGCCCGGTTCGCCTCGATCCTCAACAGCGAGCGCGAGGATCTTCCGTCCCGTTTTCGCCATGTCATCAGGCTGCTGGCGAGCCACGATGTGCCGGTCCATTATCCCCAGCTGCTGACCGATCTGCTGAAGTGGGATCGGGATGACCGCAAGGTACAGCGCCGCTGGGCGATCGATTACTGGGTCATCCGCGAGGCCGGCGAATCCGATGCCGATGAAAGCATGGCCGAGCCGGCCGAGAGCGATCAGGCATAACGGGCCGATGCATATGGGGCGCGGCGCCAGATCCGGCGCGGCCTGCGGGGCGATCGGCCGTGACGACACTTCATCGAATATCAACGATAATCTTCAATCAGATAGAGAGGGACTCTCCACTATGAAAATCGAACTTCATCTCATCCAGAACTTTCCGCCAAGCAATCTCAATCGCGACGATACAGGCTCGCCGAAGGACACCGAGTTCGGCGGCCATCGCCGGGCGCGCGTCTCGTCGCAGTGCCTGAAGCGCTCGATCCGCACCAGCGATGCGTTCCGTTCGGAGCTGAGCGGCCAGATCGGACGGAGGACCAAGCGGAGCGCCGAGATGCTGGCCGGCGCGCTCGTCGAGCGGCATGGTCGCTCGGCCGAGGATGCGCGCGCGGTTGCCGCGGCGGCGGTGCGCACGCTCATCGGAAAATTCGAGGATGGCCTGACGAGCGTTCTGTTCTACGTCGGCGGCGACGAGCTGGACGATCTGGCGGCGCGGCTCGACGGGATCTGGGATACGCTCGCGCCGCTGGTCGCCGCGCAGCGCGAGGCCGAAGCGCAGGCGGGGGCTGAAGCGGAGGAGGGGGGCGAGGAGAAAAAAAAGAAAGGGAAGAAGGCCGACAAGGGAGCCGCGACGGCGGTCGAGGCGCTTGACGCGGCCGTGGCGCCGTTGAAGAAGTCGTTCATCGACGGGCGGAGAAACCGCGTCGGAAGCGTCGACATCGCCCTGTTCGGACGGATGCTGGCCGAGGAGCCGAACCTCAACATCGACGCGGCCTGCCAGGTGGCGCATGCGATCTCCACCAACCGGGTCTCGATGGAGTTCGATTACTTCACCGCCGTCGATGATCTGAACCCCGAGGGGACGACCGGCGCCGGGATGATCGGGACCGTCGGCTACAACTCGAGCTGCTTCTACCGTTACGCGCTGATCGATGTCGATCAGCTCGCCAAAAATCTCGGCGGCAACCGGGAGCTGGCGAAGGAAGGGGTGCGGGCGTTCATCCGTGGCGCCATCGCAGCGATCCCGAGCGGCAAGCAGAACTCGTTCGCCGCGCAGACGCCGCCGTCGCTGGTGATGGCCGTGGCACGCGAGAAGGGGATGCCGTGGTCACTCGCCAACGCGTTCGAGCGTCCCGTGCGTCCGTCCGAGAATGCGAGCCTGGTGGATGCCTCGATCGCGGCGCTCGACACCCATTGGGATACGCTCACGACGATGTATGGCGTCAACGGGGCGCGGGCGTTCCTGGCCGCATCGTGCGATGACAGCGCTCTCCCGAAGCTCGCCCCCGCGCGACGCGCCAGCGTCGATGAGGTGGTCGACGGGGTGATGGGGGTGCTCGAGGAGCGCTGGAGCGCCAGCGGCGAGGTGACGCCATGATGACGACGCTTCTGCTCCGTCTTGCCGGACCGATGCAGTCGTGGGGCGTGCAGAGCCGCTTCGAGATCCGCGATACCACGAGCGAGCCCTCCAAGAGCGGCGTGGTGGGGCTGATCTGCGCCGCGCTCGGACGCGACCGGGCCGAGCCGATCGATGATCTTGCCGCGCTGCGGATGGGGGTGCGGGTCGATCGCGAGGGACAGGTCCGGCGCGATTACCAGACCGCGCTCGGCGTGGCGATCGCCTCCGGCGGCAAACTCAAGGAGTGCCAGCCATCCAACCGCTACTACCTCGCCGACGCGCGGTTCCTGGTGGGACTTGAGAGCGCCGACCGCGAGCTGCTCGAGCGGATCGACGCGGCGCTGCGCGATCCGTTCTGGCCGATCTTTCTCGGACGCAAGTCGTTCGTCCCGTCGGAACCGGTCCATCTGGCCGGGCCGGGGGTGCGGGAGCTGCCGCTGCTCGATGCGCTCCGGGGCCATCCCGTCGTCCCCGACGTGAAGGGGAAGAAGCCAGGGAGCCATCGCTATGTGATCGAGAACGACGCGGACCCATCGGAGTCGTCCGCCGCGCGGCTGACCCGTCCCGACCAGCCTATCAGCTTCGAGCCGCGCCGGTTCGGTCTGCGGCAGGTCGATATCTACACCATGCCATCGAGCCAACCCACGGAGGCCGAGAATGTTTCTGAGTGAGCTTCATCTGAACCCGCGCTCGCGGGATGCGCGGCGGGATCTTGCGTCCCCCTATGAGATGCACCGCACCCTCAAGCGGGCCTTTCCCGACGGCGAGCCGGAGGAAAACCGTCTGCTGTTCCGCCTGGAGGGAGCAGCAGACGAAGGGGCGAGCCGCGTGCTTGTGCAGTGCGCGGTCGCCGAGCCCGACTGGACCCATCTGCCGGAGGATTACTGCCGGCTGGTGATGGGGCCCAAGAGGATCGCGCCGGCCCTCGCCGCCGGCATGATCTGCGCGTTTCGTCTGCACGCCAATCCCACCGTCAAGCGCCGGAAGAAGCGCTTCGGGCTGATGAAGGAGGAGGAGCATCTGGAGTGGCTGCAGCGGAAGGGGAGCCAGGGGGGATTCACCCTCGTGCAGGCCAACGCCGCCACCTATCAGCTCGGCGGACGCTGGCACGGTCCGCCGAGCCGGGAGAAGAAAGCGTCGATCCCGCATTTCGGCGTCAGGTTCGACGGCCTGTTGCGGGTCGATGACGCCGGCCTGCTGCTGGGGGCGCTCCGCTCGGGGATAGGCTCGGCCAAGGGCTTCGGCTTCGGGCTGCTGACGCTCGCTCCTGTCCGCTGAGTGGGTGGTGTCTCAGGGTGGTTGTCGAGTGCTGAGAGGCTGGGCCGGAGTTGAGCTCCGGCCCACCATTCCGGCAACCTCAGACACTGCCGTTGAGTGGCGGCCGGCGTCGGTGCATGCGGCATCCGCGATCGCGGTATATCGATGCACGGCGCGTATGCGCGGCGCGGATTGATGATGTCGTCTCCCTCCGATCTTCCCCACGCGAGTGGGGGCGCCGGTCGCGGGGATACGTCGCGGAGCGATGGCTGTGCGGGATGATCCGGCGCCCGTGCCGGTGGGACATCGCCCGCATGGTGATCTCCCGATAGCAATCGATCACAGCATCAGGAGAGTGAGCATGATCAAACAGAATTATCGCGCCCTGCCGAAGGTTCGCGATAGCCTCAGCTATGCCTATTTCGATTACGGAAGGATCGAGCAGTCGAAGCTCGGCATCGAGTATGTGAACGACGCCGGAAGGATCATCATCCCGATCGCCAACCTCACGACGCTCATGCTCGGCCCCGGCACCTCGATCACGCACGCGGCGGTCAACGCCCTTGCCAAAAGCGGCTGCCTGATCGTCTGGAGCGGCGAGGAGGGGGTACGGTTCTATGCGCAGGGGACGGGGGAGACGCGCAAGGGATATGCGCTGCAGCGGCAGGCGGAGCTCGCCAGCGATCCGGCGCGGCGTCTGGCGGTGGTGATGCGGATGTATAGGATGCGCTTCCGCGAGGCGCTCCCACGGAACCTCACGATCGAGCAGTTGCGGGGGATGGAAGGGGTGCGGGTGCGCGACGCCTATGCGCATGCCGCCAGGAAGTACAACGTCGAATGGAAGGGGCGGAACTACGACCGGAGCAACTGGGATAACTCCGATCCGGTGAACCGGGCGCTCTCCTCGGCCAACGCATGTCTCAACGCGATATGTCACGCGGCGATCGTCTCGGCCGGCTACAGCACCGGCCTCGGGTTCATCCATCAGGGGACGCAGCTCGCGTTCGTCTACGATATCGCCGATCTGTACAAGGCGGCGCTGACCATCCCGCTCGCCTTTTCCACCGCCGCCGAGGACCCGCCGAAGATCGAGACGGTGGTGCGCCAGCGCTGCCGCGAGGGGTTCCGGCGGCTGAAGATCCTCGGCCGGATCATCCCCGATATCGACAGCGTGCTGGCCGTCGACAGCGAGGATCTGCCGGAAGGATTCGATCCCGACGATGATCCGGCGCGTCCGACCGACTGGTGGACCCCCGGCGATGCCGCCGTGCCACAGACAACCGAGGAGGGGGACGATGACGGTGATGATACTTGAACGGGGGACTCCCTCGCTGCGGGGGGAGCTGAGCCGGTGGCTGATCGAGATCGCCACCGGCACATTCATCGGCCGGGTGAGCGGTCTTGTGCGGGACCAGCTCTGGGAGCGCTGCACGCGGCGGGCGCAGGATGGCACGGTGCTGCAGATCTGGCGCACCAACAGCGAGCAGGGATTCGATATCCGCAGCTACAACGCCCGCGACCGTCTCCCGGAGGCGATCGAGGGGCTCTGGTTCGTCCGCATTCCTCCACGCGGCGATACCGACATCGTCGATGTCACGGCAACCGGTGGCGTAACGCGCCGCCATTCGATCGATATTCCGCCCCCTCGGGACGAATAAGCACAGAGAAAACCCCCCGCCGAGACTTCGGCCCCATCGAATCGCCATAATCGGCGATTCCAGGTGGGATTTCAAGTGTGTTCCCCACGCGAGTGGGGATGGACCGCTCTTGACCAACGTTACCTTTTAGCGGCTTGAGTGTTCCCCACGCGAGTGGGGATGGACCGTCTATCGCTCGAATTCGCCGCCACGTTGGTGGGTGTTCCCCACGCGAGTGGGGATGGACCGGCTAGATTGCGCTTCGTTGGCGGAGAGGCGAAGTGTTCCCCACGCGAGTGGGGATGGACCGGCGGAGCGGAGTTCCAAGGGAACGGGGAACTCGTGTTCCCCACGCGAGTGGGGATGGACCAGACGCCGGCCGGCAGGTCGAGGCGATGTTTGCCGTGTTCCCCACGCGAGTGGGGATGGACCGCATGGCGGCCGCGAGTGTGATGATGCGATACAGTGTTCCCCACGCGAGTGGGGATGGACCGACGACGCATGCCATTCTGCCGCCTGACGACGCGTGTTCCCCACGCGAGTGGGGATGGACCGGACAAGCTTGTCGAGCGCATCACCGGCGTGTTGTGTTCCCCACGCGAGTGGGGATGGACCGCGTAATCGCACCGCGCCCCGATTAACCGGGGCGTGTTCCCCACGCGAGTGGGGATGGACCGCACCATCGGCGGCGGATATTCACACCGCCACGGTGTTCCCCACGCGAGTGGGGATGGACCGGGGCGAACCTGTTGTTAACCTTCACGAACATAGTGTTCCCCACGCGAGTGGGGATGGACCGCCGGTAGGCGGATTCAGTTAGACCACCACATGGTGTTCCCCACGCGAGTGGGGATGGACCGGGGCAGCGGATCGATATCACCATGCCGGAGACGTGTTCCCCACGCGAGTGGGGATGGACCGTGGGCTTGAACGCGCTTACGGGGGCCGATAGCATGTTCCCCACGCGAGTGGGGATGGACCGCGGAGATGAAGAAGGGCGCAACGGCCCCCAACATGTTCCCCACGCGAGTGGGGATGGACCGGAAGGCGTCGAACTCGGCATTGCGTACGACGCATGTTCCCCACGCGAGTGGGGATGGACCGCGTGGGAGGCAACGGGCGGCGTGAGGATTTACATGTTCCCCACGCGAGTGGGGATGGACCGCTCATGTGCATATGTACATCGTGGCGCCCGAAATGTTCCCCACGCGAGTGGGGATGGACCGCACATCGACGCCATCCGGTTTTACCTCCAATCATGTTCCCCACGCGAGTGGGGATGGACCGCCGGTATCCGTCGCCCAGGCGAGGCTCTTTTGATGTTCCCCACGCGAGTGGGGATGGACCGATCGCCCCCCGCTGTTCCCGATGGTGGAAGAGATGTTCCCCACGCGAGTGGGGATGGACCGTCACTGCTCCCACCCCGGGAGATCATGCGGCTATGTTCCCCACGCGAGTGGGGATGGACCGGATCGCCTGCCACGAGATCACCGCGTCGATGTGTGTTCCCCACGCGAGTGGGGATGGACCGGTGACCCGGCCGGGCGCGGTGGATACGCTGTGGTGTTCCCCACGCGAGTGGGGATGGACCGCTCGGCGAGTTCGCGGCCGCAGGGGAGAAGAGATGTTCCCCACGCGAGTGGGGATGGACCGTGGTTTGCCAACGGCGGCTATCAGACCGGCGGATGTTCCCCACGCGAGTGGGGATGGACCGCTCGGCGATCGCACGATCACCCCGGCGACCGCGTGTTCCCCACGCAAGTGGGGATGGACCGTCAAGCGTGCCGTTCTGCACGTTGAACAGATAACAGATAGAGTTCACCACGCGAGTAGGGATGGACCGTACAGCGCCTCGGGGCCGAACAGGTAGCTCGGGTTTCCCCACACGAGTGGAGACGAACCTCGTGCGCCGCGATGTCTGGCTCCGTATCAATCCAGTCCCTTCATGCCCGGTGCCCAGTACGCCCGGGTGTGGAACTGCGAGCTTGACCAGCCCCGCTGTTTCAGTACCTGGCGGAGCTTCTGAATCGCGATGGATCTCCCGGCAAGCACGAACTGTGCCGGATGGTGCGCATCGAGTCGTTCCAGCGTTCTCCTCTCAAGTTCGGGGAAGTGCCCTTCACCGTCGGCGCGAACGCAATGGTGGGTGTTGGTCAGGCCCAGGCCCTCCAGGGCCTGAAGGGATTCGGATGGCGTGGAGACCTCAAACAGAAACTCCATCTCCTCTGATTTCTTGGTCGTCGATCGGAGCGCCGCCGCCAGACCGAACGTCGTCTCGTCCCCGAAGAAGATGGCGGGCCTGCGGAGCTGTGTCAGGTCGATCGACTTGCGCGGGCCGAAGATGGTGCAGGGATCGCCGACGCGAACCGACCGTGCCCACTGCGTGCCGGGACCATCCGCGTGAAGGTAGACGAGAATCCGGGTGCGCCCTTCCTCCGGGTTCCACTCCATGGGCGTGTAGGTGCGCTGGACCCACCCGCTCAACTGAATCTGCACCTTGTCTCCCGGCGTCCACTCTGCCTTCTTCAGCGCGTCGCCGCTCAGCGTGATAAGCCGGAATCTCGGGTTCACTTCCTCGATGGAATCCACACGCGACTGGCGCGTGAATAATTTCTGCACCATGGACTCGACAATGCCGGGGCGCTTTCCGGCGGGTGGTATGGCTTCGTCGGCTCTTGGCGAGCGGGTATCATTCATGGAGGGTTCCTCTGGTTATCATCGGTTTGTCGACGTTCGTTAATAGTTCTTCAGAGCGATGGGCTGCACCATCTGCCCGAAGTCTGGGATGCCATCCGGATCGGCGATCGGGTCACCTTCGGTCGGCTCGCCGAACGACGTCTGGGGGGCCGCATCGGAGCCCAGGGCTGCTTCCTGGTTGCTGGTCACGTAATCGCGTAGTGTACGTTCGTAGCTGTCGAGCCCTGCCGGAAGGTCCTCTCCATGAGCCGCGAGCTCACCGGCCAGGATGTAGGCGGCGACCATCGCCACGGTGGTCCCCTGACCGGTTGCGGGGGAGACGCTGTAACCCGCATCGCCAAGCAGCACGATCCGTCCGCTGGACCAGCGCTCCATGCGAATCTGGTTCATCGAGTCGAAGTAGAAATCGGGCGCGTCCTGCATATAGGCCAGCAGCTGCGGGAACACCCAGCCCGCCCCCGCGGCACGGTCGGCGACAAGCCGCTTCTGGGCCGCGATGTCGCGATGATCATAGTCCAGCGGCTCGGGGGATGCAAAGCCCGTATAGGTTCTCATCTCCCTGTTCTTCTCCAGCGCCAGGACGCCCCCCATGAGTGTGCCATCCTGCTGGAGGAATATTTCCCAGTGCTCCAGACCGAGGAAGTTCGGTACGGCAAAGACGGCGATATAGAAGCCGAGATAGCGGATGAACTGCTGGTCGGGACCGAAGGCGAGCCGCCGTACCCCCGAACGCAGTCCGTCCGCGCCGATGACGAGATCGAAGCGGCGAGGCGCCCCACTGGCGAACGTGACATCGACACCGGCGTCATCCTGATGCAGCGACACGATGAAGTCACCGAAGAGGTAGTCCGCCCCATTGCCCACGGTCTGATAGAGCACACGGCAGAGGTCGTCCCGCAGAATCTCCACGTCGGGGCTGTCGAGCCGGCCGCCGGTAAAGCTCTGTTCGGTGCTCCGGAAGATCTCTCTGCCGGTGGCGTCGACAATCGACATCCCGGCCAGCCTGGTGCTCCGTTTCCGGATGTCGGCGAGGATTCCCATCCGCTCGGCGACCTCCAGCGACGGACCGCGCACATCGACGGCCTGGCCGCCCGGACGGAGGCGGGGCGCGCGCTCGACGACCGTGACCTTGAAGCCGTGCCGGGCCAGCCAGTAGGCGACGCTGAGCCCGGCGACGCCGGCACCCGAAACGAGCACACTGATGTTATTCTTCATCATTGATGATTACCTTCCCGCCTCCGTTGCCGAACGCCCCGCAGAGCGGCCGATCCTCCGCTACTGCCTTCCGGGACGATCGATCATGGCCGATGCCGGGGCCGTTTTGACAGGGTGGAAAGATATAGCGTTTTCTCCCTGGCGGCATTAGGAGATTCCGTCAAGTTATATCGCAATCCGGCCAATACTGCTTACTGCTTGTTTCTGGGTGATGATTATGCCGATGCACAACAACGATGATGCTCTCGCCGCCTTCATCGATCCCGACTCGGTGCCCCGGCCGGTGCTGGCGGTGGGGGCAACCCTCATCACCGATACCGACGGGATGGAGATGGAGGTCCACCATCACCGCAAGGCACAGTTGATCTACATGGCGCGCGGCGTGCTGACGTGCGAGGTGTCGCGGGGGCTGTGGATCGTGCCGCCGCAGTGTGCGGTCTGGATTCCCGGCGGCACATCGCACAGCGTCAAAGGTGTCGGGGCGATCGATGTCTACTGTCTGTTTGTGGAGCCCGCCTCGGCCCCGACGCTGCCGGACGCCTGTTGCACCGTTTCGGTTTCTCCCCTGCTGCGTGAGCTCCTTCTTCGATGCGCCGGGTTTCCCACGATGTATCCCGCCAGGGGAGCGGAGTCGCGTCTTGTGAAGGTGTTGCTCGATGAACTTGCTGCCGCGCCCGTGGAAAAGCTGCATCTGCCGATGCCCTCGGATGGCGGTCTGCGGAGGATTGCGGATGCGATGGCCGCCGATCCGTCCGACCGGGCAACCGTGGATGCGTGGGCGAAGCGCATCGGGGTCAGCGAGCGGACGCTCAGCCGGCTCGTGCTTCAGGAGACCGGCATGAGCTTCGGCCGCTGGCGTCAGCAGATTCACATCATCCTGGCCCTGCAATGGCTGTCGCAGGGAGCGTCGGTTCAATCGGTCGCCACCGACCTGGGGTATGAAAGCGCGAGCAGTTTCGTGGTGATGTTCCGTAAGGCCCTGGGCGCATCCCCCGCCCGGTACATGGCTCAGAGGCTTGTGGGGCGCAAGCCGAAATAGATGGGGATGAGCCGCTCGAAGTCGGAGCGCAAAAAAATAATGGATCGGTGTCCCCGGCGCGAGTGGGGATGAACCCTCATACCATCACCGCTGCCTCATCACACTTCCACAGCGCTACGGCCGTACCGGAGGCTCTTGACCATTTCCACCACATACCCCACGAAAACCTCTTGACAAGGTCTTCCGGACTCCGTATTTTGCCAACCGGTTAATTAACCAAACGGTTTAATACGTATGTCCTCAGATCATCTCAGTGCCATCTTCGCTGCGCTGGCCGATCCAACCCGGCGAGCGATCCTCGCACGGCTCACCGTGAGCGAAGCTTCCGTCACGGAGCTGGCCGAGCCCTTCAATATGAGCCTCCCGGCGATCTCCAAGCATCTCAAGGTGCTCGAGCGCGCCGGACTGATAACGCGCGGCCGCGACGCGCAGTGGCGGCCATGCCGTCTTGCCGCCGGTCCGCTTAAAGAGGTCGCCGACTGGGTAGAGCCATACCGCCGGTTCTGGGACGAGAGCTTCGATCGCCTGGACGCATACCTTAAAGAACTTCAAGCCAAGGAGAACAACAATGACCATGGGAAATGAATCCGCCACCGCATCGGTCGAGCCCGGCCTGCTTATCACCCGCACCTTCGATGCGCCGCGCGCGCTGGTGTTCAAGGCGTGGACCGAGCCGGAGCGCCTGGCGCAATGGTGGGGGCCGAAGGGCTTCCCGATGACCTCCTGCACGGTCGATCTGCGGCCGGGGGGCACGTTCCATTACTGTCTGCAGTCGGCGGCCGGCAATGAGATGTGGGGGAAATTCGTGTACCGCGAGATCGTGGAGCCGGAGCGGATCGTGTTCGTCACTTCGTTCTCGGATGCGGAGGGAAATATCACCCGCCATCCGTTGAGCCCGGAATGGCCGCTGGAAATTCTCAATACCCTGACGCTGGTCGAGCACGACGGCAAAACCACGCTCACGTTACAGGGCGCTCCGGTGTCCGCAACGGAGTCGGAAATGGCGACGTTCTCGGCCAATCATGACAATGTCAGGAAGGGGTTCGAGGGGACCTGGAAGCAGCTCGAGGAATATCTGGCGCACGCCTGATATATCCCGCCAATATCGCCGGTGACGTATATGCACATGCCGACAATAACGCGCCGCGTCGCCGGCGGAATAGAGTGTGGCTGCGGTAATCGTGTGTGGAATTGCGGCAATTATCCGGACGAATAAAAAAAAGAAAAATAATTACGGAGAAATAGATATGACCGAAAGCATAAATGATCTGGCGACCGATACCGCCGATCGCCAGATCGTCATCACCCGCGTGTTCGATGCGCCGCGCGAGCTGGTGTTCAGGGCCTGGACCGACCCGAACCATGTGGCGCAATGGTGGGGACCGACGGGCTTCACCAACACCGTGCATGAGATGGATGTGCGGCCGGGAGGCATCTGGCGCTTCGTTATGCATGGCCCCGATGGCGTCGATTATCCCAACAGGATCGTCTACAGCGAGGTCGTCGAGCCCGAGCGTCTGGCCTATTCCCACGGCGACGATGGAGAGGGGGACGCCGATACGTTTCAGGTGGAGGTGACGTTCGACGCGCAGGGGGGGAGGACCGCGATCACCATATGCATGCTGTTCAATTCGGTCGCCGCGTGCGATAAGGTCAAGGCCATGGGGGCCACCGAGGGTCTCAACTCGACGCTCACCCGTCTGGATGACTATCTGCCGTCGATGGCCGCGGGGCGGGGCGCCCAGGCCGGAGATGCAGCGTCGCGCGAGCTGGTCATCACCCGCGTGTTCGATGCACCGCGCGAGCTGGTGTTCAGGGCCTGGACCGAGCCGGAGCGCCTGGCGCGGTGGTGGGGACCCCACACGTTCACCGTGCCGTACTGCGAGGTGGATCTGCGGGTCGGTGGTCTCATGCTGATCCATATGCGCGGCCCCGACGGCGTGGTGATGCCCAACAGAGGGATCATCAACGAACTGGCCGAGCCGGAGCGTCTGGTGGTCACCTTTACGGCGTTCGAGGATGCCGGGGGGATTCCCCAGCTCGAGACGATCAACACCATCACGTTCGAGGAGGAGGATGGCAGGACGAAGCTTACGATGAAGGCGGTGGTGGTGAGGGTATCCGCCGCGCTGGCCCCCGCGGTCGCCGGCATGGAGGAGGGGTGGAACCAGACGCTGGACCGTCTCGGCACGGAGCTTGCCAACGGCTGATATATCCGGGTGATACATGCGCGCCGAAACCGGAGGGGATATCCCTGGCATCCTCTCCGGGCGCGCGGCTGACGATGCCGCCGTATCGAGGTCACGGTCCGGCCCCGTATGACGATCTGCCGTGGCGGAGCGCTCCGGCGCTGATCCGCCGGCGGCGGCATGATGAATCGATACCATTCAACTGAACCATAGCACACACATGGCAACATCGAGTATAGTGACGATCGGGGCGCGCTGGCGGTCCTGTGCCCCCTATTTTCTGAGCATCGCTCGCATCGCCGCCGCGTTCCTGATCATACAGCCCGGAGCGGCCAAGCTGTTTGCCTTTCCTCAACCGATGCTCCCCGGCGCCGGGCCCGCGCCGCTTCTGTCGCTGGTCGGGATCGCGGGCATTCTGGAGGTGGTCGGAGGTCTGTTGCTGCTGGCGGGGCTGTTCACCCGTCCGGTCGCGTTTATTCTGTCGGGGGAGATGGCTGTGGCGTATCTGATGTTCCATGCGCCGCAGAGCTTCTGGCCGATCATCAACCACGGCGAGCTTGCCTTCATCTACTGTTTCTTCTGGCTCTACATATCGGCGGCTGGCCCGGGACCCTGGAGCCTCGACGCACTCCGGCGGTCCGATTCCGCGCGGTCCGGCATGGCGCCGCGATCGGTGGGATGAGGGTTCTTCTCTCGATCCGTCGCGGAGACGATGGGAGAGAGGGATGTATCGCAGTGCGATATATCGATACTCCTCGGGGTTATCGTCTCCCGATCCGGGCGGGATGGGCCGGCCCGGAGAATGCATTGTAGGTGCGTTGCTCCGTCCGGTGGTTCCGATCGGCGCTCGCTCCCCCGATGCAGCATCCGTACGGGTCGGTGCGGGTCACCGGCGCCGCGCGGTTCCATGCAGCGCGACCCGATCGTGGCGGCGCAGCGTCCCTCCATGAATGACATCCGCATAGATGCCGGCCACGGCGGGGAACATAACCCCCGGCGCGATCGTGACGCTTGCGACCGGCCTTCTGCTGGCTATCGCGCGGAGAATGCCGGGATCGCCGGGGAGATCTCCCTGCGCAAGCGTGGTGATGACGCAGCGCGGAGTCGGGTCGGCCGCTCTCAGCTCGACATCCGGTCCCAGCAGAAGCTCGCCGCCGAGCCATCCATCCTCGATGAACTCTTCGCATCCCTCCGCGGTTGCCACCACGATGTTGGGGCGGAACCTCGGCGCCTCGAAACGTCCCTCCGGATGCATCGCGCGCAGACGCCCCAGCGTCCCGGTCGTGATCAGGTGGATCACCGCGTGATCGAACAGCGATCCGGCCGGGGCGGCGAGCGCCATCGGCTCCTCCCGGATCTCCTCATCGGCGGCGCCGGGCAAGGAGCGGTCCGCCTCGCGTGTGGGTGCCGGCGGGGCTTCGCCGATCAGTGCAACCTCACGTCCGAGCGCGTGCGACAGCAGCGCGTCGGCGCCGGGCTGGTCGCTGCGGATGATCGTGCCGTCGGGGAGCGTTATACGGACGGGGGGGAGCTGGGCGCCGGGGAGCGGAGGCTCGACGAATACGGCGCGGCAGGCGAGCAGGCTCCCCCATTTGCGCGGGTGCTTGGCGCTGGCGATATGTCCCGTCCGCTGGTCCATGACAGCATATGCTCTGTCGCCGAGGACTCCGCGTACGGTCACGTCCGCCTCCATCAGCTCTTCTCCCCGCATCGACTTGACCGGGTAGCGATAGAGCGCCGCCACTGTTCCGGCTGAATCACTCTCTGCGGTCATCTGTTCCTGCCGTGTTTTCTTTGTCCATCGCCGGTGCCGCATGAAAGCGCGGCTGCGCGGCGATGGGATGAACGTATCTCAATAAAGATATTCCATCGACTGAAACTTTTCCGTTTCTTCCATCGAATACCCGCGCCGCGAAAACAGCCGATGGCGTCGTGATGTGGGTTCGGGGCGGTGATGCCGCTCCCAATAGGATTTGAAGCCATCGCATTTCTCGCCTCCGATGTTCATCCGGCGTGGCCGGATGTCGGGAGGAACCAACAATGATAGACCTGTACTGGGGCTGCCTTATCGGCGGCATCGTATTTTCCCTCGTCTCTCTGTTCGGTCTGCGCGCGCACCACGGAGCTCACGGGGCACACCATCTTCTTCGTTTCCACGGCGCCAGATTTCTCCATCCGACGACGATCGTCGGCGGGATCACCGCGTTCGGCGGTGCCGGAATTCTGCTGACCTCCTACACGGCGCTCGGCCCGCTGGCCGGGGTCGTGCTGGCGACGGCCGCGGCGGTGCTGCTGTCGATCCTCGTCCATCTGTTGATCGTCGGTCCGATGAGCAACAGCGAGGCATCGATGGGACATTCGCAGCGGGAGTACGTGGGGCGCACGGCGGTGGTGACGGTACCGATTCCGTCGGAGCGGCACGGTCAGGTGATGCTGAACATGGGAGCAGGAAACACCTGTGAGCCCGCCATGAGTTATGATGGCGTGGCGATTCCGGTTCATGCGCGGGTAGTGGTGGTCGAAGTGAGGGACCACACGCTCTATGTCGTAGAAGTCGATCACTAAGGAGAGATTCGTCATGATTCCCGAGTATGTATTGATTCCTGTGCTGGTGGTTGGGGTGCTCGTCGTGTTGCTGCTGGCATTTGCGGCACGCTACAAGACGGTCAGTCCCGACGAGGCGATGATCGTCACCGGCGCGGCGCTCAGCGGGAAGAACGTTGTCACCGATGTGTCGGGTCGCCGCATCAAGATCGTGCGGGGCGGCGGCGCCTATATCATTCCGATCTTCCAGAGAAACGAGAGGATCTCCCTCCGCACCCATAAGCTGGAGGTCTGCACCCCCGAGGTGGTCTATACCTCGCAGGGCGTTCCGATCCTCGCCGACGGCGTGGCGATTATCAAGGTGGGGAGCTCGGTGGAGGATATCGCCACGGCCGCCGAGCAGTTTCTGACCAAGCCGTCGGAGGCGCTCGAGGCGGAGGCGCGCGAAGTGCTCGAGGGGCATCTGCGCGCAATCATGGGGGCGATGACCGTCGAGGAGGTTTACCGTAACCGCGACAAGTTCGCGCAGGAGGTGCAGGGGGTTGCGGCGATGGATCTGAAGAAGATGGGGCTGCAGATCGTCGCCTTCACGATCAAGGATGTGCGCGACCCGCACGGCTATCTCGAGGCCCTCGGACGCCCCCGCATCGCGGTGGTCAAGCGCGAGGCCGATATCGCCGAGGCGCAGGCGATGCGCGATGCCCGCGTGCAGAAGGCGATCGCCGACGAGGAGGGGATGAAGGCCGAGCTGTTCCGCGATACCAAGGTCGCCGAGGCATCGAAGGAGAAGGAGCTGCAGATAGCATCCTTCAAGAAGGTGCAGGATACCGCCAAGGCCGAGGCCGATCAGGCGTACTTCATCCAGGAGGCGCGGTCCAAGCGGATGGTGGTCGAGGAGCAGATGCAGGTCGAACTGGTGCGCAAGGAGCGCGAGATCGATCTGGAGGGACGAGAGATCCTTCGTCGTGAGAAGCAGTACGACGCCGAGGTGAAGAAGAAGGCCGACGCCGAGCGCTACTCGATCGAGCAGTCCGCCGAGGCCGATAAGTCGCGCAGGATGCGCGAGGCCGACGCGATGAAATACCGCATCCAGACGGAGGCCGAGGCCAACAAGTACAAGATCGAGGCGGAGGCATACGCCAACGCCGAGCAGAAGCGGCTGGAGGGCCTTGCCGTCGCCGACGCCGAGCGCGCCAAGGGTACCGCCGAGGCCGACGTGGTGCGGCTGAAGGGTCTTGCCGAGGCAGAGGCGAAGGAGCGCCTGGCCGAGGCGTTCCAGAAGTTCGGCGAGGCCGCGGTGCTCGATATCGTCGTGAAGATGCTGCCGGAGCTCGCCGGCAGGATCGCCGAGCCGCTCAGGGGGATCGACAAGCTCACCGTGGTCGATACCGGCAACGGCGCCGGTGCGGCACGCGTCAGCAACTATGTGACGTCGCTGATGGCAACCGCGCCGGAGATGCTCAAGAGCGTCTCGGGGCTCGACCTGGAGGGGCTGATCAAGGGGCTGATGGGGGGGGCGGCGACCCCCGCCACCGAGGCCGTGGTGCCGGCGACGCTGGCCGAGGCACGCAACGGCGAGGCGCTCAACTGAGCCCTTCCCGCCCCGCAGCGATGATGAACCGAACGCCCCCGCGCCGTAGCTGCGCGGGGGCGTTGTTGTCCGCGCGATAATGATAATGCCCCCGCCGCTCGCCGTTTATCGAAACATCGCTAGATTCACTCTCCCCGGCCGGTGATCTTCCCTCTCCTCACGCAGATCGGTCCTGCGCTTCCGCTCGAAACGGGGCGCTCCGCGAGCCCCGAGGGGCGACCAGGCGGCCGTCAGTTCTTCTCCCGGGAGTTTCCGTCGTCGACTATGCATTCAATGCTTTGCGACCCGCGTCCATCATCATGCCGTCACGGCTCGATCGCTCGCGCGATGGTGTCGCTGTGCGCCATCCTGGTTCTGCTGGCACTGATCGCTTCCCGCGCCGATGCGCAATCGACCCAGGGGAGGGAGTTCTGGACCGGCTTCATCGATAATTCGTACAGCGATATATCGGACCTCAGGCTCTCGCTCTATATCAGCTCCGCGCGCGGCGCGTCCGGGACGGTGAGCATTCCTGGGATCGGCTGGCAGCAAGCGTTCAGCGTCCCGGCCAACACGGGAATCCTGATCGATCTTCCCGCCTCTCAGGTGGTCGCCACCGGATCGGATCGTGTCGAGATGAAGGGGGTGCATGTGGTGGCGAGCGACACGGTGGATCTGCTGGCGATGAACTTCGTCGCCAGAAGCTCCGACGCATCGCCGGTGTTCGCCATCGGGGCGCTCGGGGCGGAGTACCGGGTGATAACCTATAACGCGGCGGAGTTCGGCTCCCTGTTCCTTCCGGCGGAGTTTCTGGCCGTCGCGGCCGAGGATGGAACGATCATCGAGATCACGCCGAGCCGTACCACGGTCGGCGGACATCCCGCCGGGATTCCCTACAGCGTCACGCTCAACGCCGGCGAGGTCTATCAGGTGCAGTCGGAGACCGACCTGACCGGGAGTCTGGTCCGCTCGACCAACGGCCGGCGGTTCGCCCTGATTGCCGGCAACGCCAGCGCATCGATCCCCTCCGGCTATCTCTACCTCGACCATCTCTCCGAACAGCTTTATCCGGTGGATCGCTGGGGGAGAGATTTCGTGATGGTCCCGCTGGCGACGCGCACGGGGGATACCTACAGGATCATGGCCGCCGAGGACGGCACCGAGGTGAGGGTCGACAACGAGCCGCCGTTCATGCTCGACGCCGGAGAGTACCGGGAGATGGTGGTGACCGAGGCGCGGAGGGTCAGGGGGAGCGGGCCGCTGGCGATCGCGCAGTTCAGCAACAGCTCGCGCTACGATTTTGTGGATGCCGACCCGTTCATGCTCATACTCAACCCCAACGAGCTCCGCCGCCGGAATCTGATCTTCAACTCCTTCGCCACCTCCGGCATCAACAGGCATTACGTCAATATCGTCGTCGCCACCGCCGGCGTGGGAGCTATCACCCTCGACGGCGCATCGATCACCTCGGCGTTCACGCCGGTGCTGGGGGACCAGTATTATTCGTACGCGACGGTGAGGGTGAGTGGTGGAACCCATACCCTCAGCTCCCCGGTCGGGTTCATCGCCTATGCGTATGGGTTCGGCGACGCGGAGGCGTACGGTTACTCCACCGGCGTCGTCGAGATCCCCTGCATGGCGCCGGACATCACGCCGCTCGGGAGTCTGGAGTTCTGCGAAGGGGACAGCGTGCGGCTCGACGCCGGCCCCGGCTTCCTCTCCTACCACTGGTCGAACGGCGATACCACGCGCCTGATGGTCGCACGAGTATCGGGGACGTACAACGTCACCACCACCGACAGCGGCGGCTGCGTCAGAAGCTCCCGGTCGCTGACCACGGTCGTGACGCCGATGCCCTCCGGCGAGATCACCGCCAGCGGCCCGCTCGAGCTCTGCCCGTGCGACAGCGTGGTGCTGACGGCGCCGGCCGCGATGAGCTATCGGTGGTCGACCGGCGACAGCTCGCGCAGCATCGTCGTCCGGAGCGGGGGGAGCTATGGGGTGACGGTGTCCAATGGCGGGAGCTGCGTGCTGGCCCCCACGGCGGTGACGGTGACCGAGCGCGGAACGGATGGGGGAGTGGTGGCAGCCGGGAGAAGCAGCGCGGGGGTGGGGGAGCGGGTCGTGGTCCCGATCTACGTGGCCGCCGGGAGCGATCTGGGAAGCTGCGGCATCCGCGCGTTCACCATCGCCATCCGCTTCAACCGGAGCATTCTGATGCCGCTCGGCGTTGCGGGCGGCAGCGTGCTCAGCGACCGGACGCGCGGCGGCGACCGTCTGCTGACGCTTGAGGGGGTGCGGACGGGGGATACGCTGATCTGGCTGGAGTGCCGCGCGCTGCTGGGAGATGCAGACTCCACGCCGATCGCGATCGATATGTTCCGGTGGGAGGGATGCCAGAGGGTGACGGCCGACGTACGGGATGGAAGCTTCGCGCTGCTCGGGCTCTGCGAGGAAGGCGGCTCGCGTCTGGTCGTCGGGGCGGGGGCCGCGCTCAAGCCGGGCGCGCCCGATCCAAGCAGCACCACGAGCGGGATCGAGTATACGCTCGCCGAGGATGGCAGGACGCGCCTGTATCTGGTCGATGCCGCTGGCAAAACCGTGCTGACGCTGTTCGACGCCGATCGTGCGCCGGGGAGCTACGCCATGACGGTCGACGTGACTTCGCTTCCGTCGGGGCTCTACTGGTATATCCTCGAGACCCCCACCGAGCGCCGGGCACGGTCGATGCGGGTGCTCAGGTAGCCCCGAACGATGGGTATCACAAACGCTCACATGTCGGGGGCTTGCCAGTTCGGGAATAACGGCTATATTGGAGTTCGGTCGCTACGGCGGCCGCCGCTGACCGTCCGAAGGATGAGAGGCGGATATTGTCGAGACCCGCTCTCCAGTGATCCTTTGCTACGGCCCCAGTTGGGAGAATGCTTGCCGTGACTACAACGTCCACCATAGGCGTGTGTTGTTACGGAAGATGACCACCATCCCCGCTCACTACCAAGAGCCCGATCAATTTCCAGCAGATAGCGAGTTTCAGTAGCTCATTTTCTATAGCGTTTCTACATGTCATTTAGTTCTTTTGGTCTCTCCGACAAGATTCTCGACGCCGTTACCGCCGCGGGATATACAACTCCAACGGCCATTCAGGCGCAGGCGATACCGATCGCGATCACCGGAGAGGATGTTATCGGATGCGCACAGACCGGGACCGGCAAGACCGCCGCGTTTGTGCTGCCAATGCTTCATCGCCTGATGGCCGGGCAGATTCAGAGCAGAGATCAGCGCCGGAGAGTCCGCGCGCTGGTGATCACGCCAACCCGCGAGCTCGCGGCGCAGATCGAGAGCTCGGTAAAAACCTGCGGACGCTTCACGAAGCTCCGCCCGCTGTCGATCTACGGCGGCGTCGGCATCGAGCCGCAGATCCGCGCCCTGCGCGGCGGCGTCGATATCGTGATCGCGACCCCGGGTCGTCTGATCGATCATATCAACCGTCGCAGCATCGATCTGTCGATGATCGAGATCCTTGTTCTCGACGAGGCCGACCGGATGTTCGACATGGGCTTCATCAACGACGTGCGGAAGATCGTGGGGCTGTTGCCGAAGGAGCGCCAGACGCTTCTGTTCTCGGCGACGATGCCGCCGGCTATCCGCTCGCTCGCCGAGGGAATCCAGCGTAATCCGAAGCTGATCGAAGTGGGCGAGCGCCGCAACCCGGCCGCCAGCGTCGAGCAGCATATCTATCCCGTTGCTCAGGAGCAGAAGATGGAGCTGCTGCTCCATATCTTCGAGAGCGAGGAGATGGAGAGCGTTATCGTCTTCTCCCGCACCAAGCATGGAGCCGACAGGATCGCCGCCCGTCTGGAGCGCCAGGGGATCGATGCCGTCGCGCTTCACTCCGACAGGACCCAGAGCCAGCGTATGCGCGCTCTGGAGGGCTTCAAGCAGGGGCGCTTCCGCGTGATGGTCGCCACTGATATCGTCGCCCGAGGCATCGACGTCGATGGCATCTCGCATGTCATCAACTACGATACGCCGACCAGCGCCGAGGATTATATCCACCGGATCGGCCGTACCGGTCGTGCCGATACAACCGGCGATGCGCTGACGTTCGTTGCCCGCAACGAGGAGCAGCATCTTCGCAGGATGGAGCAGCATATCGGTCGCCGCTTCCAGCGGAAGAACTATCCGGGCTTCGAGTATCGCCAGTCAGCTCCGCCGGAGCACTACCGCTCCAACGGTGGTGATGGCGAGCGTCGCTACGGCAACCGTCCGATCAACAACGAGGGACGCGATCCACGCTTCGATACGTCGCGTGGCGGCGGTGCCAACCGCAACGGCGGCGGGCCACGCAAGCGTCGCACCTGGTAAGGTCGGCCCGGCCTGATACGAATACAGCGGGGATCTTCGGCATATGCCGGGGATCCCCGCGCTCGTTTCCCCCCGCGCCGACACTGTTTCAGTGGGCCAGAGTGCTGGGCCGGCGTTCAACTCCGGCCCAGCGTATCGGCGCTCGACGATCAACCTGAGACACTACTCCCGTGCCGATCCCATTGCGGATGATCGGGCGTTTCTCTATGTTCCCACCCCAACGCCCGAGCGTCCCGGGGATATATCGTACTGCGACATATCTCCCATAATCCGCATCCACGTCACACGTATATTCCATTCAATGAAGCGACTCGTTACCTCATTCCTTTCGCTGATCGCCCTGTCCGTGGCTCTTCATGCGCAGTCGGCCGATCGTCCACGCTACCAGATCCATATCACCCGTGCCGACAGCAGCATGGGAACGATGCTGGTCGAGCTGTTCGACGATGTGGCTCCGCTGACGGTCAGGAATTTCGACAGCCTGACGTCGATCGGATTCTACGACGGGACCGCGTTCCACCGGGTGATTCCCGGATTTATGATTCAGGGGGGCGACCCGAACTCCCGCGATAAGTCTCCCGATACCTGGGGCTACGGCGACCCGAGCCAGCGGCAGATCCCGGCGGAGTTCAGCGAGCTTCCGCATCTGCGCGGCACGCTCTCGATGGCGCGCCGGGGGAACGATATCAACAGCGCCACCTCGCAGTTCTTTATCTGCGTCGCCAAACAGTCCCAGCTCGACGGCGATTATACCGTCTTCGGCAAGGTGCTCGAGGGGATGAACGTCGTCGATTCGATCGTCAGGGCGCCGCGCAACGCCAGCGACAGGCCGCTGGTGAAGATCGAGATGGAAGTGCGCCGCGTCGAGGTCTCCGGCGCGGATGGGGGAGCCGAGGGGGAGGCGATGGCCGGGACGTCGGTATATCCGAACCCGTGTGGCGCGGAGGTAGGCATCCGCTATGCGGTGCGGGAGCCGGGGCAGGTGCGGCTTGCCCTCTACGATCCCGCCGGGCGTCTTGTCGCGGTTCCGGTCGACGGGGTGCAGGGCCGGGGGGAGCATTCCGCCGCCTGCGATCTGCGCGGCATGCCGCACGGCGTCTATACCTACCGGCTCGTCATCGACGGACGCGTCAGCACCGGGAAGTTCATGAAGATCGAGGGGCGGTAGGAGATTTTTATATGCTTCGGGCGGCGATAAATCAGACCGAAGCCAGCCCGCTGCCTACATCTTTTTCCTGAGCAGATATGCCCGGTCCGTACGGATCGGGCATTGTCATATCGTCTTCGGCGATTCATCTCCGGCATGGCTCATCCGCCACCGTTGATATTCCCGTATCACGGGAATCGGCACCGCCCCGAAGGCGCCGTGATTGAGATACGCCAGGTCGGGATGTATCAGAAAAAGATCGCGAAGCGTGTCGTGCATTATTTCCCCGAATATGATGGCACGCTAATCATCAGCCACACCGGCTATATGAATAACTACCGCGAACATATGAAAAGCGCTCGCGATATATTCTCGATCATATATATGCGTGCGCTGGAGCCGTAGTAGATATTTGAAGATTTATGCGCGGATATATCTTCAATTAAATATTCTTTCCTGCTGCTGCCAGCGGAAAGATGGATCTACAGCATAGATCCGTATTGCGCGGCGATTCCGTGATGGGCGTAATGAAGCGGCTCGCAGAGAGAGCAATGCACGATAAGGGGGATTAGCGTGCATTGGCCGGGCCGTAAGGGAGATCTCTACTTCGTGATCTTCACCGGGTGCTTCTCGTCGTCGATCGCCACAAAGGTGAACTCGCCGCTGACGGCCTTCTCGCGGTGATCGACGTACATCTGTTCCACATGGATATCCACGCGGACTTTGAGGCTGGTGGTGCCGATATATGTGACGCGGCCATGCAGCTCGATGATCGTGCCGCTTGGGATCGGTTTCTTGAAATCGATACGGTCGCTGCTGACGGTGACCATCCGCTGGCGGCTGTAGCGCGTGGCGGTGATAAAAGCCACCTCATCCATCAGCTGCATAGCCGTCCCTCCGAAGAGTGTGTCGTAGTGGTTGGTAGTATTGGGGAACACCGCCTTGTATATGCGGGTCTCCGATGCCGCGATGCGTTCGTCATGGGTCATATGCGTCTGCTCTCCGATAGGGTAGAAGGGATTGATCCTCAGGCGAGGGCGGGCGGTCGTTTAGATGATCTGTGAGCGCAGTACTGAGCCTGAATCACTGCAAAGAACGGCAAAATAAATCGGGAATACCAGAGATTTCAGCCAGGACAATTGCCATCACTTCACCCAGTCCGCCAGCCCAGATCCCTCCACCGCACGATGATGGCCGGCCAGGCTCAGCCCGCGCCTGGTTTGTGCACCGGGAGGGCCATCACGTTTTGCGTGGAAGCCAAAGAGATTAACCCTACACTTACGGGGAACAGTCGCGGCGTTGCGCATTTGGTAATGCGACTGTGGGATCATCTCCGCAACTGCGGAGAATCGGCCGGATCGGAGTCCTCTATTCCTCTGGGTGAATCATCCTCCGCATCCACGAGGAATAGTTCAGCGCTGCTGAGATCCAAACTGCCATGGGATCATCCCCGCGCCTGCGGGAAAGGGGGGGTACACAAAGATGTACTGTTGGTGATCCCGTGGATATGCTAGCTTCAATGTGAAGGTTATAGAGCGACAAGGAAATGAGAGAAGTGTGGAGACTGATATTGTCATCGGAGCGTCTGGAAAAACTGTACCATCATCAGTAATGCAATTTTGATTTCCGTAGATTTCTTGCGATAGGTTACGGCGTCTAGCGTGAGAATTTAAAAATGCGCCGCATCACCAAGCCATTAAATAAGGAAAGGAGTAAGTATGGGGACATCACCTGAGTCTGTCGCTACCAAACAGGATAGTCAGGCTGCGCGTACGAAGCTTGAATTGCAAGGCAAGATCAGTAAGAGGGAGATGCTGCATGTGGAGTTGGATAGTGGTGTATCGGTGACCGCACCTGAAGGAGTACTATTTAGGCCAGGTGCACTGGGAACTATTGGAGATATCATTGACATTGCCTGCAAACTGACTGGCTGGTGCGGCGGCGGGGGGGGCGGGGGCACCCGTAACCCTGGGGATGGGTGTACAACGATCACGATCACTAATCCGGATGGTTCATCTACAACGATTAAGTCTTGCCCGCCGACGAGCATTGCATAGGGACATAGGGTGATAGAAACAGTATAGAGGAAAGCAGGGAAGGTGAGTTAATACGATAAGTGCGGAGCATACTTCTTCGAAAAGTATGCTCCGCGCTCTGTTTGTGCTCCCAGTTTCGGAATAGCTTTACAATGTCGTGAGGATATGATCATTCCCCCGTCTACAGGCAGCGGACGTTTGACGAGCTGGGTGCGACCGGTGAGAGCGGCCGACGATACCAGCGCGGTGATGATCTGGGGAGAGCCGAGCAAACAAGGCTATGCGTTCCGTACGTATGGCAACGACCGGCGCACAGCGGTGATGGTCGATGGCATCTGGCTGGTCATGTGCGGATCGGCTCCGTAAGGCCAGCGGGCTCTGCGCGATCATCCATCCTTGCGCGCCCGTCGTTCCCATCGCCTGTACTCCCCATCGCCGCTGCACCACCACCGATCAGTATCCCCGGCCGGCGATGGATGTGTGGGATCGCTCGCCCGGCTTCCGTAGCTTCGTGCTTCTCTCTCTCGATCATTTATACAGGGCATGGATTCATGAGACTCGATATACTCGTAGCGCGCCGCGCCCGCGGGCTGGCGGCCCTTGCGCTGCTGCTTTCACCGACTTTCGCCGGTGCGCAGACCGCGGGCGATCTGGCCGGCACATGGAAAGGAGATATCCAGATCCCCGGCAGCGCGCTCGGCGTCGTGGTGAAGCTTTCGGCCGGGAGCGATGGCGGGTTGACCGGAACGATCGATATACCGCAGCAGGGGGCGACGGCCCTTCCCCTGACGAATATGAAGTCGAACGGCACGTCGGTCGGCTTCACCATCTCGGGAATTCCCGGCAACCCGACCTTCAACGGAACAGTGGGCGACGGCGGGAGCAGCATCACCGGAACCTTCGTCCAGGGGGGAGCGAGCTTTCCCTTCGCGTTGAAGCGGGGGGCGATGGCCCCGGGGGGGACGGCCCCGGCAGAGGAGAGCGCGCTGCTCGACTCGGTGCGCAGCTTCATCAACAGTGCGATGAAGGAGTGGAACGTTCCGGGGCTGTCGGTTGCGGTGGTGCTCGACGGGGAGGTGATCCTCTCGGAGGGGTTCGGCTACCGCGATCTCGACAACAAGCTGCCGGTCACCCCATCGACGCTGTTCGCCATAGGATCATCCACCAAGGCATTCACCAGCCTGATCATCGGCTCGCTGGTCGACGAGGGGAAGCTCGACTGGGATAAGCCGGTCGTCAGCTATCTGCCCGACTTCAAGCTCAAGGACCCGTATGCCACCGAGCAGCTTCGGGTGCGCGATCTGCTGACGCATGTCTCCGGGCTGCCGCGCCACGATCTGATGTGGTATGGCTCGACCTTCACACGGAAGGAGCTGTTCGATCATCTGCAGTATCTGGAATCATCGGCGCCGCTGCGCACCACATGGCAGTACCAGAACCTGATGTACATGACCGCCGGTTATCTGGCCGAGCAGGTCAGCGGCAGGACATGGGAGCAGCTGGTGCATGAGAGGATCTTCGAGCCGCTCGGGATGTCGTCGAGCAACTTCTCGGTCGACTCGCTGAGGCTCACTCCGGATCATGCGCTGCCGTACGAGGAGCGGGAGAAGAAGGTGGTGACGGTGCCGTACCGGAACCTCGATCAGATAGGTCCGGCCGGCTCGATCAACTCCAACGCCATCGACATGGCACGCTGGGTTCGCCTGCATCTCGGCGACGGGACGTTCGAGGGGAAGAAGGTGGTCGAGCCATCGTCGCTCCGGATGGTGCATGCGCCGCAGGTGGTGATGGATGGCTCGATCGAGGGGGACGAGAAGCTCTTCGATCTGTATGCGATGGGGTGGATGGTGCATGCCTACCGGGGGCGCGCGATGCTCGAGCATGGGGGGAATATCGACGGGTTCACCGCGATGGTCTCCTTTATGCCGAAGGAGAACATGGGGATGGCGATCCTCTCGAACCTCGATGGAAGCGTATTCCCCACGCTGCTCAGGAACACGATCTACGATATCCTGCTCGGAGCCGAGCGGAAGGACTGGAGCGCATACGGCAAGTCGATGATGCTGGGGAGGGACTCGATCGCGGCCAGCATGAAGGAGATGACCGGCACGGCGCGCGACGTCGGGCGGGTGAGCGGAACAAGCCCGTCGCATCCGCTGCGCGATTATGCCGGGGAGTTCGAGAGTCCCGGCTACGGGGTGATGACCGTCGAGCAGGATGGGAAGAAGCTGAAGGCGATGTTCAACGGGATCAGCTCCACGCTCGAGCATTTTCACTACGATGTGTTCACCATCGGCGGCGCCAACAACCCGCTCGACGGGATGAAGGTGCAGTTCACGACGAACCTCAGAGGGGATATCGAGAGCCTGTCGGCGCGGCTCGAGCCCTCGGTGGAACCCATCGTCTTCACCCGGCGGGCATCGAGCGCCCTCTCCGATACGAGCTATCTGGCGCAGTTCGTCGGCTCCTATGTCCTGTCGAGCGCCGGGGCCACCGCGACCGTGGCGATGGAAGGGCGGGGGCTCACTCTGACGATTCCCGGGCAGCCGGTGTATCGTCTGGTTCCCTACAAGGATCTGGAGTTCACGATCGCCGATCTGAAGGGGTTCAGCCTGAAGTTCAACCGGCAGGCGGGGAAGGTCGACGAGGTGGCGTTCATCCAGCCGAACGGGACGTTCCTCGCCAGGCGGAAGTAGCCCCCATCCCGGCGGTTTGTTGCCGCGATGCCATGGCTCCATCGGCGCCCCCGTTACAAGCGGGGGCACTCGTGTCTCTGGTACGATGAGCGCATTCCCGGCCCGGCGATCGACGCGGGGGCCGGGTCTCTCTCCGGCGGCGCTCGGCACCACAGGCGCGCCCGATGGCTGCTCCGCCAGCGTCATGCGCGACGGCGGGCATATCGGGAGCATCGGCATTCATCAACGTTCAGGACCGGTTATGAAACGCTCCACCCTCTACTGTCTCATCTTCATGGCGCTCTGGGCGTTCGGCTTCAAGCTGTCGGTCGATGACGACGCCATTGCGAAGATCTATCTGGTCGGCACCACACTGATCCGCACCACCCCCGGCTCCCATATCACGCTGTACGATATCGCGGACCCCGCCTCCCCGAGAGTGCTCGGGAGCATCGGCATGGAGGGGAACCATGATGTGGCGGTGCAGGGGAGGTATATGTATGCCGACAACAACCGCGATCTGGTGGTCTACGATATCGCCGACCGCTCCCGCCCGACGGCGATCGATACGGTGACCAGCACCTTCAGCAACTACCCGATGTTCGTGCCGAACGATGTCGTCTTCTACGAGGGGGGCTCCTCCGGGTGCGGCGGATGCATGTCCGAGGATCTGGCCGCCCCGGTGGCTGCCAATACCACGGGGGGGAGCGGCAAGGCCGGCTCGATGTCGCGCTTCGCCATCGTCGGCCAGCGGCTGTACTGCGTCAACCGCACCAGCATCGGGATCTACGATATCAGCAATCCGGCCGCGCCGAAGAAGCAGGAGGAGTTTCATGTCGGCTGGGAGGTCGAGACGATATTCCCGCGCGGCGATACGCTCTTCCTCGGGGGGACCGAGGGGATGTACTGCTACGATATCAGCAATCCCGACGTGATCGCGCTTATCTCGGCATTCCGGCATGGCCGCGCCTGCGATCCTGTGGTGGTGGAGGGGAACCGTGCCTATGTGACATTGCGCGCCGGATCGCGTTGCGGAACGCAGGGGAACCAGCTCGATATCCTCGACATCACCGACGTCGCCAATCCAACCCTGATCAACACGGTGCCGATGACCGGGCCGTATGGTCTGGCGGCCAGCGGCCGGATCGTGCTTGTGTGCGATGGGAGCGCGGGGGTAAGAATCATGGATGTCGACGATCCGCTGCAGCCCCGGCAGATCGGGTCCATCACGGGGATCACCCCGTACGACCTGATCCTCGACGGCCGGCTGCTCGTGGTCACGGCGGAGTCGGGGTTCTACCTCTACGATGCCACCGATCTGACATCGCCGAAGCTGTATGGGCTCCTGCGGTAGCGGCAAGAACACGCCGGGCGGATAGGATAGATGGCAGAAGGGCTCCTCGTCGGTGTGACCGCGGGGAGCCCTTCTATGTTCATGCGATGGCCCGATGCGCCTTGAGTGGTGCGCGCGGGTCAGTTGATCGTTCCGATGATCGGCTTGAGATATTCCCATCCCTCCCCCCGCATATCGGTCCAGGAGAAGCCATCGTCCTCGCTGCCGGGCATCAGGAAGACGGCGTCTCCCTGGCTGTACTCGAAGTCGATATAGTTGATCGCGTCGACCAGCTTCAGGAATCCCGTCGGTGTGAAATAGTCATCCTCCTCGATCGACTCGATCATGCCTATCGCCTCGCCGAGCGCATCGGAGTATTCCAGCAGGAACGCCAGCGTCACCACCACATAGTTCTTCTCGTTGCTGAGCCGCTGTGCCTCGTCGATCTCGGTTCCCAGCTCCTCATCCACCGTCGCCATGCTCGCCTCGACCTCGGTCACCCAGCTGCTGAACTCCTCGGTCGCCTCGTCGGCATCGGTGAGATAGTCCCAGTATCCGTACTCGAAGAAGTGGACGTTCTCCCGCAGCAGCGCGGAGATACGCTTGTAGAATACCTTCTTGTCGGCGGGGGACTCGCTGACGGTCGTCCCGGCGATCACCTGATGGAGCCGTTTGCGAAGCTCGTCCTCGCCGAAGATGTTGATGACCATCTGAACGCCGAAGAAGAAAGGATCTCCCTCGTGGCGGGAATTGAACATCGATTTGAATGAGGAGATGAATCCGCGTCTGTTCATGGCGTGCCGCTGAAAATCATACTGGTGAACGTGGAGCCCCGCCTCTGTCGTGCGCCGGGCCTGGATCATGAAAGGTGGGGGAGAGACCATCTCTCCCCCGTGAACGATCGTGCCGTTACATCGAGCCGCCGCCGCGCGAGCGTCCGAAGGAGCCGGAGCGTCCGGAGCGGACACCGGTTGTGCGGCCGCTCGCATCGACGCGCGTCGAGACGCGGCCGAACCCGCTCGGCTTGGCCTTGCCGACGCCGCTCGTTCCGCCGACGCTGCGCGCCGAGAACATCGTCGCGCGTCGCGCGGGCGCATAGGAGGTAGCGCGCAGGCTTGTCGCCGGCAGCCGGCTCTGCGCCGGGAGCCCGTAGCTCGAGACGAAGACCGGGTAATGATAGAAGAACCAGGGGGAGAACATCGGTCCGCCGCCATAGTAGTAGGTGCTGTGATGCACCGTGCTGCTTCCGGCCACGCCGCTGCTGTCGATCGCCGTCGCGGCAGCGCTCGTGTCGGGCTGGAAGTCCGACAGCGCCACCATCGACACGCCGAGCCCCTTCTCCTTGTAGTCGGCGAAGTCCTCGTTGATATCGTCCAGCTCCACCGTCCGCGACTTGTCGGGAACCGCGTAGAGGACCGTCGTGACGTTCATCTTCTTCAGGTTGTCGCTCGTCGGGAGCTTCGCCAGATAGCGATTGTCGAACTGGCTGTCCTCATCGCTGTATGGGGCGAGCCGGGTGCTGTCGAGCAGCAGAACCGCCGGCGCGTTGGCGGGGCGCTCGGCCGATTTCTTCGCCACCTCGTCGGCGTAGTAGAGCATGGCGCCGAGCGTTGCATGCGACTGTACGACGCCGAGCGGATGGGGCCAGTTGTCGAAGGTGATCACCGGATCGGCCACATCGGAGAGCGCCGCGGCATAGGCCACCGCCTCGGGGCCAGCCAGGTCGGCCACCAGCATGGTGCTCTCCTTGTTCTTGCTCTTCAGAAGGATATCGCGCATGCCGAGGCCGCGCGCATATGCCTCCTCCATCTTCTTGGAGTAGACCGGGGCGATCTGGCCGCGCAGCGACTGCTGCCCGAGCGACTGCACGAGCGTGGGGACCACATAGGGCTGCCAGCGGGAATCCTTCGGCTGGTAGGCCTTCAGCATCGCCGAGGGGTCGAGGTAGCCCGACCAGTTCACCGTTCCCTCGCTGTCGGTCGAGACGCGATTCTGGTAGGTCAGCGATTTGTCGGAGGAGCCGACGTTCCACCCCTCCTTTTTCTGAAGGTCGAGCGCGTCCTGCTGCACCTCGGCGTCATCGTCGCTGTCGCCGCAGCCCGCGACGGTGATTCCGGCCGACGCGACCAGAAGGGCCGTCACGCCCAGCTTGGCGATACGGCCACTGGCTTCGCGACGCGTGAGCATCTCCTGCCACCAGGATGGTTCTTTCTTGTTGGATTCATCGTTCTTCATCTGGGCTCTCTGGTCGGTATGGGTTGATACGGGTTGCCGGATAAGATACTAGAACAGGGACAAGACGCCAAGCATATATATGGAGGTGGCGCCTGCCTCCGTCGCGCGCACGCGGGGAGTTCCTCGGGTTGATCGTCGCATGCTGATTCGCTGGGCCGGGGTTCAATACCGGCCCACCATTCCACCACCCTGAGACACTGCGAGCAGGCGCGGAGGATCGGTATCGGGATGCATACGGGGGATCGATACGGTGGTTGCGCCTCCGGCGGGCGCGGCGATTCTCCGGCATTCCGCCGGATGTCGCGATGGCATGCGTGGCGACACGCGCTCCGGACCGCCATTGCCGTGGAAACGGGGAGCGGGGCTCTTATATATCGTGATGCGATATATCGTCTTCCCCGGGAAGGATGAACGTCGGCGCGGCGACGGCAGTATAGTCGGTGGCGTTGGAGGAGAGCCGGGTGAAGATCCCTGCAGCCTCGCCGCCGACCAGATAGATCCCGTAGTTGGGGAGGAGCCCGTCGGGCGTGGGAGCGACCTGAAAATATCGCTGCACGATCCATCGCTCCGGCAGCGCCAGCTCGAGCGAATCGGTCCAGATCTTCTCCTCGACATCGCGTCCGATCACCACCTCGTCCCCCTCGCATCCGTAATCCGATTTCAGCACCCATTCCTCGCGCGCCATCGCGTTGTGGTCGACGTGGCTCAGACGGCGCGTCTCCGGGATATACTCGGCGATCGCGCGGCGTGCGTCGGGGGAGAACAGATCGTGGTGATCCCAGAGGAACGCCATCGTCAGCTTGTTCTGCGTGACCACCCCGCCGAACGGGTTGATCACCGTGAGCGTTCCGGCCGCGTCGGCGTCGAGCACCAGTCGCAGGGGGACATCGAGCGGATCGGGATCGTTGTACTCCGGCTCGTCGCTCCATGCCGGCAGCCGCTCCCCCCACCAGTCGGTTTTATAATGGCGGATCATGATATCGACCGGAGTCTCGAAGATCGCCACGCCGTGCGATACGGTGGGATGGAGATTGAACGGGGAGCCGAGGGCCACCTCGCAGCCGCGCGACTCGAACCAGCGCCGGTAGAGGGCGATCATCGACAGATCCTCCGGCAGATCGGTCGGGTAGAGGATGCCGATGCGTGGCGTCGCGCTGGGAGCATCGGGGGAGGCCGCGCGGTACGATTCGAGGACCATCCCGACGAAGCGCTCCTCGAAGCCTGCGTTCGGGTCGTCGGTGCCGGGGTGATGGGGATGTCGCAGCTGGTTGAGGATCACCGTCTCGGCCTCGCCGCTCGGCGTATCGGAGTTCATCTCGCAGACCCTGATGCTTCCATCCTCCAGGATGAACAGATCGAGTCGCGCGATCCCGTGCCAGCGCCCTCCGGAGGCGAGCCACATCAGCTTCTGGTAGGGGGTCAGATGGAAATAGTCGTCGAGGAGAGAGGGGCGATCCCAGACGATCCGCGCCAGCTCGTCGTAGACGCGCCCGATCGCCTCGGCCGCCTCGCGGAGTCGCCGGTAGGTTTCGGCGGTCAGCATCACCGGCTCGATCCTGAACCGCCGATGGCCGAAGATCCAGGGATCGCTGATGATGTTGGTATCGTAGAGCTCCTGCGCGAACGCGGCATAGGCCTCGGCGTCGCCGGCTTCGTGAGGATTCGGCTCCATCGTCTGTTCGTCTGCTGCTGGGATATCATTCATCGCCGTGCACCACCCGTATGGCATGGATGCGGCTTCGGTAGCGGCCGATCGGCTCAAGGCTACGTCCGTCGCCAAGGGGATCCTTCATAAGATACTCCATTCCCTGCTTGCCGGCGATCAGCACCCAGTGGGCGATCGAGCCGTTGATCATCACCTTGGCGAGTACGGGGCGGCCCCGGCGGAGCGCCGTGTCGATCGTCGCGTGCGACAGCGGCGCCGATGCGTCGACCCACGCCCTGCCGCCGGTGACATCGGCGATCGCATCCCACTTGATCCATCCCCGGTCGGTATAGCCGGAGTGCGCCTTCATAAGCCTGTTGAGGCTGTCGGGAGGGATCGCCATGTCGTATTCGGCCAGCGCCATGCTGACGCCGCAGACCGCGCAGCCGGTAGAGCCGAACCTCTCATTGCTTCCTCCCAGGGTTTCATCGCGCCAGCGCGGATCGGTCTGCAGATGGATCGGCGAGAGCTTCAGATGCATCTCCATCGCCACCCCTCCGCGCGGAACGATTCCCCCCGTGCCGGTGTCGGCGGCGGGGGAGCAGTGCGCGAGGAGCAGGGCGCTCAGGCAGGCGCCGGCCGGAAGAAGACTTCCTTTCCGATGAATCTCTCGTCCCATGAAGTTGCGGATATACTGTGGGCATGAATACGGCGCCGATGGGGACGCTAAAGATAGCGATCGCCGCCGGCGCTTCGCGTGGCTACGGCGTGGCCGGGAGCCGGTTGCGCTCCTGCGGCATGCGCGCCATGATTACTGATCCACGAGCTCCGGCATAAGCTCGCCGGTTATCATATAGAGCGCAAGAATGCGTGCGTTGGTCGGGACCACGAGCTGCTCCCCGGCACGCTCGGCTCTGGATGCGACGTAATCGGGGACGTGCTTCACGGCGATCCTCACCTGGATGCTGTCCTCCACCCGGCGCTGGGAGATGATATATCCCACCTCCCCCTGATATTCCCCGGGGTTCTCGGTCTCGATCCGTGTTTCGCCGGAGACCCGGAGCCGGAGATGGGAGAAGCGGGAGAGGAAATCGAGCGCTCGCGCCCACGCCTGCGGCTGCATGGCGGGGGGGATGGTGAACAGCAGCGGGGTATCGTTCACCCGCTCCAGATATGCGCTTTGGGCCGGCGTCAGCGTTCTTCCGGATGTGCACCCGGCAACCAGGGCCGCGACGACCGCGCAGATGATAAGCTTCTTCACAGCGTTCCTCCAGTAATCTGATCGAAAGGCCGCAACCCGCGCGCCATACGGTGGCCCGGGATGGTGATGCCGGTCGCCCGCCCGCAGCGGGGCCTGACCTCTCCCGGTCACGGCCCGTCGTAGCGGAACTTCTCTCCGGGGGAGACGGGGGTGGCGAGCCTGTAGTCCCCGAAGCCGGTTTCGTCGATGAACGTCAGGCGGAGGTTGCGCCGGTAGTACTGCCACACCTCGACCGATCTGCCGTCGGTGCGGAAGGGATCGGTCGAGCTGTTGTCGGGGGGGCCGAAGGTTATATAGACCCGTCCCTTGTCGGTGAGCCATCCCGCCGCGTAGCTGCGGTAATGCGACTCGGCATACTCGACGCGCTGGAAGTACTTCTCCATCGCCTCGTTCTCCGCCGTCTCGGGGATGGGGTCGAGGTTCGCCCAGAACTCGCTGTAGCGCTGCTGGCGCTCGGCGAGGGTAGCGCCATCGCGGATATGATCGATCTCGCTCTGCGCCGCCACATAGCGAAGCTGCGCGATCTTCTCCCGCAGCTCATCCTCCCCGAGCGCCATATCCCCCCGGCTTCCGCCGATCTGTACGGTACGGCTGGCCCGCGCGTAGCGGACCAGCGTATCGCCGGGAGAATCGAGCGAGAGGAGAACCGTGAAGCTTCCGCGGGGCATCCCGGCGGTCGGCATCCGCACCCACTGCTGGGAGCGTCCCGCGGGGATCATCCTGTCGGACGAGGTCCGCTCGCCGACGGGATTCCCCGTGGCATCGGTGTGCGTCCCGGTGATCCTGACTCTGGTGTCGGCGGCGGCATATGTTTCGAAGAAGAGGAAGTACCCATCCTCGTCGGGGGCCACCGCCTCGGAGATCATCGGGGTGATCACATGGCCGTTCCCCTCCTCGCGGATCTTTTTGACGAGCAGAAGCCCGCTCATCGCCAGGCGGGCGCCGCTGTCGGCGGGGGCGGTCACGGTCAGGGAGAGGGGGGTCGAGCGGCTGGTGCGGAGATCGACCAGATCGATCCGCGCGGTGTACTCCCCGGCCGGAAGCCCCACGCGGCGCTGGAAGAACTCGTAGCCCGGCGCGCGACCGACCGTTGCATCGTACGAGGGGGCGCGAAGCGTTCTGACGAAGGAGGAGTCGTAGATGCTTCGGCCGTTCCGCTCCACCCTGATCCGCGCCTGATAGCGTCCGACGTAGACGCCGTTGGTCCGCTCGAAGCTGACGGCCGCGTAGGGGACGACAAGATAGATATCGATCCGTGCCGAATCGGGGGAAGTGCCGGCGAAGGGGACGGCATCGAAGAACGGTCGCGCCTTCGGCTGCGCCTCCGACGACCCGCTTTCCGTCTCCGACGGGGGCTGGGCCCCCGCCGTGGCGAGTATCATCAGAAGAAAGGGGAGGAGGAGAAGCTGTTTCATTGCCTCATGGTAGCCGGTCGGGAACGGCGGGTGATCGAGCCGGGGATCGCTTGGCGTTACATCAATCCGGTCTGCACAAGCTCGCCGAACAGATCGTAATCGACCGCGTCGGTGATCTCGACATCGACGAACTCGCCCGGGAAAAGCTTCAGCGGCGAGGTGACGTAGACCTCGCCATCCACCTCCGGCGCATCGCGGTAGCTGCGGCAGATATACTCGCCGTTGGTCTCGCTCTCGACCATCACGCGCTCGCGGCGTCCGATCAGCGACTCGTTCTTGGCGGCCGAGATCGAGCGCTGCAGCTCCATCACGCGCGCTATCCGCTCCTGCTTCACCTCGGCCGGGATCGGGTCGCCGAGCGGGTATCCGGTGGTGTTCTCCTCGGGGGAGTAGGCGAAGACGCCGAGCCGCTCGAACTGTGCCTCGGCGACGAACTCCATCATCTCCTCGAACTCGCGCTCCCCCTCGTTCGGGTAGCCGACGATCAGGGTGGTGCGCAGGGCGATATCGGGAACCGCCGCGCGGATCTTTTCGATCAGTCCCATCATCGTCCGCCGGGTGATGCCGCGGCGCATCGACTTGAGCACCGGATCGGAGACATGCTGGATCGGCATATCGAGGTAGTTGCAGATGGTGGGCTGCTCGGCGATCACCGGAAGGATATCGAGCGGGAACTTCGCCGGGTAGGCGTACATCAGCCGCACCCATTCGATGCCGCGCACCTGCGCCACCTTCTCCAGCAGCGTCGCCAGCGCCCGCTTGCCATAAAGATCCAGCCCGTAGTAGGTGGTATCCTGCGCCACGATCACCAGCTCCTTCACCCCCTCGCTCGCCAGGTACGCGGCCTCCAGAAGGATATCCTCGATGGAGCGGGAGACATGGCCGCCGCGCATCAGCGGGATGGCGCAGAAGGAGCAGGGGTTGTCGCACCCCTCGGAGATCTTGATATAGGCCGACTTGGACCCCTCGGGGATGAACCGGTCGCTGATCAGATCGTGCTTGTGGTTCGGGTTGATCGTCTTGAGGATGTTGCCGAAATCGGTGACGCCGAAATACGCATCCACCTCCGGGATCTCATCCTCCAGATCGTCCATGTAGCGCTGCGAGAGGCAGCCGGCCACGTAGAGCTGGCCGATCCGTCCGTCGCGCTTCATCGCGGCGGCCGCCAGAATGGCGTTGACCGATTCCTCCTTCGCCACGTCGATGAACCCGCAGGTGTTGATGATCACCGCGTCGGCGCCGTCGGCCTGCTCGGTAAGCTGGATGTTGTTCTTGCGCAGCAGCCCCATCAACGCCTCGGAGTCGACGGTGTTCTTCGAGCAGCCGAGCGTCACCACATTCACTCGCTTGGTAGGGAAATCGATCTGGATAGGATTCATATCACCGGTTACTGTTCAGGGATTCAATGGGCGCGACCCTCCGCGACGGACCTTTCCCGCCTCCGGAATCTGTCGGTTACGATATGGGATGACGAACAAGAAGGGGCGCTATCGCACGATCATCACCTTCCGCCGCATTATCTGGGTCGGGGTGCGAAGCTCAAGATAGTAGACTCCGCTCGGAAAATCGGCCGCCGAGAGCGTCACAATATATGAGCGTGGCGCCAGTTCTCCGTCGAGCAGCCGGAGGGCCTCCCCCCCGAGAGGGTCGAGCAGCGCCAGCGTCGTCGGCCCGCTCTCGGCGAGAACCACCTCGATCCGCGCGCTTCCGACGATCGGATGGGGGCTGACGCTCTTCAGAGCGGCGGCGCTCCCCGCCGTCACAAGCCGCGCTCCGCCGTCGGCGCAGTAGCCGCTCAGCGTGAAGATGCCGGGGGATACCGAGAGCGCGGCGCGCGGGGCGTTGGTCGACACCGAATCGCTCCCCGCCACCGGCGTGGCCGTGGAATCTCCGAGGAGCACCTGCGCCCGGAGCCATACCAGCACGCCGGTCCCCGACAGGGGGCGGTCGCCCCGCGCGGTGAACTGCACGCTCCCGCGCAGCAGTTGCTGCGCTTCGATCCTCCAGTCGGCGATGATCGTCCCGCCCAGCTCCACCCCCAGAGGGCGGAGCAGCGTCGGGTTGAAGCGCGCCCCGGCGGAGAACGAGGTGACCTTTGTCACCGCCAGATCGCCCTCGATCCGCAGCGGGATCAGCACCGTATCGCCCGGCGCCCCGCTGACGTCCCCCCAGACCGCCGGGCCCGCGATGATGCTTCGGTCCTCGGCGCTGCCGCTTACCGTCACCGCGAGCGAATCGCACGCCGCGATCAGCCCGATCGCGATGCTGTCGGCATACTCCCCCGGAACCGTCGGCGCGAAGTCCAGCTCCAGCTCCAGCGAGTCGCCGGGGAGGAGCGTTGCCGGCAGCCCCGGCGTGGTGGAGGCGATGGCGAAGGGGGCTCCCACCCGGAGATCACCGATCGTCATCGGGGCGGTTCCGGTGTTGATGATCCAGCGTCGCGTCGAGGTACTGCTTCCGGCGCCGATCAGCGGGAACCCCGGTCCGGCCAGCGCTGCCGAGTGTGTCAGGCGTACCCCGCCGAGCGGGATATCGATCGTCGGCCGGAGAGGATCGGTGGTCGATATCCTGAGGGTTCCGGCGAGCGATGCGTCGGCGCCGGGCCCGGGGGCAAAGCGTACCGTCAGAGGTGTGCTGTCCCCCGGCGCCAGCGTGACCGGGACGAACGCCGGCACGAGGATGAAGGATGGCCCGCCGGGGAGAATCACCGCGCCGGTCAGGGTCACCGGCGCCTTGCCGATGTTCGTGAGCGTCACCGTGCTGTCGGCGTCGTGGCAGCCGAGCAGTCCGTCGTAGGGGATCGTCTGCCGGCTGAGCACCAGATCGCCGGGGATTCCCCGTCCGGTGATCAGCGTGTCGAGCGCGATCGGGCAGATCGAGTCGATATGGACGCGCAGCGTCGTGCCGGGCGGTATATCCCCCACCGCCGATGGGGTGTAGAGAAGCGTGATGGTGCCGGTCCCCCCCGGTGGAACCCGCATCGGAAACTGCCCCGGCGCTATGGCGATATCGGGGGAGGCCGGGATGATCTCCGCCGAGGCTATCCTGATGGTGGTCGTGTTCCTGTTGGTCACCGTCGCCGTCGCGCTCCCCGAGCTGCCGACGGTGATCTCGCCGAAGTCGGCGCCGGTGATGGCATAGGAGGCCGGGAGGCGCGATCCGGTGACGATCACCGTGTCGGTGATGATGCTCCCGTCGGCCCCCGATGTATACGTATAGGTCAGCGGCGTGCTGTATGCTCCATCGACCACCGGGGCGAATGTGACCTCGATCTCGACCGAGCTGTTCCCGGCGATCGTCGCGTTGCCGAGCAGCAGCACGATGAAGGGGGAGTTGATATTGATGGCGTTCAGCGTATCGGCCACCGTTCCCCGGTTGTGGATCTTCAGTCTGAGCTTGGTCGTCCGGGTGCAGGAGAGAAGGTCGGGGAACGCCAGCGTATCGACCGCGGGCTCCAGCGTCGGCATCGCCACGGACTTCTCAGGATCGGCGAGGGGGACCGGGCGCTCCGGCTGATGCACGGCGGTCTGGGCCAGGGCCCGGGGCGCCAGCAGGGCGAGAAGCAGAAGCAGAGATGCGAACGTTCGATGCATGAGCGGTACTCGATCGGTTGAAAGGAGAGTCGCCGATATCCGGGCGTGTGTCCCCGCGATGGTCCGGACGATCGCGGTAAGGACGGCCGATGCCGGGGGATTCGTGCCCCGGCGGGGCGATGGCGGCGCGGCGATGGTGCCGGGACCTTGTCGGGAACGCCGGTGTGCTCACCGGGAATGATGCTGTGCGCCGGAGCCGTGCTATCTTCCCATCGAATCCATCCGCCGGCTCTTCCGGGGGGATGATCGATGAGGATATTGACAGAGATCGTATCAGAACCGCAACCGAGCCGCGCGCCCGATGAGCACCGTGACGCCAGTACATCTTGCCATCCGCCGATTCCTCGAATATCTGGAAATCGAACGGAACTATTCCCGTAAAACCATCGAGGCGTATCAGGGTGACCTGGAGGGGGCGCTCCATGGGCGCGCCGGCGATCCGGCGCCCGGATTCCACGAGCATCTGGCGCGCGTGCTGGGGACCGGCGTTCCCACGCTCGATCAAGTAACACAACGGGAGGTTCGCGGTTACATTGCTGAACTGCATAAACGCGGCATGGCACGGCGAAGCATCGCCCGGAAGCTGGCGGCGGTCAAGTCCTTCCTCAAGTTCGCCATGGCGCAGGGGATGACCGATGCCAACCCGGCCCGTCTGGTGCAGACGCCGAAGATCGAGAAGCGGCTGCCGACGGTGCTGACGGCCGAGGAGGCGCGCGATCTGATGGAGCTTCCCGACAGAACCACGGCGGCCGGCTGGCGCGACACGGCGATCCTGGAGCTTCTTTATTCCACCGGCATCCGTCGCGCCGAGCTCTGCGGCCTCCGTCTTGGCGACGTCGACCGGCACGGCGCCACGCTGAAGGTGTTCGGCAAGGGGGGGAAGGAGCGGATCGTGCCGTTCGGAGTGCATGCGCGCGATGCCATCGATCAATACCTCCTCCGGCGGGGGGAGCTGCTCGATGGCCGGGAAAGCCCCATGCTCTTCGTCGGGCGCGGGGGGCGCGAGTTTGCCGGGGCCGATATCTACAGGATCGTCAGAAAGTATATGGGGGGGGTGACCGAGCAGAAAAAGAAGAGCCCTCATGTGCTGCGCCATTCCTTCGCGACCCATCTTCTGGATGGGGGCGCCGGGCTCAGAGAGGTGGGGGAGATGCTGGGGCATGCCTCCCTCTCCAGCACCCAGATCTATACACACGTTACCATCGAGCGCTTGAAGGAGGCGTACACAAAGGCCCATCCTCGTGCCGACCGGTCCGGGGATGAACCAGGTGGGGGAGATCCAAGCCTATGACAGATCCATATCCATCCCATCGTGGCCGTGGCGCCGCCGGAGCGCTGCTGCTGGCGATGATGTTCCTGATGTCCCCGCCGGCGCGCTGCCAGTCGACGGGCGATCGCCTCCCCGCCTCCGACGACTCAACCGCATCGAAGCGCCCCCCCGAGGTTCCCTTCGATCTCGACGTCGTCTCGCTCGGGTTCGAGTTCGTGACCTCGCCGGGGGAGGGAGATTTCTTCGAGGGATACCGGCGGCTCGGCGGGAGCACCCAGCAGCTGAGCGGCTTTATGATGCCGACGGCATCGCTCCGGATAGCCACATCGAGAAATCTGAAGATCGTCATCTCCGGCTCGTATGCCTCGGCGGGGTTCGTCGATATCTACGGCGTGCGCGACACGCTCGGCGGCGCCGTGGTCAGGCCGGGCGCGGCCTCGATGGTCGAGGACTTCTCGGTGATGGCAGTGCCGGTGACCGCCGGGATCGAGTTCACGCCGAT
>Ga0164241_10000934_pt1 | contig 41882 bp, 40 predicted proteins | sample OricomyardsoilBY_FD_108780 | JGI IMG/M metagenome (GOLD analysis project Ga0164241, IMG submission 108780) | Backyard soil microbial communities from Emeryville, California, USA - Original compost - Back yard soil (BY) | ecosystem: Environmental > Terrestrial > Soil > Unclassified | place: USA... | reverse complement strand
TTCCTGTCCATTTTCATCATGCCGAAATTCCGCGAGATCTTTAAGGACTTCAAAACCCCCCTTCCCCCCGCCATGGAACACCTCATCGCCATCACCGGCAACATCACCACCAAGAATACCGGCCGAGTCACAAGCATAATCACGGTGCTTATTTGGCGGGTGGATTGGTGTTGGGCGCGGTGATAAACGAACTCAGCCGGCCGCGCGACACCTATGTGAAGGAAACCGTGTATGTAGCGCCCACGCATTACGATAACCCGCGTGCAGTGCGGGAGTTCCGCCTGGATGGCGATGGGCGTTGCTATGAAGTGGAGTACCGCGGCGACCGCCGCGTGCTGTTAGAAGTTTCGCGCTCGGCCTGCTATTAAGGGCTTCTAAAGGAGGGGTTTACCCCCTCCAACGTTTCAATCGCTGCCGTCGTCGGAGTCCGCCATCCCGAGCTCTTTGAGCTTGCGTGTAAGGGTATTGCGGCCCCACCCCAGCAGATTGGCAGCGTCGCGCTTGCGACCCGCTGTATGCTTTAACGCGGTTTCAATCAGGGCGCGCTCGAAAGTGGGAACTGCTTTGGAGAGAATATCGTGCTGCCCCGCCGCCAAGCATTGATCCGCCCAATGACGCAGTGCTTTTTCCCAATCGCCTGAAGGCGCCTGAGAGTCCCTGCGACTCATCAGCTCCGGCGGCAAATCCTCCACATGCACTTCACGACCACTTGCCATCACCGTGATCCAACGGCAGGTGTTCTCAAGTTGTCGCACATTGCCTGGCCAGGAGAGGCTGCTCAAATAGGCCTCCGCTTCCGACGTCAGGGTTTTAGGTTCGACATTGAGTTCTGCTGCTGCCTTGTGGAAAAAGTGTTGGGCAAGCTTGGGGATATCTTCACGCCGATCCGCCAGTTTTGGTAAATGAATGCGAATGACATTCAGGCGATGAAACAGGTCCTCACGGAAACGGTTTTCCTCCACCAGATGTTCGAGGTTCTGGTGGGTGGCGGCGATGATGCGCACGTCCACTTTGACCGGCGTGTGACCACCAACCCGGTAGAATTCCCCATCCGCCAGCACTCGCAACAGCCGGGTTTGGGTTTCCGCCGGCATATCGCCAATTTCGTCTAAAAATAAAGTGCCACCATCCGCCTGCTGGAACCGGCCCTGCCGCAGAGAGGCCGCACCGGTAAATGCACCTTTTTCGTGGCCAAACAGTTCCGATTCGATGAGATCTCTTGGAATGGCCGCCATGTTCAAGGCGATGAAGGGACCTTCACGCCGTGGGCTGTGGCGGTGCAGTGCCCGGGCCACCAGCTCCTTTCCCGTGCCGGATTCGCCGTTGATCAATACCGTGATGTTCGACTGCGACAATCGACCAATCGCGCGAAACACCTCCTGCATGGCCGGCGCTTCGCCAATAATATCTGCCGTCATCTCAGGTGCCGCGGAGACCACGTCCTGCTTCTGTTCGCGGCAGTGGGCAAGCGCTCGTTGAGTTACGGCCACCGCCTCATCAACGTCGAAAGGCTTGGGTAGATATTCAAACGCGCCACCTTGGTAAGCGGAGACCGCGCTCTCCAGATCGGAATGGGCCGTCATAATAATGAACGGCATGTTCGGGTGCTCTTTATGCAAATTGGCCAACAGGGACAGCCCGTTGGTCCCCGGCATGCGTATGTCACTGATAATGGCATCCGGCTTCTTGTGGGTAAGATGCGCAAGTGCTTTATCACCGGAATCGAAACAGTCGGTTTCGATTCCGGATTGCTGCAGGGCTTTTTCCAAAACCCAACGGATGGAACGATCGTCGTCAATGATCCAGACGAGATTAGGCTTCTGCATAGTGCTCTTCCAAGGGTAAATAGATTGAAAACTCCGTCAGTCCCGGTTCGCTTTCACACTCGATGAGACCTTCGTGTTGATGGATCAAATTCTGCGCGATAGCCAGACCTAGGCCCGTTCCCTCGGCCCGTCCGGTAATCATGGGAAAAAAGATATCTTCGATCAGGTCAGGGGGTATGCCCGGCCCGTTATCGATAATTGATAAGCGCGCCACCAGTGGATGCTGCTTGCGCCCTATGGTGTAGCGACGCTGTACCCGGGTGCGAAAAGTGATACACCCGTCGCTTTCGCGACCATTTTCCAGCAGGACCTGTACGGCATTACGGGCGATATTCAGCGTTGCCTGAATCAACAACTCGCGGTCACCAGGCACTTCGGGGATACTGGGATCGTAGTCCCGCACCAGGCACAGGCGATTGCTGGTCTCTGCCCGTAAAACACTCATCACATGCTCCAGCACTTCATGAATATTCGTTGGCTTGGGGTTCGCCGGACGATGCGGACCCAGCATGCGATCCACCAGATTACGCAAACGATCCGTCTCGTCGATGATGATGCGGGTGTACTCTTCAAAGTCGTCGATGCGATTCGAGCTTAATTCGCGGGCCAGTAATTGCGCCGCACCACGGATGCCACCGAGGGGATTTTTAATTTCGTGAGCGAGGCTGCGCACAAGATTGCGCGAAGTTTCCTGGGTGGAGAGCATCGCCTCCTCACGATTGATGCGCAACACCCGATCCAAGGGTTGGGCCTCGATAATCACCATGCCCAGCTCAGGGTTAGTGCTGACGGAGTAGTCCACCGTAATTTCCGCGTTGCTATGCAAACGCCACCGGGCGCGACGTGTGGTGAAATGACGGTTATCCGCAAGGGCTTCACGCAGCGCATCGGGAGTTGCATCCATATCCACGAAACAATTCTCAATGGATTTTCCCAATACCTGTTCACTGCTGACACCAAGCAATATTTCCGCGGCGCTATTGACGAATGTCAGATGCAGATTCTCGTCCACTACTATGGCGGCGGTCAGGAGATTGTCCAGAATCTGCTTGTAGTGAGTGGGCATAAACACTTCCTATTGGATGATCTGGCGAAGCAAAAACTAAACCAATCGACTGGCAAAGCTTTTCAAGTCGAGTCATTTATCCTCGCTGACCTATTCGGAAATTCGCTGTGCCCGAAATAAGTGACTGAAACGCCTGATTTCAGGGCCCCAGCGCGATTGGTCTTTGTCAGAAGGCGCACCAAAAATGTGGCTGTTAAATAAGCTCCGTAGAACGAGAGGAGTTTTAAACGCAATTCTTCTTTCTGGCTTTGGGATTGTGCACCAAAACAAATCATGCAGCAGACATATATTGGTGCAGGCAAGGCAGCCCGAATAGGGATTAGCGATGCAAAAAAAACCCCGCATAAGCGGGGTCGATAATCACGGAGAATGGGCTTATACGGAGTAGTACAACTCGAACTCCACTGGGTGCGGAGCCATGTTCACACGCTGTATGTCTGCTCGCTTCAATTCAATGAATGAATCAATAAAATCCTTACTGAACACGCCGCCACGAGTCAGGAATTCATGGTCGATCTCAAGGGAATGGAGTGCCTCTTCCAGCGACGAACATACTTTCGGGATTTCTGCCTCTTCCTCTGGCTCCAGATCGTAGAGATCCTTGGTGGCAGGCTCGCCCGGATGGAGCTTGTTCTGCACGCCATCGATACCGGCCATCAACAAGGCTGCGAAAGCCAAATAGGGGTTGGCTGTCGGGTCAGGAAAGCGGGTTTCGATACGCTTGGCTTTAACACCCTGCACAAAAGGAATACGGATAGATGCAGAGCGGTTGCGTGAGGAATAAGCCAGCATTACGGGCGCTTCAAAGCCAGGCACCAGGCGCTTATAGGAGTTGGTGGAGGAGTTACAGAAAGCATTCAAGGCTTTGGCATGCTTGATGATACCGCCGATGTAGTAAAGGGCGGTTTCGCTCAGGCCAGCATATGCATCGCCAGCAAATTGGTTGACACCATTTTTGGAGAAAGACTGATGCACGTGCATACCGGAACCATTATCACCAATCAATGGCTTGGGCATGAAGGTCGCGGTTTTGCCGTATTGGTGAGCGACGTTGTGCACACAGTATTTGAGAATCTGCACTTCGTCTGCTTTTTTCACCAGAGTGTTGGCACCGACACCAATTTCACACTGACCGGCGTTGGCCACTTCGTGGTGGTGAATTTCGATTTCCAGTCCCATGGCTTCCATGGCATTACACATGGCGGCGCGAATATCGTGCAGCGAGTCGATTGGAGCAACGGGAAAATAACCACCTTTGACCCGGGGAGCGTGGCCGTGTTTGCCTTCGATGTCATCACCCGACTGCCATGCCGCTTCTTCGGATTTGATTTTATAAAAAGCACCGCCCATACCTGAGGCAAAATGAACGCTGTCAAAAATAAAGAATTCCGGCTCAGGTCCAAACAGAGCTACATCGCCCAGACCGGTGGATTTGAGGTACTGCTCAGCGCGACGGCCGATAGAGCGCGGATCACGGTCGTAACCCTGCATAGTGGATGGCTCCACAATGTCACATCGCACGATAACGGTGGGCTCTTCATAAAACGGATCCAGCACTGCGGTAGAGTCATCGGGCATAAGAATCATGTCGGACTCATTGATGCCTTTCCAACCTGCAATAGAGGAGCCATCAAACATTTTTCCTTCCGTGAAGAAATTTTCATTCACAACAAAGGAAGGGAAAGTGACGTGCTGCTCTTTGCCCTTGGTATCGGTGAAACGCAGGTCGATCCAGCGCACATCATTATCTTTGATCAGTTTCAGAGTCTTCTCTGACATGAGGATGCCTCCAACTATGGGCCTAGCCAAATAGTTATTAAAAGGTTGAACGGGGAAGGAATGGTCGTTGATCTGCCATCGGCGGCACAGCCTAAGAGTTTCTCCGCCTATGTGCAAGGACAACAGTGCGCTAAAGGGGGGCAAATTATATGCCATAATCCGCAGCTCACGCCGGGGCCGTACCGTCGCTGGTTTTGGGCTTTGTGGCGTCGAAAATCTGCACCAAAAAGGCGTTTTATTTCGGTGCACAACTTTCAAAACTGCACCAAAACAGTGCTGCAACATTCTCAATCTTGGCCGTTAGTCCGATGAAATTTATTCTGAAATATTTCCCCGAAATCACTATTAAGAGCGACCCCGTACGCAAACGCATGAGCCGGCAACTGACTGAGAACCTGCGGATTCTCTTGCGGCGTTTTCATCGGGGGGCCAAAGTGGTTCAGGACTGGGACAAACTGGAGGTCTTTGTTCCAAGCGACGAGCCCGCGCACGTTAAAGAGGTCTCCGACCTGCTCTCCTGCGTGCCCGGTATCGCCAACTTCTCGCGGGTGCAGGTCCACCCAGTTGGGGATCTGCAAAGCATTTACGAACATACACACGCAGCCTGGGCGAAAGCGCTAACGGGGAAAACCTTTTGCGTACGAGCCAAACGCAAGGGGCAGCACAGTTTTACATCCAGCGATGTGGAGCGCTTCGTCGGGGGTGGTTTATTGCATAACAGCGCAGCGGCAGGCGTGGATCTGCACCATCCGGATATTGTGGTACGCCTCGAAATCCACGACCAGCAGCTTTATGTGGTGGACCAGGCCTATGCCGGACTGGGTGGCTTCCCCATTGGCACCCAGGAAGCGGTGCTTGCCCTGATATCGGGAGGCTTCGACTCGACGGTGGCCAGCTACCAAAGTATCAAACGTGGCTTGAAAACCCATTTTCTGTTTTTCAACCTTGGAGGTAAGGCCCACGAGGTGGGCGTAAAAGAAATTGCCTTTTACTTGTGGAATCGTTTTGGCTCTTCGCACAGGGTCAAATTCATCACGGTACCTTTCGAAGAAGTCGTCGCGGAAATACTGAATAAAGTGGACCCCTCCTGCATGGGAGTAGTGCTAAAACGCATGATGCTGCGCGCCGCAGATCAGATTGCCGACCAAGCCGGCATTGATGCACTTCTCACTGGCGAGGCGGTGGCGCAAGTATCCAGTCAAACCTTACCCAATTTGGCAATCATCGACCGCGCCAGCAACAAGCTGGTGTTACGACCGCTGGCATTTATGGACAAAGGGGCAATCATCGACCAATGCCGCGCCATAGGAGCGGAGCATTTCGCCGCCCAGATCCCGGAATATTGTGGAGTGATTTCGGTGCGCCCTTCGGCGCATTTACGCGTAGCCAAGGTCGAGGACGAAGAGGCCCGGATGAATGATCAGGTGCTCACACAGGCACTGGAACGGGCTCGTATCGAGCCTATCGATTCCATTATGGCCAGCGTCGCCCAAAGTGTGTCACGAGTGGAGGTGCACCAAAACGCTGGCGCGCATCATCGAATAATCGACATTCGCCATCCCCATGAGCGGGACTTGCATCCGCTTAATCCACTCGACGTATCAGCCGCGCCCCTGACGATTCCCTTCTATAGTTTGAACAATGAGTTTCCAACCCTTGATACATCCAAGGTTTATCTTTTGTATTGTGCACGGGGAGTCATGAGCCAATTGCACGCTGCCCATCTGCGGGATGCAGGCCATGAAAACGTTGGTGTTTATCGGCCGGAAAATGCTGCGATGGGTGGAGGCAAAGTGAAGGTATCGGAGCAAAATGGGGATGAAGCGTAAACCTCAGGAATTCTGGGTTTTAGGAATCGTGGCACTCACCATCTCCATGTCCGTTTTGGCCACACTGTGGGCGCAAGGATTTTTCTTCCGCCACCATCCCGAAAGCGCTACTTATCAAAATGTCACTTTCACCGATGCCGTGCTGAAATGCGAAAGTGCTACCCGCACGCAATATAATAATCTTTTGCGAAACCTCACCATGGACGACCTTTCCAGCCGCTTGGATCACGAAGCGAATATCTACCGCATATTTTTTAATGCCCAAATAGTCAAATCATCCAAAGATTCGGCAACGGCCGATTTTTATATCCACTGTTTGATCAATCCGCAGAGCGGCTATATGGCGGAATATGTCGCTTTGGAAAAAAAGGAATCTGCATCCGAGGCCCTACGTAAGAACAAAGGAGGTCTTTTCGGTTGGCCACTTAAATAGATGGGAGAATTAATGCTTGCTGCGATATTCAACAACTTCGCAGCTTAGCTGGGTGTCTCAAGGATTGATGTCGATGGTGTAATACTTCAACAACTCGATCATGGCGCCTACCGAGGTCAGTGAGCAGGTTTCCTCGGTGGTGTGATAACCCGTGGTGGGCACCTGCAGGGTTGCGCCTTGGATTAAGCCCTCAGAGGCATTGATGATGCGCCCCAGCTCAGTGCTGCCGAGGGAAAACGCTTCTTTGCCCTGCTCTTTGCGTATCTTGTTCTTTTTGGCGATGTACTCGTCTTTGAAACCATAACGGATGCCGAGGATCTGGCAGGCATTTTCCAGTTCACGAATCATTTCCGGGTGAAAAGCGGCATTGGAATCCCGGTTGCGCAACACCAGGTGCTGAGATTCGGCCTCCTCGGTAGTGGCATAGGGACTGGTATCAAGCACAATCAATCGCGTGGTGGTATTGGCAAATCGCTGGAACCATTCCAATAAAAAACGCCAACTGCGACCGGCCTCCTCCTGAGCGGTAAAAAACGCTGTGCCTTGATAACCTCTTCGAAACAAATAGAGAATAATGGCTGCAGAAAATACATTGTCCAGCTGCGCACTGATCCGCTGGTCGACAATTTTAAGCTTGTCCTGAAACGCCACCGGTGTTCCCGCCACCACATGTTCCAATCCATTAATTTCAAACACCATATTGCCGCGATGTGGACAGAGATACGCACGCTCGATAATACCTTTGCCACGATAAACGCCGGACCAGGGTTCATAAGCGTTAACCGCCGCCCCCTGATAACGCTCCGAAATTTTGGTGAAGGTTTGCTCGGAAACTGAATCACCAATGAGATCACCGCGGTTGCTGGCGATAAAAGCTGCATATTGGAATTCATTGGGGCCGGTGCAAATCAGACCGTGACGGTCGATGTGTGCGGACATATAGCGGCTGTCAGGCTTATTACCTTGGGCGACCAGAAGCCCTTCATACCAAGTGGCCTTAACACCGATCTCCTCCAGCTCACGCTGCAGGACCCGAAAAAAAGAATGTTCAGCGCTGACCACGCTGGGATGGCGTATCAGGATTTTGAGGACGTCGAGAAATTCGTAGAGGTCGTGTTGCATCGAAACGGCCCTGGCACTCACAGTGAAGGAATATTACTGGAATGCCGGGAGCCGATACAGGATAAAAAATACTATTTGCAAAGCGCGCTAATGGGAGAGGATCAGAAGCGGTAATTAAAACCTATAGTGCCACCGCGTGCATCGAATTCATCGGCGTTGATCAGTTTTTTCCATTCCGCTGTCAAGTCCACATGGGGATGCAAAACAAAACTCACACCTATGCCATAGGACATATCGGTGAACGTATCGGCATCTGCCTCCGTAGTGACATCCACTTCCACGGTGGTCATGCCCAACAGGCCATATAGACTGGCCCGGTCATTGCGCAACTGTGGTTTGAAATAGAGACTGGCAAAATAAGGGGCTTCCAACTCCACACCTTCATCACGTGCTGTATTCAAGCCCACCCCTAACCGTGCCTCCAATGCTGTATAAGGAGTAAGGTCAATGCCTGCCTGAGCTTCCAATGAACCTACGGTGAAGTCACGAGTACTAGTGTGCTCACGAAATTGCCATGAAGAAGCACCGCTGCCCACATAATAAGTAGGTTCCCAGGCGTGGGCGGTAAAAGCGAGAGAGGACAAACCTAAAAGCAGTAGCTTTTTCATACCAGACGGTCTCCAGGGATTCAGCGGCCTAAGCATTGTTATTGTTTAGCAGATAATCGGTAAATGTGTTGTAAATCGACGACTTGGCGTCGCCTAAAGCCGCAGCAAGTATTCTGCGATTTGCCAGGAAAGTCAAACCAAGTCAATCGTCTACCACTGTTATTGATAACTGTAGCACCTCCTGCCGCTATCGCCGGGAAATCCGCGCCGCTATAATGCGCGCCGGCCGCCCCCCTCCCAATCTTTGAGGTTCCCCCTGTGATACAACAACTGCGCAATATTGCCATTATTACCCACGTAGACCATGGCAAAACTACCCTCGTGGACAAGCTATTGCAGCAGTCCGGTACTCTGGAGCGAAAAGATCTGGGCGCGGAGCGCGTCATGGATTCGAACGATCAGGAGCGCGAACGCGGCATCACCATTCTCGCCAAAAACACTGCTATTAAATGGAATAACTATCGTATCAATATTGTCGACACTCCCGGTCATGCGGATTTTGGCGGGGAAGTGGAACGCGTACTGTCCATGGTGGACAGTGTCTGTTTGTTGGTGGATGCAGTAGACGGCCCCATGCCGCAAACGCGCTTCGTTACCAGCAAGGCATTTGAGCGCGGACTTAATCCGATCGTTGTTGTTAATAAAATCGACCGTCCAGGCGCGCGACCTCACTGGGTGGTGGATCAGGTTTTCGATCTTTTCGACCGCTTGGGTGCCACTGACGAACAACTGGATTTCCCAATTGTTTATACCTCGGCCATAAATGGGATCGCCGGACTCGATCCCACCACCATGGCAACCGATATGACGCCGCTCTTTCAAATGATCGTCAATAAGGTGAACCCTCCGAAAGTCGACCTGGATGGTCCCTTCCAAATGCAGATCTCCGCATTGGATTACAGTAGTTACGTGGGCGTTATCGGTATAGGGCGGATTGCCCGGGGCAACGTAAGCCCGAACCAAGCGGTGGTGATAATCGACCACGAAGGCAAACAGCGCCGCGGCAAAATATTGCAGGTGATGGGATTCCATGGACTGGAGCGTATAGACACAGCCAAAGCCAGCGCTGGAGACATAGTCTGTATTACCGGGGTAGATAAGCTGGGCATTTCCGATACCCTTTGTTCCCCTGAGAAAATAGAAGCCTTGCCGCCGCTCACCGTTGACGAACCGACTGTGAGCATGACCTTTCAGGTCAACGACTCGCCTTTTGCCGGCCAGGACGGAAAATACGTCACCTCCCGCAATATTAAAGAGCGCCTTGAACAGGAGTTGATCCACAACGTGGCTCTTCGAGTGCGACAAGGAGAAAGCCCGGACAAATTTATCGTCTCCGGTCGGGGCGAGCTGCATCTTTCAGTCTTGATCGAAAACATGCGCCGTGAAGGATACGAGCTGGGCGTATCCCGACCAGAGGTAATTCAAAAATTGGTCGATAGCGAAATCCACGAACCTTTCGAGCAGTTGGTAATTGATGTTGAAGACCAACATCAAGGTGCCATCATGGAAGAGCTTGGCCTGCGCCGCGCCGAGTTGACGAATATGGAGCCGGACGGCAAAGGTCGGGTGAAGCTCGAATTTGTCGTGCCTTCGCGTGGTCTCATCGGTTTTCGCGGACACTTTCTGACGCTGACGTCCGGCTCCGGCATCATGACCAGTATTTTCGACCATTATGGCCCTGTGAAAGGTGGGGACTTGGCCGGCCGTAAAAATGGTGTTTTGGTTTCGATGGTAAAAGGAAAGACGCTCGCATATGGCCTGTTCAATCTACAGGACCGGGGCCGCCTGTTTTTGGGGCACGGTGAAGAGGTCTATGAAGGGCAGATCGTGGGTATACATTCCCGCGATAACGACTTGGTGGTGAACCCGACGAAAGCCAAACAGTTGACCAACATTCGTGCTGCCGGCACCGATGAAGCACTGACCCTGACACCACCCATACGCCACTCGCTGGAACAGGCGCTGGAATTCATTGAAGATGACGAATTGGTAGAAGTCACACCGCACCATGTGCGTCTACGCAAGAAGCTTCTGACGGAAAACGAACGCAAGCGCGCCAAAAACACTAAATTGGGCGGCTGATGTCATATTACCGTCACAACTTTGTGAAGTCGGTGACAAAAGTGACCTACCGTGTCTTGCAATTTCCAGGGGAAGCGCCCAACCTTAGATAACCTTGTGGAGTTTTTGCACAAGTGCCTACCGGCCCCTGAGCTGACGCCAGGGCCGGAGATATAAAAAAGCCAGTGCTGTGAGGTATCTATGGTTAGTACTCTTCTGTTAATAGGGGTGGCTCTCATAATCGGCAGCTTTATGTTCAGCCACACACCGCCCACCATTCAACGCCAAGCCATCCGCATCAACGCGGAAAACCGCAAGCGACGCCGCTGACAGGCTGTCCGGCGGGTCCATGAGTCTCGCTTTCGTTTGCAAAAAGCTTCAAATATGGGTGATGAACAGCGGCGCATTGCGCCGCAGGTTGGTTTGTATCTGTTCCATGTCCATCTAAGTGGGATCGATCAAACCTCTCGCGATCATGCGAGTAGCGGTAAGGCTGGGCACAAAAAAGTATTCCCCCCCACGCGTTGTCACAAATCGCGGTACACGCGGACAGAAGAATGGCGGGTCATCGGGACCGGTCCCCTGAATGATGAAATCCTCGTGTCCATGGTGATTACCTAACAGCGGGTCTTTTTCGTTCGCTAATTTGAAATCGTTGCCATAGTTAATCCATTGCTGCTGCACAAATTCAAATTGCCTTTCAATGCTGGCGTTTACAGCCATGAAAATAATTCCGTGTTCGCCCTGGTCTGAATTTGGATCTGACACTGTGCCGTAAGGTAGCCCCCGCCGCAAAATCCGGCGGCGATTATCGAGTGCTCCCGGTGTATCGAATGCATCCTTAACGCCATATTCCAAACAACCGCGCGGGTTTGCGCGGCGAATGTGCGATCCCATAGGGCACTTTTGTCCTTGAATATCGGCGCTGTAATTAAAACCCGTCATTTTCTTGCGCAGACTGTTGAAATATTCCAGCGCCTGTTGCCGTTCCGGTTCGGTTTTTGCGGATTTGGATTGCATACGGGCGCGTTCGAGTTCGTCCACGAAAGACTGCGCATCGGCCTCGGTGGGAAATGATGCCAGTGGCGCTCCGTTACGCCATCGACCCGCCATTTTGGCTGCAATGGCTTCGGCACCACCGGCAAAGTCCTTACCCAATTCAGCGATATAGCGGTTGAAGCTGCCGACGTTCTCATGCAGCTTGCGATACACCATGAAGGTTCCATTCATCGATAGGAGATTCGGCACCGGCGCGCGAGGTAATTCACTTGCTTCGTCACGGTATCCAAGGATGAACTCACCTGTTTCCAGCGGCTCCCACCCTTCGTCCGTAGCGGGATTTCCCCGAGTGGGTTTACCACCACCCAACAGATTAGCCGGGTTGCCACCGCTGCCCTTGAAGAACGGATCGGAAATACCATCGGTATAACCAAAATGCTCCTTGGGTGTCGGGACACCGTCCTGAAATATCGCAACGGCGTCTTGATAGGGCATATTGTCGCCGCCGGAACCGCGGTGACCGCACAACTGTTCCACGCCATCACCAAGCGGTTTCAGGAGCATTTGAATCGTGTCGTATCGCTGCTCACGGGCCTCCGGTGTTTGAGCATTGATCGCCAGGAACATATGTATGCGCTTGTCATTGCTCCAAATGGGATCCCAATATTTTGCGGCGCTCTCATTGTCATCACCCAATATCTCCGCCCGCGCTTTCATACCCATACTGAATTCCTCGGGAAAGCTGTGCAGAGATTGGGTTGGCAGACCCAGGTGTTTCAAGCCCTGGTAGCTGAAGGCGATATTCGTGGCAGCCGGCGGCAAGCCGGCACCGCTGAACCAGGGACGGCTGGTCGTAAGCAGCGGCAATAAAGAATTTATAAAGGATCGCCCGGCATCGACCTGATTAAACTGAAAAAATATGTAACGTGCCACCGGATAGCCGAAACGCCCGTAGGCTTTGATGATATTGCCCTGGATATCGTCGAGATTTATATACCCTGTATTCATCCGCTGATCTCCCGTGTGTGCATAGGTCGGTCCGTCATGCCCGCTGGCCAACTGGGTTGTGCCAAATTGTGTGGCTGAACCCGGGTAATAAATTCACGGAAACCCGCGCGCAGACGCTCGGGTGGCAAACCCTGGTGGTCGCATGCAAATTGCGAAAATTCCTGCTTTAAATATAAGGCCTTCAGTTGCTCAAGAAGCGGTGCACCTGTTGATCCATTGAAATAAAAAGTGGTTTTGATCAGGCATTTTTTAACGTAGTCGATAAAGGTTGCAGCGTCCTTCACTTCCTCGAAAGCAACACAATATTGCCAGGTATTCCTGATGTGATCCCGGGCATGCTCCCAGAAGCCTGCAAGATAAGTTTCCAAGTCACCGTGGAAATTGCTGCAAAACACCAGATATTTGGATTGCAGATGGTCTTCTGCTGCCGGTGAACCTTCAAAAAATACATCATTGAGAATATAGAAGCGGCATAAAAAAGTATTAGGCACGCCGGCCATGGGACTGAGTTCAAAATCCTCCAGGCTTTGCAAATAAGCGCGGGTCAAGGAGACGCAACTCTGATCGCCGATACAGGCGTTTTTAATAGGACTTAATAAAGTCAGAGGCGTAGGTTCCGGGTTTTTGCATGGCATATTTTTTATCCCTGTAAATGGTTGTCTTGCCCGTACAGCCTGTTGAGACGGCGGCATTCGCGTGTTGCCTGATTGGCGAGACTCACCACCGGCGAAGGCGCCATCTTGCCGAGATACAGCTGGTTCTCGAATAAGAATCGCTTGTAAGCCTTGGCAAAATCAGCATCCGATAAATCTTCCGATGCATCTGCAAATTCCAGCAAAGAGCAACGCAATGCCATGGCGTTTTTAACGTCGTTGGATGAGGCCAGGGGATATGCGTTGTAGTAGTGCTCTGTCCATATCTGGTTATGCACGATATAACGATGAAACGGCTGCAGCGGCACGGCTTTGGGATAGCAAATATTTTTAGCCCAAATAAGATTGAGCCCCTTGGGAATCGCCATGTGGAAACTGTCCACGTATTGCGTCCAGCTGCCGTTAAAGTTGCTAAAAAAAAGCATATAGGCGTATTTCAATTTTTCCTTTGGCTGCTTGTCGGACAAGCGTGGAAACTGGGTTGGCCGCAATACCACCCAGCGCGCGTAATGGATCAGAGATAAAGTCCTAAGCCCATTGAGTCGCTTCGACATAAGGGGTGTTTTTACTATCCAAAAAATCAGCAAATTCCAATAGGCCAACCAGCGGTTGATAGGTGTGATGACGTTCATGGCGTATGCCTTGCCGGCAATATTGGACATATTTATTCCTCGGTTTTCTTACTGAATTCCTCTGGGATGTTGTAATCCGTCGGCTCAAAGCGATGCCAATGATTTTTGTTGTGGCGGAAATTAGACAGCGTGTTGTAAATCGTCCGCCGCACGCGGTTGATACCGCCCAAGGGGCGATGCGCGGGCAGACTGTGCCACGGATTAAATGACAGATTTATGCCATAGGCATTCTGCGCCGGTGCATCGAAAGTCTGCTGTGGAATATTCACAGTGGCCACTTTAATAAATGGCGATTCCGACTCGCTCCAACGTTTCCCTGGATCTTCTATTGGCATACGTTTGGGATCCTTGCGCAATTGCACGCAAAAATCAAAAGCATAATCCGACTTTTGCAGCTGCTCCGCCATGGTCAAGCGTAAATAATCGGGATCGGGATTGGCCGGAACCGCGTCGTTTATACCGGCGTGGGGAATCAGGGAATATTTCACAACCTGGTCCGGCCCCAACTGATAAGGAGTGGTGCTCCAATAGCGGGTCTGTAATGGGCTGGCGTAATTTTTATTGGATTTGAGCAGATTCATTAAAGAGCGCGGATGCCACAGAAAGTGCCACAGCAGAGCTATTTTGCCTTTGACCAGCGCACGGATCAGGAAAAAAAATTCCGCCACATCGTGTGTGACAAACATGGGCGTGGAAATGGTGACAAAATCCTGGCTGGTGCGATTGTCATCCGGCACTTCCAGTTTGTCTCCGGAAACGTTCATCAATTTGATGGCCGCCCCGCGTATATCCTTACGACTGTCTGGCTGGGGTGGTGCATTTTGATTGGAAAACCGCATCCAGGCGTCGTAGCGCTTGCCCGGTATAAATACACCTTGCTGTAAATCGGGCGGCAAATCGGACTCGACGGTGAAGGTGGCCCTGACCAGCCCATGTTGCTTGGGGTGAGCGTCCCGGTGCATGGTGGTCGGATTTTCCCGCTGCATTTTTGCCCGCAGGAGTTCGATCAGTTGATCACGAAAATAGTCTTCGTCGGCAGGTTTCTGCTCAAGCGTCATGAAATCGTCCTGTGTTTCAGAGCTAAATTTCCGCGACGACAATATTGAAAAGTCAGTACGACTTGAGAACTTTTAATAACGGCAATCGTTATTCGGGAAATTCGTTATTTTTATTGCCAATGATGGGACGGAGGCTTGGCGGTGTCATACCGTATTGCCCTGTCAATTCCAGTGTAGTCAGAAAACCGTGGAGGGAAAGAAAAATTCAGCAAGAGGAAAATAATTTCCGGTGCAGCCGCGATTGGCTGCACCGGTACAGGTTACCAACTCAGCAGGATTAATACCCAACCCAGAATCGCCAACCAAAGTGCGGACTGGGTTTTGCCCCAGGTAAAACAAGCGTATAAATAGCCAAGTGGCGGCACAAAAACGGTGCACAGGCCCCAGCCAAAGTCTGCTTCAAAAGCGATAAACATCAGATAAATCCAGCTTACCAGCAGGAGTAATACACCAAAGGTCATCAATGTAGCGGAAATGGGTTCCATAAAAAGTCCTCGCGAGTTAAAAAACAATTCGTTGAAATTGCCCGGCAATTGCTTCCGGATCGAAGGTTCATTACAGCTCTAATAAAAAAGTCACCGGCCCATCATTAATGAGATGCACCTGCATATCGGCTGCGAATATTCCGGTGGCCACAGGCTGGTGTTGGCGGCGCAGCCGATCGACAAAGGTGGCGAAAAGGGTCTCGGCGCGTTCCGGCTCTGCGGCATGGGAAAATCCCGGACGCAATCCCTTCCGGGTATCCGCCGCCAGGGTGAACTGGGACACGGCCAGCACACCCCCACCTATTTCACGTACGCTCAAATTCATTTTGCCCTGGGCGTCGGCAAAAACCCGGTATGAGAGCAGACGGTCCACCAGACGCGCCGCAAGTTCATCCGTGTCCTGCTTTTCGATGCCTACCAACAACAACAGCCCTTGGCCGATTTCGCCAACGACTTGGTTGTCGACGGTGACGCTGGCTTGCCGCACCCTTTGCAGAAGAACTTTCATCGGTTCAAAAGCACCTTTATCCGCCGGAAGCCCGCGCAAAAGCGCGCATTTCACACCAGGCGCCGGCTGTGGGCAACCGTTTTATTCGCCTCAGCTGGCCAGTAGCGCCAACAATCCCACCGCCGCCAGCAATACCGCCGACACAGGCGCTGCCACGAGCAACGGCCAGGCCCAGTACGCCGCCCCTGCAAAAGCCAACGCCGCAATCAGGCGGCGGCGTTGTCGCTGGCGGTCGCGGCGGGTTTGCCATTGCAGCTCTTCCGCCGCTCTCTGCAGTTGGGGCGCCGTCTCACCAAGATCGCGCAAGCGACTCAAAGTGTCGAACACCAAATGGGGCACCTGCGGAAACTTTTCCAACCATTCCGGCGCTTCCCGGCGCAGCTCCCGGAATAGCGTGAAGGGGTGAAAGCGTTGCTTCAGCCAGCGCTCAAGGAAGGGGTGGGCCGTCTGCCACAAATCCAGCTCAGGGTAGAGCTGGCGCCCGAGTCCCTCGATATTGACCAGGGTTTTTTGCAGCAGCACCAGCTGCGGCTGCACCGGCATATCGAAACGGCGCGCGGTCTGGAATAGGGTGATGAGCGCATCGCCGAAAGAAATGTCCTTGATGGGCTTGGAGAAAATGGGTTCGCATACCGTGCGGATCGCCGCTTCAAAGGCGCCTATGGATGTCTCCTTTGGCACCCAGCCCGACAGCACATGCAGTTCTGCCACCTGGCGGTAATCGCGGCGGAACATGGCCAGCAGGTTGCGCGCCAGATAGAACTGATCTTCCCGGGACAGAGACCCGATGATGGCCATGTCGAGGGCGATATAACCAGGATCCTCTGGATTCTCCAGGGAGACATAGACATTGCCCGGATGCATATCAGCGTGGAAAAAATTGTGCTCGAACACCTGGGTGAAAAAGATTTCCACACCGCGCTCCGCCAGCAGCCGGATATTCACACCATGCTTCCGCAGGGTATCGAGATCGGTGACCTGGGCTCCGTAAATGCGCTCCATCACCAATACATTGCGGCGACAGTAGTCCCAGTGAATCTCCGGAACATAGAGAAGGGGGGAGTGCTCGAAATTGCGACGCAGCTGTGTGGCATTGGCGGCTTCGCGCATCAGGTCAAGTTCGTCGAAGACCGTCTGCCGGTATTCCTCCACCACTTGTACCGGACGCAGGCGCCGGCCATCGGGGCTGAAGCGTTCGATCTGTCGCGCGAACCAGGCCATCAGGTCCACATCCAGTTCAATCACTTTTTCGATACCCGGCCGCACCGCCTTCACCACCACCTCAGTGCCATCCGGCAGAGTTGCGGTGTGGACCTGGGCAATCGAAGCCGAGGCGAGCGGTAAGGCGCTGAACGCCGCAAAGAGCTCAGTCACCGGTTGACCGAGTGCGCATTCCACCAGTTGCCGGAACTCCTCGCCACCAAAAGGCGGTACGCGATCCTGGAGTTTATTCAGCTCCAGCACCATGTCCGGTGGCAGCAGGTCTGGCCGGGTGGAGAGCAGTTGGCCAAACTTGATGAAAATCGGGCCCAGGTCTTCCAACGCACGACGCAAGCGCTCACCACGGCTGAGGTCCGGCTGAACCTGACGCTTGAATGGGCGAAACAGCCACCCGAGCAGACGCGAGCGGGATTTTTCCGGCAGCAGCTCATCGATGCGATAGCGCGCGAGGGTGGTCAATATGGTGAGTAGACGGAAGAATCGCTTCACGGTGTGTGCTGCTGATCGAGGGTCAAGCGCAGCTTCCTGAGCTGGGCTTCCAGGCGCTCCGATTGCGCCCGTACTTCATCCACGTCCTGATAGAACATCGCCAGTTCCTGGCGGGAAGGCAGTAGGCGCAGTTCTTCGGTCAGATAATCCCGCAGCCAGTCCGGTGCGATTTGCGCCTGCCGCTGCAACCAGAGGTTACTGTCCCGCAGCAGTTGCGCCAGAGGATGTACCAGCAGGCTGGCATTAGAGGGGCCTGCGACAACCGCGAGCCGATCAATGATGGCCTGCTCCCAATCAAATTCCGCATTGCCGAGAATACGTTGCAGTTTTTGCAGCAGGCCCACATCACCCGCCACGGTCACACCGCTTCCAGCCAGGGTATGGTGCTCACGCCACAGCAACCCGAACACCGCGGGCAGAGCGCCCGAGAGGGTGCAATCCGCTTGGCCCCCATAACTGGATACCGAGATCCCCGACTCGGAAAACACGAGGTAAAGACTGAAGGGGGGAGCTGTGATTTCGAGCGCCAGGACCTTTCCCGATAAGGCCGTCAAGGCTGCCCGACTGCCGGGGTCGTAGTCCAGCACGAATTCCAAGCTTTTAGCGAGGGCGGTGCGGAGGGTAGGGTCCATCAGGGTTTGATGCCTTTGTGCAAAGCCACTATCCCGCCCGTCATGTTGTGATAGATACATTGGGCGAAGCCCGCGCTCACCATCATCTGCTTGAGGGTTTCCTGATCCGGGTGCATGCGAATGCTTTCAGCGAGATAGCGATAACTGTCCGCGTCTCCCGCAACCCACCGGCCCATCAACGGCAGAAGGCGGAAAGAGTAAGCGTCATAGGCCTTCTCCAACAAACCGGAAGTCGGCTTGGAAAACTCCAGCACCAACAAACGACCGCCGGGCTTCAAGATCCGCAACATGGAGCTCAAGGCCAGGTTTTTATCCGTGACATTGCGCAGACCGAAAGCAATGGTAATGCAATCAAACGTGTTATCGGGAAAGGGTAAGTGCTGCGCATCTGCCTGGGCGAACAACAGGTTCTGTGCCAGCCCGCGATCCAGCAGTTTGTCGCGCCCCACTTGCAGCATGGCCTGGTTGATATCCGCCAACACCACGGTGCCGGATGGCCCTACCAAATGCGAGAACTTGGCTGCCAGGTCGCCCGTGCCACCAGCGATGTCCAGCACGACCTGACCCGGCCGCACTGCGGCCATGTCCACTGTGAACAGCTTCCACAGGCGGTGCACACCGCCGGACATAAGATCGTTCATCAGGTCGTACTTACCGGCAACGGAATGGAACACTTCCGCCACTTTGCCGGCCTTTTCCCCGGCTTTCACTTTCTGGAAACCGAAGTCGGTGTATTGGTCTTGGTCCATGGAGCCCCCCGTATGCAAGTCGGCTATTGTAAGGACAAACGCCACCACCGACACCTGCTGGACTAAAATCCCCCCACAGCGCTCTGAAGCAGTGGCGGATATCAGCGCAATTCACGTCAATAAAAAGAACATTGGGAGAAACACATGATCCTCTATTTAGGCTTACTGGGTGCGCTGCTGATCTTTTCTCCCATCACGTTTGCACAAACATCCACTGGTAACTGTGCCGACCAAGCACGCACCGAGCTGGAGCGCGCCTATTGCAAAATCAAGGCGGCTAATTCCGGCGGTACACTGCCGAGCCTTGAGGAATTGCGCCGCAATCCGGAAAAAACCCAGCGACTGCTGTTGCGCCGCCCGGCCGAGCAAGCGGGGATAAAGTTGCCCCCGGAGGCTGCACACAAACCCTCGCCCAAACCCGTTCCCAAAGCCTCCGTCGCTGGTGCCGCTCGTGAACCGGCCGATATTCCGCCAACTCCAGAAGCAGCGGGCAGCGGCTCCCTCAGTCACTGCCAGTTGTCCGGCGCCAGTATCCGCTGCGGGAAAGAACAATTTCGTCTGCAGGGCAATCTACCCAATAACCGTCTACTTCACGGCGTGCTGGATCCCGATCGGCCAATCGACTTTGCAGAATTTTCCGGCAACGCGGCAGACCCAACGCAGGTTATGCCCTATCTCTCAACAACCTATCAGCGCTATCTGGAGGCCATGTTGGATATTGGCCTGGGAGCCGCCACCATGTCCTTTACAAAATTCCATCACACCTTCATGGAAGCCCAGGGCAAAGGCACGCAATTTGGAAAGCGTCTCTCCACCATGTTTGAATTTCTGAAAAAAGACAAAGCCAGCATGGGCGTGCAGGCCCATTACAACGACGAGATGCCCGAAAGCCTGGCGCAATGCATGGGACTGGGAGAACAACTGCTGGTATGCGACAACGTGCAACAAAACTGGGTGTATAAAAAAGCCGGGCTATGACTATCGATAAACAGCTGACCCACCGGGAACATCAATCCCAAAGCGCCAAATTTCCCTTGTGCCTGCTGGCGCAGGACGTGGAGGACCCAGCCAATGTGGGCAGCTTATTTCGCTTGGCCGATGCCTTGGGTGTGGAGCATTTGTATCTCACCGGACGCTCCGCCACACCTCCCAACGCCCGGTTGCGCCGTACAGCGCGCGCCACCGAAGCGCATGTATCCTGGTCCTATGGCGAGGATCCGTTACCCCTGGTGCAATCATTGAAAAGCCAGGGCGTGTGGGTGCTGAGCTTGGAAATCACCAACAACAGTCTGGATATCCGCCGGGTAACCCTGCCACGGGATCGCAAAATCCTGTTGATCCTGGGCGCTGAAGATAACGGCGTATGCCAGGCGCTGCTCGACGAATCGGCGCAAACCGTTCACATCCCTATGCGTGGGCACAACTCCTCCATGAACGTCGCCATGGCCTGCGCTCTCGCGGTTTTCGAACTCACCAATAATTTGTCTGCTATCTGAACGAAGCAGCTATTACAATTTGGACTTTTGAATTCATCGAGGCCACTTAATTTGGACGCCAGTGCCATCAATAACCTGCTACTTCTGGGAGCCGTCCTGGTAGCGGCGAGCATCCTGGTCAGCTCGTTTTCCACCCGAATCGGTATTCCCGTCCTGGTGATCTTCCTGGGTGTGGGAATGCTGGCGGGGGTGGATGGCATCGGCGGCATCGTTTTCAACAACTACCACATGGCCTACCTCGTCAGTAACCTGGCGTTGGCGGTAATACTGCTGGACGGTGGTATGCGCACCCGGGCAAGCACCTTCCGCGTGGCACTCTGGCCCGCTTTGTCCCTGGCAACCCTGGGCGTGGTGATCACCGCCGGTTTGACCGGATTGGCCGCCGCCTGGCTGTTCAATCTCTCCCTCCTGGAAGGTCTGCTGATCGGCGCAATCGTGGGCTCCACCGATGCGGCCGTAGTGTTCAACCTGCTCAATGGCAAGGGCCTCAATGAACGGGTCGGTTCCACCTTGGAAATAGAATCCGGCAGCAACGACCCCATGGCCATGTTTCTCACGGTCACCCTGATTGCAATGCTGGCCGCCGGTGAGACGAGTTTTTCCTGGCAGGTGCTGGTGAGTCTGATCCAGCAGTTTGGCGTGGGCACAATACTCGGCTTGGCGGGCGGCTGGCTGCTGTTGCAATTGATCAATCGCTTGGCCATCGCCGATGGCCTCTACCCCCTGCTGGCAGTCAGCGGCGGCATCATGCTCTACGCCATCTCCGGTGCGATTGGCGGAAGCGGCATTTTGACTGTGTATGTCTGCGGCCTGCTGCTCGGCAACCAGCCCATCCGCAATCGGCACGGCATTCTGCACATGTTTGACGGCTTGGCTTGGCTGAGCCAGATCGGGATGTTCCTGGTGCTGGGATTGCTGCTGACACCCAGCGAGCTGCTGCCCATCGCGATCCCGGCGCTTTTGCTCTCGGTGTGGATGATCGTCTTTGCGCGGCCATTGTCCGTGTTCATCGGATTGCTGCCGTTCAAGGACTTCAACCTGCGCGAGCGGACTTTTATTTCCTGGGTGGGCCTGCGCGGCGCTGTGCCGGTCATTCTGGCCGTTTTCCCCCTGATGGCAGGACTGGAAAACGCCCAACTGTTTTTCAATGTGGCGTTTTTTATTGTGCTCGTATCCCTGCTGGTGCAGGGCACCACGTTGGCTTTTTCCGCCCGCAAGGCCGATGTGGTGGTGCCCTCCGTGCCCTTACCGATTTACCGGGCCGCAATTGGCGTGTACAGCACCAGCCAATGGGAATTGTTCATCTACCGCCTGGGTTCGGAGAAATGGTGTATAGGCGCCGCACTGCGCGAACTCCATATGCCGGAGGGCACGCGCATCGCCGCGCTTTTCCGCGATAAGCAACTGCTGCACCCGAGCGGCAGCACAACATTAATGGCCGAAGATATCCTATGCGTGATCGGCCATGACCACGATCTTCCGGCTCTCAGCAAACTCTTCAGCGTCGCGCCCAAACGCATTTCCGATCTGCGCTTTTTCGGTGATTTTATTTTACGTGGCGATGTCACCCTGCAAGAACTGGCTCCCCTCTATGCGTTGGACCTGACAGGGTTGGACCCGGCCACCACACTGGGCGCCTACATAGTGCACCGTACGCACGGCAAACCGGTGTTGGGTGACCACGTGGAGTGGAGCGGCATGGTTTGGACCGTGGCAGAGATCGAAGGTAACCAAGTGGTAAAGGTGGGTGTCAAACCCGCCGCCAAAGCGGCAAAAAACCAATAAATCTTCGACATCGGCAGTGCACCTTGATCGGCCGGTTTGCCGACGGCCAGCGAAAAGCATCGCCGTTCAGCCAGGATTCAGACGCAGATGGTAGGGTGCGGCATCGCCCACCTAGGAGACATGGAACATGGTCCGCATCTGTACCTCACTGTTCGCCTTCACCACACTACTTGGCGCAAGTGCGACCTCCCAGGCTTTACAACCACAAAGGGGCTGGCTGATGGAAGTGAGTTACCTCAACAGCGACCTGTACCTCAAAACACCCATCATCTTCACCGACCGGTACGGCCAGCAATCCAGAGAGCATAACGATCTGCCACAGGTGGGCACGGGTTTTGGTTACGTATTTCAGAACGGCCTTATTACAGAACTAAAATTCAATACGGGCAGCCTTGAGCTGTTGCGCGATATTGTCGGGCTGGATGCTTACCAGCTCACGGAGATACATGTAGCGACGGCTTATGATTTTTATTTCGCCGCTCGCTTCAGCGTCGGTCCCGAGTTGCGGCTAACCAAAGCCAAACTACAAGCAGAGGAAGGCGAGTTCTTGAATCCCGGTCCCGAGGAGAAGTTCTCTCTCGAAGACTACACTTGGACTTGGGGAGCGAAGGCGAAATGGCGTATATCTCACAGTTTCACTATGACTCTTTCCCACTACCGGGCTCGTTATGATTTTGGCGATAGCCAAACCACCGGCTTAGAATTTCAATGGCATTGGAACTGATGCTGCCGCTGGGCTAGCGTCATAAAACGCACAAAAATCCATTTGTGCACTAGACCGCCGGGTGTATGATGAGATCGCTTTACGTGGACCCCACGTACCTCGACTTTACGGATGCAGGCGACATTCAAACCGAGATTTCAATGAAGTATTTTCTGTTCCTCAGTTTGCTGCTGGCGCTTTTCGCGGGTCAGGACTTCCCGTCCCAGGGCTACGACCGCACGCCGGATCTTGCCTCAGTCAGCGCTGAGAGGGAGATGTTGCCCACAGGGGAATCGGGTCCGAAACTGGCGTTTGAAGGTGATGACTCTGCCGTTTTTGACCCCATCGAAATTGTTCTGCCCAGCTTCCGCCCACTCCGCAGCATCTATTACACCCCCCGGATACCCAGCCCCACCACCACACCCTACGCGATCCGCGCACCTCCTATTTCCACCACTGCCTGATCCGACGCGGCTGCCTGCGCTTGGCAGTATCCACTCGCACTGGCCGCAAATTCATACAGCAGATGCTTCGTTGCGGCCGCAAATAGTGGTCGCAGCCGGCGGTGGAGAATTCTATGAAATGCCATCTTTATCCTGTCGATTCCATCGACCAACTCGCTTGGCCTGAGTCCAGCACTGGTTTGAGCCTGGACTCACCCGCTCTTTCCGTATTAACCGACTTCCAACATCACCAACCGCGCTTTGTGGACGGCCACGACAGTGCCAGTGCCGTGGAGCAGGCCATGCTGCGTGCCCACGTGCGTCTGCAATTGGTGGTGGATGAATACCACCAGTTTCTCGGGCTGGTCAGCCTCGACGACCTGAACAGCCAGGAAATACTCAAACGTGTTGCCAGCGGCTATAACCGTGAGGATTTGGCGGCCCGGGATTTCATGCGCCCAAGGAGTACTCTACGGGCACTCGATTACCATGAGCTGCGTCAGTCCACCGTGCGTGATTTGGTGGAGACACTCAAAGACAACGAACACCAGCATTACCTGGTGATCGATCGCCAAAACCACCGTATTCGCGGCGTGATTTCCGCCAGCGACCTCGCCAGAAAGCTGCGCCTCGATATCCAGATCCATCGCGGATCGTCTTTTGTCGCCATCTATAACGCACTCAACACCGAAGCCCTAGTCCATTAAACCCGCTTAGGCGGCAGGAACTTGTTTGGCCGCCGAAATTGCTGCAAACACGGATGTTTGCTTTTTTTTCGCTCTCATATTCCGACGCTTCCTGAACTTTGCCACCTTGTGTGGTAAGGCATAGAGCCAGCGACTGCTATTGGCGCATCATAGGGCGATGAACTACTCTGAAGGAAACACTAACCGGCCGTGCAGCCGTTGGGGGCTCTGCACGTCACGTTCTGGAATGCGCACCAGGGCGCATAAGTGTTTACTCATCCGTACGTCATTCAAATTACAGGACCGACTGACTGCAGGCCTTGGGCTTGCCTGCTCCAGTGTCCTTTTGCCATTAGGGGACTGAAGTGGGATTCCATCGCCACTGCAGAGATTGAGGATCAGCATGTCCGTAAAGGGCCTCAGACACTGGATTGTGAACATTGACCGGCTCGCAGGCCCGCTGCTTGTGATCGCCTGCTGCTCGCTCCTGCCCGTGAAAACATGGGCCAGTCCCACCGAATCCGAACTGCGCGCCGCGGTCATCGTCGCCATAATGCGTTTTACTACTTGGCCCTCTGTTGACGGATTGGTGCCGCAGGACCTGGACGTCTGCATTGCGGGCGCGCCCGATTCCGCCAGCTATTTGGCACGTGTGAGCGGCCAGCAAAAAGTCGCCGGCCGCACCCTGCAAGTTAAAAATCTACCCAACGCGGATATAAACGCATGCCAGGTTCTGGTATTGGGACGGGAACTCAATCGCGAGAGCCTCGCTCCTCTGCTGCAATTGTCGAACGAGCATTCCATCCTGACGGTGTGCGACGGCTGCCGGATCAGTCGGCAAGAGGGCATCATCATTCACCTGACCCTGCGCAAGCAGCGGGTGAACTTTGAAGTCAACCTCGCAAAAGCCAAAAGTAGCGGCCTGGCGCTGGACGCCCAGCTTCTGGAACTGGCTTCCGTGGTAAGGAAGTAGTGACTGTGACGAGTACAGGCTTATGAGCAACGTCAGCCACCACGCTTTTCGCAAAAAGATTCTGCGCACCATCTTGCTGATCGTCTTTATCACGCTTGGTCTGACCGGTGTGGGACTGCTTGCGATCGAGATGTGGCTGTCGGAGCAAAAGCTGCGACAGGATATGCAGGTAATGGCAGACATTCTGGGCAACCGCTCACGCGCAGCGCTTGAATTTGTCGACCAGAATGCCGCCCAGCTCAACCTCTCCTCCGCGAAATACCAGAAGTATGTGGACGGCGTTTGCCTCTACGACCAACAGGGCATGCTGTTCAGCCAATACAGCCGTGAGACCACCACTTTCCGTTGCGGGGCGGACCTGACCACCGCCCTGCAGAACGAAGGCGGCAATGGCGCAGTAACCATTCGTGAGATCTGGCACTTTGAGGATCGACTCGGGACCATTTCTGTGGTCGCCAACCGCAGTTTCATTTTCGAAAGCCTGAAGTTTTTTGTGCCCTTGCTGCTCGCACTGATCAGTGTGGTATTGATGGTTGTGACACGCATGCTCAGGCGTGTACTGCGCTCGGTCACCATGCCACTGGAAGACCTCCACGCCACCGCCCAGGCCCTGGTGGATGATGCCTATTCCGAGCGCCGCGCCACCAAACGCAGCGACGACGAAATCGGCAACCTGGTGGAAGTGTTCAACCGCATGCTGGACAACCTGGCCAGTGAAAATCTTGCCCTGCAGTCTTCGGAAAACCGCTTCCGCACTCTGACGGCCAATGCCCCTATCGGCATTTTTCAACTGGATGCGGACAATAACCTGGTATACGCCAATGACCGCTGGCACAAGATCACCGAAACACGCCCCGGCTCCGATTGCTGGCAGACGCACGAGCGCAAGATCAGCAAAGACGACCTGGACCTTTATAAATCCGGTTGGGAACGTGCGCAGCAAAAAAACCTGCCGGTACTGGTGGAATACCGCTATCACACCAGTGAGTTGGGCCATTCAAAGTTTCTGATGGAGAATATCGCCCCACTGCATAGTGGCCTGGGTATGGACGGCACCATAGGCACGCTCGCCGATGTGACCGAGCTGAAAAATGCCCAGAAAGAGCTGGAAAAACTCGCTTTTTACGACCCGCTCACCGGTCTGCCCAATCGCCGATTTTTTGTGGACCTTCTGGGCTTTGGCCTCGCCAAGGCCAAACGCGGTGGCGCCAAAGCCGCCGTGCTTATGCTGGATATGGATAACTTTAAACGTGTCAACGACCTGCTCGGCCACAGCGGCGGCGACCAGCTGTTGCAGCAGCAGGCCCAACGAATACGGGCAGCGGTACGTGAGCAGGATGCCGTATCACGCATGGGCGGGGATGAGTTCACCATCATGCTGTCCCCGGTGCGGGAAATTTCGGAGGTGACCACCCTCGCCAAACGGGTCCTGGACTCTCTCAATTCTCCGATCACGATCGGCAATCACACATTGGAAGTGGGTGCTTCCGTGGGTGTGGCGCTCTATCCGAACGATGGTGAAAAAACGGAGGATTTGATCCGCAATGCGGACATGGCGCTGTATGAAGCGAAGAGTGCCGGCCGCAACCGCGTGAATTTCTTCTCTTATAAATTGGATCTTGAATTGCGCGAAGGCTTGCGGCTGGAACAGAAACTCAAACAGGCCATACGCAATCAGGCCCTTGAAGCCTACCTGCAGCCACAGGTATCCGCGGACGGCAAATTTGTCTGGGGTGAGGCGCTGATGCGTTGGTTCGATGCGGAGGACGGCCCCATCAGCCCCGCGCGTTTCATTCCCCTGGCAGAGGAGACCGGACTGATTCACGGCCTCGGGCAATGGATCCTGGAGCAGGTATGCTTCCATCTGTCGCAGCACAGGGGATACCTAGAAACCGTCGGCATCCGCGGCATCTCCGTCAATCTTTCCGGCCGACAGTTTTACTCGCGCACACTGCTCAAAGACATCAAACGGGCCATGACCGAGTCCGGTGTGGCACCAGAGCAAATTGAATTCGAATTGACCGAGTCAGTCGTGATGGGCGATGTGAATGTGGCGATTGACGTCATGCGGCGCCTGCGCGACCTGGGGTGCCGCATTTCCATTGATGACTTCGGCACGGGCTACAGCTCCTTGTCCTATCTGAAACGATTCCCCATCAACTGCCTGAAGATCGACCGTTCCTTCGTCGAAGATATTCCCCACGACACCCACGGCTCTGAAATCGCTACGGCCATCATTGCCATGGCGCATAAGCTGCACTTGAAGGTGGTGGCGGAGGGTGTGGAGACAGTGGCCCAGCGGGATTTCCTAGTGGCTCAGGGATGTGAATCCCTGCAGGGTTATCTGTTCGGCAAACCCAAGCACATTCAGGAATACATCAATCTCGGTCGTGCGCAGTTTTTTGAGACGAACAACGGCAGAACCAAATCAGCCTCGGGGCCGCGGGGGGAGTAGCATTCAGGTGATCCTGACAACAGCGGTATCCGGATCCCGGGTTTTGCCCGCCGCTGTCAAAGCATCCAGATAACTCTGCCAAATCGTTTCCTGGTTGCGCCCCAGGTCGTAGAGATAATCCCAGGTGTAGATCCCGCTGTTATGGCCATCGTCAAAAACCAGACGCAGGGCGTAATTGCCCTGGGGTTCCACGCCCGTCAGCGCCACATGCAACTTGCCGCTTTGCAATCGCTCCTGTCCGGGTCCGTGACCGCGGACTTCCGCCGAGGGGGAATTCACCCGCAGAAGTTCCGCCGGCAATTGAAATACCTCCTCGCCGAAACGCAATTCCAACAGGTTGGATTTGCGGCGCAATTTGATTTCGGAGGGAGCCTGCATAGCGACTACAGAATAAAACGGCTTAGGTCTTCGTCCTGCGCCAGCGTTGCGAGTTGCTCATTAACGTAGTTGGCATCCACCACCACCGTCACAGACTGATCGCCAGCGGCAAACGAGACCGTCTCCAACAGTCTTTCCAGCACCGTATGCAGGCGCCTGGCGCCTATGTTCTCCGTTTTTTCATTTACGCTGAAAGCAATTTCAGCGATGCGGCGAATACCGTCTTTGGTAAAGCTCAAATGGACGTTTTCCGTCCCCAGCAAAGCTACATGTTGCTCGGTCAGGGAAGCGTTGGGCTCGGTCAGGATGCGCTCAAAATCGTCCGGCGTCAGCGCCTCAAGTTCCACACGGATGGGCAGACGTCCCTGCAATTCTGGAATCAGGTCCGAGGGTTTGGACAAGTGGAACGCGCCCGAGGCAATAAACAATATATGGTCCGTCTTGATCACCCCGTGTTTGGTGCTGACGGTGCAGCCCTCAATCAATGGCAGCAGGTCGCGCTGTACACCCTCGCGCGACACATCGGCGCCCACGGAGCCTTCGCGCTTGGCGACCTTGTCGATTTCGTCAATAAATACGATGCCGTTCTGCTCCGCGGATGCTATAGCGGCGGCTTTCAATTCCTCCTCATTAACCAGCTTGCCCGCCTCTTCATCCGTGAGTTTTTTCAGGGCCTGTTTGACCGTCATCTTGCGCTTGCGGGTGCGGCCGGTATTCATGGAGGAAAACATGTTCTGCAATTGGCTGGTCATCTCCTCCATACCGGGAGGTGCCATGATTTCCACTCCGACGGCGGTGTTGCTCACCTCGATTTCAATTTCCTTCTCATCCAACTCACCCTGCCGCAATTTTTTGCGGAATAACTGGCGCGCACTGGACTCGCCAGTAGCTTCGTCAAAACGCGGCGGTGGCACCAGAGCATCCAGCACGCGCTCCTCGGCGGCATCCATGGCACGGTGCCGCACTTTGCGGGTCTCCTGCTCCCGATAGAGTTTGATGGCGCTATCCACCAGGTCGCGCACTATCGATTCAACATCACGCCCCACATAACCCACCTCCGTAAACTTGGTGGCTTCCACTTTGATGAAGGGCGCATTGGCAAGCTTGGCCAGGCGACGGGCGATTTCGGTTTTGCCGACGCCGGTGGGGCCGATCATCAGAATGTTTTTGGGGGTGACTTCATTGCGCAATTCCGGTTCCAGTTGCATCCGCCGCCATCGATTGCGCAGGGCTATAGCCACGGCGCGCTTGGCCGCCTGTTGGCCGACGATATATTTATCCAGTTCGTGCACAATTTCCCGGGGGGTCATCTGGGTCATAGGAGATTTAAAACTCGAGCTCTTCAACGGTGAGGTTATGGTTGGTGTAGATGCAGATATCGCCGGCGATGTTCAACGCTTTCTCGACTATGTCACGCGCCTCCAGCTCAGTATTCTCAAGAAGCGCCCGCGCCGCCGATTGCGCAAAAGCACCACCGGAGCCTATGGCGATCAGATCATTTTCCGGCTGTATCACATCACCATTGCCGGTGATGATCAGCGAAGCCTCGGCATTGGCGACCGCCAGTAACGCCTCCAAGCGGCGCAGTGCGCGGTCTGTACGCCAGTCTTTGGCCAACTCCACAGCGGCGCGCACCAGGTTGCCGCTGTGGCTTTCAAGCTTGGCTTCAAAACGTTCGAACAGCGTGAACGCATCGGCGGTGCCGCCGGCAAAACCGGCAAGAACCTGATTCCGATAAAGTCGCCGCACCTTACGTGCATTACCCTTCATGATGGTATTGCCGAGCGAAACCTGCCCGTCTCCGCCGATCACCACTTTGCGATTGCGACGCACGGATAGAATGGTGGTGCCTCTATATTGTTCCACGGGAATTCCTTAAAGACAGGGGATCCCGCATGAGCTGGAGATCCCGGTGAAACCTGCCAAGTTGGGGGCGTGGGCAGGCATTTCAAGCGCCGTTCAGCCGCCGCGCTTGCGCTTTAACAACATGGCGGCGTATCGATTGGATAAAAGCGTGTCCCGGGCTTTTGCGAGTTGGGAGCGGTTTGCGAAAGGTCCTACTATCACCCGGTGCCATGTATTGCCATCGGTGGCAGCGGAGGCTTCTATGCGGGCGGAGAGATTAAGCAGTGATAACTCCGCTCGCACCTGCTGCGCCTCTTCGGCGGAGCGAAAAGACGCCACCTGAAGCAGATACTCCACATTTTCTTCCGCCTGCGCAGAGGGTGGATTCTTTGGCGCGGTGACCGGCACCTCCGCATCCCGCAACATCTTATAAAAATCGTATTTGGCCGGCGCTTTGGCCCCCTCGTTCACCGTTCCGCTTCCGGCGTGCTGAGGTGGACGCACCTGGGGGGTGGACGGCTGCAATTCGCTTAAACGCATCAAAAACGTAATAAATGCGCCGAGAATCGTGCCGGTAAATAACCAGACCCAACCGGGGACTTTAGAACCAGAAGAATCAGTGGCCATAGCGGTGCGGGACTCGTTGCGAAAAGGGCGCTCATTGTAGCCTGCAGATGAGCGCGAAAATATGGTGGTCGCGCGCCAGAAGGTGGAAAAGCCGTATTCAACTCATATCCTGAGGATCCACATCTACCGACCAGCGAACTCTTCGCGCCAGCGCCAACTGGTCCAATTGCGTCACCAAGTGCTTCAGCAACGCCTGCAGATCCCCTCTCTTGGCACAGGTGATTTGCAGCTGGTAACGAAAGCGGTATTGGCGTTTTTCCATCAGCGCCGGGAGGGGACCCAGATATTGCAGTTGTGACGAAGGCGGTGCAAACGCGCGGGCAATCGCCAGTGCGCGATGCAGAAACTCAACGGCATTTTCCGCACGCTTACTCTCGGTGCGAAGCATGGCCATGGCCCAAATGGGCGGCAGCCGCGTGGCGAAACGCTCCTGCAGCAGAATCTGGGCAAAGGCAGTGTAGGATTCGCTCAGCAATATTTTTAGCAACGGGTGGTCCGGCTGATAGGTTTGCAACAGTACCTGCCCCGGCAATTCGCCCCTCCCGGCGCGCCCCGCCACCTGGATCAACTGCTGGCCCATGCGCTCGGGGCCACGAAAATCTCCACTGAACAACCCCTGGTCGATATCCAATAAAACGGCCAATGTAACGCTGGGAAAGTGATGTCCCTTGGCCAGCATTTGCGTTCCTACCAAAATGCAGGGCTGGCCCAGGGCGAGTTTTTGCGTAAGTGCGTGCATGGCATTTTTGCGGCTCATGGAATCCTGGTCCACGCGCAAGATTTCGATGCCCGGAAATTGCTCCTGCAATAGCGCTTCGCAACGCTCAGTGCCCTGGCCGAGCGTTAGCAGTTCCGGGTTATGGCAGGCGGGACATCGGCCCGGAACGGGCTTTTGCTGGTCACAATGGTGACAGCGTAAATGGCGCGGCTGGCTGTGCAGCGTTAAGCGCACAGTGCAGGCGGTACAACTGGCTATCCAACCACACTGGCGACACAACAGAGCCGGCGCATAACCGCGACGATTGATAAATACCAACACCTGCTCGCCGCGTGCCAGAGTTCTGCGCATGGATTCCAGGGCGGTGGTGGCAATGGGATTGCTCAACTCCTGGCGGCGCATATCGATCAGTTGCATCTGCGGTACCTGGGCGCCGCCCGCCCGCCGGGTCAAGCGGAGATGTCGATAGCGACCCTGCAAAGCATTGTGCAGCGTCTCCAGAGATGGTGTTGCCGATCCCAACAACAGTGGTACAGCAGCGCGAAACGCCCGCATCACCGCCACATCGCGCGCCGAATATCGCAGGCCATCCTGCTGCTTGAAGGACTGGTCGTGCTCCTCATCCAGAATGATCAACCCCAAATCCGGCATGGGTGTGAACACCGCCAGGCGTGTGCCGATCACAATGCGTGCAGCGCCGGACGCGGCAGCACGCCAGTTGCGTGTGCGCTCAGCCTCCGCCACTGCCGAATGCAACTGCACAATAGGCACTGCGAAACGGTTTTGAAAACGCAGCAAAGTCTGGGGCGCCAGCCCTATTTCCGGCACTAACATCAGCGCCTGGCGCCCCGCTTGCAATGCCCGGGCAATCGCATGCAGATACACCTCGGTTTTACCGCTTCCGGTAGTGCCTTCCAAGAGGTAGGTGTTGTAATGGTGATGACGGATCTGATCCAGGGCGGTCTGCTGCTCTGGATTCAATACTTGTGGCGGCTCAGCGAGAATCGAAACGCGAAGGTGATCTACCGGCGGCAGGTCTGACGGATCTGCCTGAGTTATCAGCTGCTTATCTGCCAGTCTACGGATTGCGCTTTTGGGAATACCAGCCTGCCGAATGAACTCTTCGCTCACCATAAGATGTTGCAGCAACAGTTGATGCAGTCGCTGTTGATGGGGGCTGCGTTTAAAAGCCTGCTCCGGCAAACCTTTGCCTTCTATAGTGTGACGCCAACATATGGATTGCTTAGCTTCCGCTTGAACCTTGCGCAGCTGAACGGGAAGAGCCGTATGCAAAACCTCGCCTAAGGGGTGCTGGTAGTAGTCCGCGGCCCAGCGGCACAACTCCAATATCTCGTCGGGCAATACTGGCTGGTGGTCGAGCACCGCTTCAACCGGACGCAGCTTTTCCGCGGGATGTTGCGCGATCTCCACCCTTCCGACCAGAACTCCAATCAGTTTCTGCGTCCCAAAAGGCGCCAGCACGCGGACGCCGATGGGCGTGGCCGAATCAAAGTGCTGAGGGGGCAGGTACTCGAACAAACGGCGCAAGGGAGTCGGCAGGGCAATGAGCAGAATTTGGGGCATCAGGGGGCAGTTTGGATCCAATGGTGACGCGGGGAAGCGGCTGATTTTTATGCAGTGGATGCTTGCGCATACCCGGAGTTCTGGTACTATGCGCGGCCTTAACGCCAGCAACTTTAACCAGTATGCGGTGCCCGACACAAGATCGGGTGGCGGCATGCGCGCAAATCGAGGCACTCAAAATGCAAGAGAACATCCAACCCAAATACGCCAAAATGGTCGCCACCTGTAGCTGTGGCAACGTCATTGAGACCCGGTCCACTCTGGCCAAAAACATCACAATAGAAGTGTGCTCTGAGTGCCACCCGTTCTATACCGGCAAGCAAAAGACAGCAGACACAGGCGGACGTATTGACCGCTTCAACAAGCGTTTTACCAGCCGTCGCAGCGCTGATTAATTTCTTCGGGCCGGAGATTCTCCGGCCCAGCCTCCCTGTACCTCCCCCCTTTTAATTAACTATTCAAAAAATCTAAAAAATGCTGTCCGTACCCATTTCACCTGATGATTTCCAGGGAGAGGGTGTGGTATCACCCGTATCCAGCTCCGGTACTTGATCGCTCCGAAATATTTCATAGATCGCATCCCGGGCGCCAGCGGCGGCGCGCTTGCCGGTGTCTGGATCTATACGTACCGTCACCAGCCCAGCAGGTCTCGGTTGATGGATTTCGGGTCGATTCTTGAGCGCTTGACGCATAAATTCGATCCAAACAGGCAGGGCAGCTGTGCCGCCATATTCCTGGCGCCCCAGCGTTTTTATATCGTCAAAGCCTAACCAGGCCACGGCCACCAGATCGCCGCCATACCCGGCAAACCAAGCATCTGTGGCATCGTTAGTAGTACCTGTTTTTCCCGCAAGGTCGGTGCGCTTCAAGACTGTCGCTTTGGTGGCGGTGCCCCGTTGCACCACGTCCTTTAGCATCGAATCCATGATGTAGACCACTTGATCGTCGATCACTTTGGCTGCGCGCGGGTAGTCCTGGGGCTCCATTCCACCCAGCAATTTGCGCAAAGCGCTGCTGATCTCAAAGGCGTCGCCGCCAAACAGAAAGGGATCATTCGATCCCAACATGAATTGCTCGGTATTTGCCTCACAATCGCGGCAAACAGTTGCAGGACTCGCTTCGTAAACCGTCTCGCCATCAAAATTCAGAATCCTTTCCACATGGTAAGGCTCGACCTTAAAACCGCCATTGGCCAACACCGCATAACCGCGAGCCATATCCATCGGTGTCACAGCAAAACTTCCCAATGCGACCGAGAGGTCGCGGGGAAATGCTTTGGGGTCGAAACCGAAGCGGCTTATGCTCGCCAAAGCACGGTCAAGCCCCATGCTGTGCAACAGGCGAATGGATACTAGATTGCGCGATAAATATAGAGCCTTGCGCAACCGAATCGGTCCCAGGAAATCCCCACCGGAATTCTCCGGGCGCCAAGCGCTCTCTTGTAAATTGTCCTCAAATACTACTGGGGCATCATTGATCAAACTGGCGGCGGTATAACCATTTTCCAGCGCCGCTGTATATAGGAAGGGTTTGAAACTGGAGCCGGGTTGCCGACGTGCCTGGATGGCGCGATTGAAATTGCTCTGCTGGAAATCCAATCCACCCACTAACGCCAACACTGCCCCGTCACGTGGACTCAATACAACTAATGCAGCCTGGATTTCAGGAATCTGTGTGAGGTGCCATACGCCTGCACTGTCTTTGCGCACTCGCACTATATCCCCCAGCTCCAATAAATCCGCGGGATTCTCTGGCTTGGCTCCTACGCTGTTGACTGAAAGATAGGATCGCCAATCATTGAGCCCCGGGTCCCATGCCAAGCTAATCTGCTTGCCATCCCCTAACAAAACTTCAACATTTGTATCCGAGATGGCAATCACCGCCCCAGGCAACATCTCCGCGTACACCGGTAACTCCGCAAGCGCCGCAACCAGGGATTTATGCCATTGCTGTAAAACTTCCGGCGACGATATGAGAACGCCTTCTCCGCTGTCGCTCTCTGTAAAAAGTTCGGAGGGTGGAGACAGTTTCTTTTCTGCAGCGCGAAACCCGTGACGCTGATCATAATCCTGCATCCCAACGATAACCGCCTCTCGGGCAGCGGATTGAAGCTCGCTGTCCAAGGTCGTGTAAACCCTGTAACCGTCTGTGTATGCCTTGGGACCAAACATATCCACCACGGTACGCCTGGCCATCTCCGCGACATAAGAAGCATTCAAGTCCAGATTGCTGCCGTGGTATTTTGCCAGTACCGGTTCGGCGAGCGCCGCCTCATAGTCAACCTGGGAGATTTTATCCAACTCCATCATTCGCCCAAGTATCCAATTGCGCCGCTCCAGCGCCCGCTGGGGACTGGCTATGGGATTCACGACTGAGGGCGCTTTGGGTAAGGCGGCGAGCATCGCCAATTGGGCAATCGACAGCTGATCAAGTGTTTTACCGTAATAAACCTGCGCAGCCGCTTGGATTCCATACGCACGGTTTCCGAGAAAAATAACGTTGACGTACAACTCCAATATTTCTTCTTTGGACAGCTCCCTCTCAATCCGCAAAGCGAGTAAGATCTCGTTAAATTTGCGTTTAAACTCCTGGCGCTTACTAAGAAAGAAGTTTCGGGCCACCTGCATGGTGATTGTTGAGCCACCGCCCTGTATGTCTCCAGAGATTAATAATTGTGAAGAGGCTCGCATAAGTCCCTTAATTGATACGCCATGATGCGAGTAGAATTGGGCGTCTTCCGCTGAGAGAATAGCGTCAATATAGCCTTGAGGAATTGCTTCAAACTTGACGGGGGTACGGCGCATCTCGCCAATTTCCCCGATGAGCTTGCCATCACTAGAATAAATACGCAGTGGCGTTTGTAAGCGAATATCGCGCAAACTCTCCACAGATGGCAAAGATGGACTAAGGTATAAGTGAGCTCCCGACAGAACAGCCAAAGCGCCACCGATACCGGCGAATATGAGCCAGGACAATGCCAAAAGATTTTGTTTGTAAGTCATTGGTATGAATGTCTGATAGGGTTCTTGGTCGTTTAGTTCAATCGGGCCCGCTATTATAAGAGCTTTTTCACACTTTACACGCGACACCTTAAGTTGCAGCCGTTTGTTAAAGTGCTATAACATAAACATCAGCTAAGTAGTGGAAATTGATAGAAAAATGAGCCTCTTCAGTTTTTTGGATAAAAAAACGAAACCTATGCTTGGCCTGGATATCAGCTCCACTACGGTCAAAATGCTGGAATTGAGTCGCCAGGGCAGCGGTTTCAGGGTCGAAAACTACGCAGTCCGCGCCCTCCCTGCCAATTCAGTGGTGGAAAAAAACATCAACGATGTTGAGGCTGTCGCTCAGGCCATCAAGGCAACCGTACAGTCCTCCCGCACCAAATTAAAAGACGCCGCCGTGGCTGTACCTGGGTCTGCAGTGATCACCAAAATGATCGATATGCCTGCCGGGCTTAGCGAAGACTCCATGGAGCTGCAGATATCACTTGAAGCAGACCAATACATACCCTATCCCCTGGAAGAGGTAGCGTTGGATTTTGATATACAAGGCCTCTCCGACAAATCCCCCGATCAAGTGAAAGTACTTCTTGCTGCCTGCCGCAAGGAGAATGTCGAAACTCGATCATCTGTTCTGGAATTGGCGGATCTGCATCCCAAAGTGGTTGATGTGGAAGCCTACACAATGGAAAGAGCTTTTGCGCTTATTCGAGATCAATTTGCCGATCAGCAGGACCAAGTGGTCGCCATAGTGGATATAGGTTCCACTATGACAACCCTCAGCGTTTTGGTTGACGGTCGCACTGTCTATACCCGCGAGCAACTGTTCGGTGGTCGCCAACTGACAGAAGAAATCCAACGCCGCTACGGTCTTTCCGAGGAGGAAGCCGGTCTTGCCAAAAAACAAGGCGGCCTTCCGGACGACTATGAGCCGGAAGTTCTGGAACCCTTTAAAGATTCAGTGGTACAGCAGGTCACCCGCTCATTGCAGTTTTTCTTTTCCTCCAGTCAGTACAACGACGTTGATCATATAGTGCTGGCCGGCGGAGTTGCATCCATGGCTGGCTTGGCGGAATTGATCGAAGAAAAACTGGGCACGTCCGCAAGCGTGGCCAATCCGTTCGCCAACATGTCGATCGCCTCACGCGTCAATTCTGCTGCACTGGCTAATGACGCACCCGCCCTGATGATCGCCACTGGCCTGGCTTTGAGGAGCTTTGATTTCGATGGCTAAGATTAACCTCCTACCCTGGCGTGAAGAATATCGCAAGGAAAAGAAAAAGGAATTTTTGACGCAGTTAGGCGCTGTGGGCTTGGTCGCGGTGCTTGTGGCTTTTGGCTGGATGCATTTTGTGGACAATTCCATAGAGAACCAGAACCAGCGCAACCAAATTCTGGAAGCAGAAATTGCAGCCCTCGATAAGCGGGTTCAGGAAATCAATGAGCTGAAGAAAAAGCGCGAAGCTCTGATAGCCCGGATGAAAGTTATTCAGGACCTGCAGGGCACACGACCCACTATCGTTCGCTATTTTGATGAAATAGTCCGGTCCGTACCCGATGGACTCTACTTCAGTAATCTCGTACGCCAGGGTGACAATCTTTCCATCGACGGAATTACCGAGTCCAGCAACCGGGTCTCCAGCTTTATGAGAAACCTGGACCAATCAGAATGGTTCGCCAGTCCCAATTTGAGATCCATAAAAGCCTCCGATAAATATGGTGATCAAGCGTCAGAGTTTTCGCTGCAATTCAAGGCTGTTTTGCCAGCGAGTGAAAAGCCGGAAGGTGGGGCTTAATTATGGCTGGCATGTCCGATTACGCAGAACAACTTAAGAATCTCAATCTTTCTGATTTGGACTGGGACAGGATTGGTGTATGGCCCGTCCCAGCTCGCATCTTTGTATGTTTTCTTGTTTGCGCGGCCATAATTGCTGGTGCTTACTTTTTGGTGGTTAAAGATAAAAACGCCGAGCTTGCTGGCGCCGAACGCAAAGAAGTGGACTTGAAGTCCAACTTTGAAAAAAAGGCTTTCGAAGCAGCTAATCTTGAAAAGTATCGTCTACAAATGGCCGAAATGGAGGAGTCTTTCGAGGCGCTGAAAAAGCAGCTGCCCAAGGACACCGAAGTGCCTGGACTGCTGGAAGACATTGACGAAAAAGGTATAGACAGCCGACTGGCAATCGAGAGTATTACACTGAAGCCGGAAATCGCCTCAGAGTTTTACGTAGAGCTGCCAATCGAGATCAAAGTAGCCGGTGGCTACCATGAGTTTGGCGCTTTTGTAAGTGGCATTGCCGGAATGCCGAGGATAGTTACTCTGCATGATTTCGACATTAAGCGTGACGAAAAAGCAGGGAACCTGTTGATGACCATTCAGGCAAAAACCTACCGTTATAAAGAGCAGGAATAGCGCTGATGGTCAGAATATCCATAACAAGCCTTGCACGGCTGCCGGTCTTGCTTGCCACCAGTGGTCTGGTTCTGACGCTGACAGGCTGCTCCTTTGGAGAAGATCACAGCGATCTTCGTAACTACATAGAGGAAGTAAAAGCGACGCCCCAGGGCGCGATTGAGCCTTTGCCTCCACTGCGCACTTACGATGCCTATGTCTACAATGTGACTGCTATGCGCAGCCCATTTGACGCCCCCATGGAAGTAAAAGAACTCGAACAGTCCAATGATCCCACCATCAAGCCGGATTTTGCTCGCGAAAAAGAGTATTTGGAAACTTTCCCGCTTGACTCTCTTTCCATGGTGGGAACCCTGCAAAAAGAAGGACGTTTTTGGGCATTGGTAAAAGATGGCGTGGGTGGAATCAACCGGGTCACCGTAGGCAATTTTGTTGGCAAAGATCACGGTAAAATTGTGGCCGCATCGGTAACTCAGCTCGACATAGTCGAAATAGTATCTGACGGTCTTGGCGGTTGGCTGCAACGCCCCCGCACTTTGAAATTATCTGAGAAGGAATAACTGGCATGTTCGTTCAACATAAAAAGATCGCTGGGTTTCTACTGAGTGGTTGTTTTCTTCCAGCGCTGACATGGGCTGCGGAACTGCAGAATATCCAGTTTTCCGAATTGCCAGGTGAAAAAGCTGAGCTGCGTCTGCAATTTGATGAATTGCCGGCGGATCCTGCAGGTTACACCATAGAAAAGCCTGCCCGTATCGTTCTCGATTTCGACGACACAGACAATACGCTAAAGCAGAAAAAATACACCATGGGTATAGGTGATGTATCCAGCGCAGTGGTGGTTTCCAGCGGTGGCCGAACACGACTGATCGTCAACATGGACCAACTAGCGACTTATACGACCCGCAAGGAAGGCAATGTCTTTATTCTTGAAATCGGATCCGAGAGTTCTGTCGCCGAAGCCGATGTAGTGAAAAGCGTCGAGACTCCGCGTCAGCCAGCAGTCAGCAAACCACGGAGCGCCTTTGACAAAGCCAAATCCACTATAGCCGCAATCGATTTTCGACGCGGGGATGCGGGGGAAGGCAAAGTGGTAGTACAACTCACCAATCCCCGAGTGAGTATTGACGTAGAAGAAGTTGCGGGCGGCGTAGAAGTCAGCTTCATGCAAACCGCATTGCCCGACGAATTGAAACGTAAACTTGATGTCACCGATTTTGCCACGCCTGTCAAGATGGTATCTGCAACCTCTGATACCGTGCGCTCTGCACTGTCAATCAAAGCGAGCGGCGAATACGACTATCTCGCCTACCAGACGGACAATGAATATGTCATTAGCATCAAACCTCTCTCTCGCGCCGAGTTGGAAGAGAAAAATGCGAAATTTGCCTATACCGGAGAGAAGCTCTCGCTCAATTTCCAAAATATAGAAGTCCGCAGTGTACTGCAGTTGATTGCCGACGTTACCGAATTGAACTTGGTGGCGAGCGACACTGTAAAAGGCAACATCACTCTGCGACTGGACAATGTTCCCTGGGATCAGGCGCTGGATTTGGTCCTCAAAACCAAAGGCTTGGACAAACGCCAAATTGGGAATGTCCTCATGGTCGCACCCGCTGCCGAGATTGCGGAGCGTGAACGCCAAGAATTGGAAACCAAAAAGCAGCTGGAAGAATTAGCTCCCCTGCGCACTGAATACATCCGTGTGCGTTACGCAAACGCTCGGGAACTGTTCGATTTATTTCTCCCACAATATGGTGAACGTGGCGGCAATAGTGGGGCAGCTTCTGCAGGACGATCAGCTCAAGACCGCAATGCCACGGGCAGTATTCTTTCAGAGCGTGGCAACGCCATAGTCGATGAACGAACCAATTCCATTATTCTTACCGATACGGAAGAGAAAATCGCTGAGTTCAGAAAGGTTGTTGATCAGGTAGATATTCCGATTCGGCAGGTGATGATTGAAGCTCGAATCGTGATCGCCAATACCGACTTCCGTAAAGAATTGGGGGCTGCACTTTTCGGCGGCCTCACCCCTGCAGATCGACACGGCAATAACATCCTTACTGGCGACTACCTAACCGCAGATGATGTCGAGTTCGATGACGCCACAGGTCAGATTGAAACATACAGGACCTCTAATTTTTATAATTTGGCAGCGACTGGACCAAATGCGTCTAATTTTGCCTGGAACATCATTCGGGACAATATGTGGTTAGGCCTCGAGCTTTCGGCACTTGAAGACAGCGGCTACGCCGAGATTGTTAGCCAACCCAAGGTCATTACCGGTGACAAACAACAAGCCAGTATTGAATCCGGTACAGAAATTCCATACAGGGATGCCACTTCCACTGGTGGTGCTGCTGGAGGCGGCGGCGTAGCGGCCAGCATCTCCTTTAAAAAAGCTCTACTTAAATTGGATGTAACGCCGCAGATTACCCCGGATGACAAGATCATCATGGACTTGATCATTAATCAGGATTCTCCTGGTGAAGATACTGCAGCCGGTCCCACCATTGATCTGACTAGACTTGAAACTCAGGTTCTCGTACCTAATGGTCAGACGGTAGTTTTGGGCGGAATATTCCAGAACAACGTAATCACGAGCCAGTCCAAAGTACCTTTCCTGGGGGATATTCCGGTGATTGGCCGACTGTTTCGCAAAGATATCAACAGTGAAGATAAACGCGAACTTCTGATTTTTATCACGCCCCGCATTATGTCCAACGGAGTTGACGACTAACAGTGATTGAAAATATTGTGCTTGTCGGCCCCATGGGGGCCGGCAAGTCAACTGTAGGTCGTTACCTCGCTTCTCGCCTCTCCTACCATTTTGTAGACACAGATCACCTGATCGAAGAGCGCACCGGCGCTGATATCCCATGGATTTTTGATGTCGAGGGAGAAGCTGGATTTCGCGTGCGCGAAACAGCAACTCTGGACTCGCTGCTGGGAGTGAATAGGCACGTCATCGCCACTGGCGGAGGCATAGTAATACGCACGGAAAATCACTCGCGAATCAAAGCGTTGGGCAACGTAGTTTATCTGACCGCATCTGTGGAGCAATTGCTTGCGCGCACCAGCAAAGATAAAAAACGGCCACTGTTGCAGGTGGCGGATCCCCGGGCGCGGATCGAACAACTCCTGCACGAACGCAATAACCTATATCAACAGGTGGCGGACCTCACTTTGCAGACCGATGGACGTGGTAGCAAATGGGTGGTGCAGCAAATCATGCAGTGGCTGACCGGCAACTCCGCTACCGGCTTCTGATCAGGCACGTCCGTCTATAAGTTGTGCGGCTTGCTTGACCCAATCAAACTGCTTAATCTGACCGCCCTCAATTTCTTCGCTCCCGTCACTTTCTATGAATGCAGTTACACGTCTTTCTGTCGCGCTGGGCGATCGCAGCTATCCCATCACCATTGGTCAGGGGCTGATGTTCCAGGCAAATCTGTTGATACCGCATCTGAAATCCCGCCAGGTTTGCATAGTCACGAACGCCACTGTGGCTTCATTGCATGAAGAATCAGCTCTTAAACTGGTTCGGGAAGCCCGCCCCGATGCTCAGATCACCCGTGTTCACCTCCCCGATGGTGAAGCCTTTAAAACGATGGAA
>Ga0164241_10000933_pt1 | contig 41890 bp, 70 predicted proteins | sample OricomyardsoilBY_FD_108780 | JGI IMG/M metagenome (GOLD analysis project Ga0164241, IMG submission 108780) | Backyard soil microbial communities from Emeryville, California, USA - Original compost - Back yard soil (BY) | ecosystem: Environmental > Terrestrial > Soil > Unclassified | place: USA... | reverse complement strand
TCCAAAACAATGTGTAGACCATTTTCCTGACGTTAGGAATATGATCCACGGATATGCTACGACCATTTTGTTGATGTCAACGAAATGATCTACAAGGCGTGTAGAGCATTTCGAGGAGTTGCTCGATATGATCATGGAGCCACCGTGATTGATATTCTGCTTAAATCCCATGCTGAAATTTCGTTCTCCGCTATCGGGATATCATTGCTTCCATAAACTGGACTGTCGTTCGGGCTTGCTGTCGCCGCGATCTGCATAGCTCCGCTCGCAATCCCTGGAACGGCAAAAATCTGAGCCAAGACCCTTTGAAGTAAGACGTCTACGCCGATACCAAGACTTTGTCCGTAAGCCTGAATAGAGTCTGCCACAAGCTGCGTTCCGTTGACTGGGAACGTTTCTTCTGGATAAAGAGTAAGCGCGCATGTGACCCAAATGTAAATCGGCGCAGGACGTGAGAAATAAATATACTGAGTGTCACCTTGAGAATCCACGATAGGCACGCCGTTTCCATCATTCACATTACCGAAGGTCTGAATACCTGCTGGCTTTGTCTGCCAAATCTTAAGGGCGACGGCATCATCCGTTCCACCTTGGACTACTGCTTCAAAAGATTTAGGAGGACGTCCACCTCGATAGGTGACTTCTGCCTGCGTCGCACCCCCTGTCACTTCAATAACCAAGTCAACCTCTACGGCGAATTGCATATTGACGAAAATGGTGCGGTTATTGGCTCCGCCAACAGTTGCAGAATCGATAAGAGTGGTATTCGCGGCGATTGTGGCTGCGATTAAATTCATCGTGTTTAGATGGCTCACCGCGTAGTTTACTGGCGTCAAGGGCGTTCCATTCATAGTGATGTCGATCACGTTGCCTGTGACCAAATCCTGATTGAATACGGCTTGGATTTGAACCTGTTGAAGTGTTCTGTTTTCAAAGACAAAGGCGGAAGTCACGCCCGGGACTTGCTGTAAAAGTCGAGCGCGAATCGCTTCAACCGTAGCAGCTCCCAAAAGTCTGATTGAATTTCTGCGTCTGATTCTTAACTCCGCGTCAGTCTCAATAAATCTACCAAGTGCGCCTGCCTGCCAGTTATCAATCGAATTCCATCCTGCTATTGGCGTTAGAATCTCTGTCAGTGTGTTAATGGGAGCTGGCACAGGTCCATAGTTTTGAGCCAAAAACTGCACTGGAGAGCTTCTATCAATGATCTGAAGATTAGAGGCAGGGGTAAAAGAAAATGGCTCACTTGAAGAACCTGAGTTGATGGTCATCGTTCCATTGTCCAAGTCAACGGCTTCGACATTCAGAGGTCCCGCATTGATGATTTGAGCGAGCTTGTCTAAGACAGGGTTTTCGATATTGTAAAGCGGTTGACTTACGCCCCCTGTGATCGTGACTGTGTTGACAACGAAGTTAAACCCTACATTCGGGTCAATCCTGAATACACGGTTTGAGCCAAGGATTTCGACGCTTGCAATTTCAGGTTGAGCTTCGAGCATCGTTTGAATATCTACCGCTGTGGTCGCCTGATCGGTATTGAATGGAACGGAAGGCAGATTCACACCGTTGAGACGGAAGACGATTGAGTTTCCTGAAACGAAGTCTGTAAAAAAGCTGACTACAGCCTGTGGAACGCGGAAAGTTACCGCCCAAGTTGGCTGACTTACGCCCCCTGTAATCTGAATCGAATTGACTACGACGTTATTGCCATCTGTCGGGGTGACATCAATAGTGCTTGGGGTCGTTGCGACAGAGGTGAGAACCTGAGCAAAAAGACCGATAGCTGTGGCGATATCCGCAAGGGTCGTATCATTGTCCGTGTTAAATGGCACGGCTGGAAGGGCTGTGCCATTCAACGTGACGACGATGCTATTCCCTGAAACAAAGCTGCCTGTGAAGTTGATCTCAGGAAGCGAGTAAGTGTAAAGCACGGTGTCAATTAAAATGCTGTAAGACTGCGTGTTCATCAACTGCGTAGCGACCAAGACAAAAACCGCATTCGTTCGAGTGACAATCGTAGACTCTTCGGCAAAAAACACTTCTCCTGAATCTGGAATCCTAGCAAGCGATCCTGCTGGGATCGTCGTTCCCTCAGTCGCATTAATCACGGCAGTGACTCTTGTGCGCTGCGCTGCAAGTCTCTGGATTCCATTAAGCTGAACCACATTATCAAGGGATGTCCCTTCGGCTGTCGCTGGATACTGGCTATTATAGACGGCTTCGAGGTTATCCCAGACATCCGCCAATGTCTTGGAAAGAACTCCAATAAGCTGACCGAATACGGATTGAGGAGCCACGTTAATGTCTCCAAATTCAGCGATCATGGCGTTTTCCATGTCTGTCTGGATATCAATCAGCCTCTTGGCTACGAATCCTTTGGGCGTTAAACCAAATGTCATAATAATTCCAGCTCCAAGTTAATTTGTCCTGCTACTGTGTCACAGGAGAATACTACTGAAAATTTTCGAGTTTGAGAATTAAATTGCGTATTGAAACTCAAGATTTCCACTACTCCCTCAGTATTGACAATTTCTTCTTTTAATACACTTTCTACTCTGTATTGATTCGGACTTTTAACAAAAATGTCCTCATAATAAGGAACGCCAGCATCAATATCTAAAAACCACTCGCCTAGAATAAAACGCAGGCGGATAGCGAGATTTTGAGCGATCTGTTCCCTTGCTTCAATCAATCCGACATCGAAGTTGACTAGCATTAAGTCGCCTGATTTTTCATCTAGCAATAGATCAATCATGAGATACTCCCCTTGATTTGGTCGAGCTGCAACTTGAGAGCCTGCCACTGTGGAGCAAACGCAAATGGCGAAGCCGGAGCAGTTGTAATCGAAGTCGCAAGAAGGTTGAGGGTTTGTGACAACACTTCAAGGAGTTCCACAGTTGAGTTTCCGATTGCCACGGTGTTTGAGGTGTTAAGCTGAATCGAGCCATCTTGTTTAATAACAACCTTTGACCCTTTAAAAGTTAAAACCACATCCTCATTGTTTTCTGCAAAACTATCTTCTGTGAAAGGGAAAAGTCCCATAATCGCCACAGGGTCGGAAAGATCAAACTTCCTTGGGTCAGTTGGAGCCACAATACCGCCTCGGGACTTCCAAATGTCCGTGCTGCGCTCAATAAAAACGAGCAAGCAGGTATCGCCCTCAACAACTGGAAAAGTGAGGGATCCACCGCCTGCCCGAGGAAATATGACAGGCACATTATTAATCAGCGGTAGCTCTTGGACTTCTCCATTCGTGTATCGCTTGCTGAGTACAGGCTGCACTTGGGCTTTTTGCTTGGTGTAGTCGTACTGGACAATCTGAGCAGGCAATGCTGTGTGGACATTCGTTAGTTCCTGAATAATTGCGTATCTAACTGCATCTGTCAATGTTGTCATACTAAAACCACCTCAAAATTTGATCGCCATACATCGCCGTAAGTATCTCCGTCATGACGAGCTATGTCCACAGTGAATGGTCCCTTCATGTCAACTTTTTGAGATTGAATGTCTACGCGATCGCCCGGAACTATTTCAGGTCTTAAAACGGTTGAAACGCGCCAGCCTGTTTTTGGTCCACCAGTAAAAAGGTCTTTATTTTTGTAAGTGAATCGTTCTGGAACGCCTATCATCCCTGTGTCAGCATTTATCGTGTAGGGAGGGCGATCTGTTGTGCCGTTATTGGGAATGATGATGAGCTGTTTATTTTGGACGCTCCATTGTAGACCAAGAGCAGCTGTCACTTTGTCTAGGCAATTTTTAGCCATCCCCACAAATGAAAAGCCTTGCTCAAAGACCAAATTGTCAGTAGGAGCAAAATAAGCAATCCCCAAGTCCATGTCATTCGCCACCGATTGAATGACTTGGCGGATCGGTATTTTCTCTTGGAAACTGACAGATATAAGCCTCTGATTAAGAACTCGTTCTCCATCTCCACATTCAAGCGAAGTGACGATTTCTGGTTGGGCAAATGTATGACTGACTTTAGTTGTGTCTCCAACGAACAAGAGCTGTTCGCCTGGCTGGTTTGCGTACCCTGCGAACAATGAAACTTCATCCCCATAATCCTTTATTATATTTCGGTTATCGGGGTTTAAATTCCAGATTCTTATATTAGCCGTGTTAGTGCCCCATGATTCACTTTTTTGAATATTAAAGCTGATTCTTAAATTTTCAATCACAATTTTCTGGACGTAGCCAGGCACGATCTGCGTTCCATTACGACGCGCAACTCTAACCTCCACTCTAGCTACTCTCAAAAATCCCATTAAGTAGCCTCCAGAATTGCAAGCTCACCGAAGGCGTAATAAAGCAACTGAGCGACGGTTGACATCGCGTCTCTTGTGATTTTCTCTGTTCCGCCGATAATATTTTGGCAGACGATATCACCTGCTGGCTTGTCGGTCATTGCATACTGCTCAAGCAAATTCCAGTTAACGACCACTTTAACGCCGTAGATCACAGGCTCATCATTTCCGCTCAAGACATCCATGCTCCAGAATTCATTCATGGCATTCCATTTAAAACGAAGCGTGTAAGTGATTCCTGAAAGCTCAATCTGTTCGCGCCATTGCGCTGCCTCTTTAAAAGGGATGATATCCATTAAGCGACCCCCAAAATTTGTAGCGCGCCTGCGGTGATTCTAGGAAGCGAAGCGATAGGAACGTCCTGTAAGCTCTGTACGCCTACATCTATTCCGCTCTGTGCCTGATCTTTTAAGCTCCCTTCTGGGTCATCCTGAATTAAAGGATAGTCCTCATTCCTTGCAATAATCTCTCTCGGCTTCTTATTCTGGATTCCGCCGAACGGCGTTCCTTGGTCTAAAGAAAGACGGATAGACGCGCTGAATGTGATCTTTTGCATCTCGATATTGAAAGTGAGGCTTTGTCCTGTCTTCATAGTTCGTGGCACGTCAAGGCTTGTAATAGCCATATCGCGATAGACTTTAAGCCCTGTAATGACGGTGATGACTTCGCGGTTTTGGTGAATCCTGACAAGTTGATTAAAGGCATCAATCGAGCGATTTGAAGGGGCGAGGATATTGATAGGCGTGTCGGTCACTATCCCTTGTAAAACCAGAATATCAGGCTCATTGATGATGTGGTCGGAGATGATTGTGGAATTGCCTTCATTCGCTGTTTCAACTGGATAGCTTGTGACTCTGGAGGCATAGCGATGCTCTTCCAAAATAGTGGCATCCAATAGGACTGTTCCCACTCGACTTCTTGGATATTTTCTTCCGTATAGCAGCGATAAGACCATTATTCCACCTGCGGATTGTTGTTTAAGAGCTGCCTAATCATCTCTTCCGATTGATCTCTATAGGCTTGTTCTACAGAGTCCTTGATGACTTGTTGCTGTTCTTCTGTTGTCCCCGGAGGAACCTCAATATTGATAGTGCTGTCAACGCTGATATTCTGTTCCGTAATGTTGCGCTGCGCTTTGAATTGTTCGACTCTGCGTCTAAACTCTTCCTGATCTGCTTCAATCTGTCCGCGCTCAATAGAAACTCTATCCATGTTAAAAAGCGATAGGAGACTCTGTGAGAGGACATCGCCTGTCGCCTTAAGAGTTCCAAGGATTCCACCCCCAAACTCTTCCCTACCTTGCTGCAATAAGAAATTCCAGCCAGTAAGAACATCATTGACAGCAGGAGCAATCGCTGTGACTAGCTCTGTCTTGAAAGTGCCAAAGGTTGTCTCAAGGGTTGAGAGATTCTTTTCATATTCATCGAATATAGGCTTTTGACCTTGAAGAGTCTGTCCTACATGCTGAAAACTTTCGGCTAACTCTTTTGCTCCTGCACTTCCATTCTTGAAGAATTCATTGAATTTTTCCGCTACATCTTCTCCAAAAACCTTCGCAAAAGCCTCAATACGGACTCGCTCATCTCCGATCTTGGCAATTTGATCGACCATTTCAAAGAAGAGGACATCAGTTTCTTTCAGTTCGCCATTAGCGTCGCGGATAGAAACTTTCAAGTCTCTTGATAGCTGAAATAATGAGCCTAGACCGAACTTGGCTTCGTTAGCCATCTTGGAAAACGAACGTAGCGCGCCTTCAAATTGAGCTGGCTCAATCCTAAAAGTCTTAGCTGCCTCACGCAAGGCAACTAGATTGTTAAATGCTATGCCTGTGCGCTTAGAAAGATTCTCTGTGTCTGAGATAAGATTTCCGACATCACGAATGGACTGTAGGGTCTGGTAAACGAAACCGCCTACAGCTGTGGCAGCCAGCGCAAATCGGGTTTTAATTCCGAGTATTTGCTGATTGAATAGCTGGATCCCTTGTCTGTCTACTTGGAATCCTAGGCGTGTTACTAGCTCTCTTACGATCATCTCTTTGACCTTTTTTGGTTTTCATGCAGAGCAAGGTCAGAACGCATATCTAACAGAGCTTCCGCCCTTAAAACATCATCTAAGCTCCATGTCTTTTCAAGCTCTTCTAAAGTTGCAATCCCCTCTAATACAAGTCGCCAGATAGGGAACTCATCCTTCAATTCCTGATGGAGGTTTTTCTCGAATCTGGCTGACGATCCTGAGCTTTGGATTGGCTGTTCAATCCGCTTCCAATAACTCCCCCCTGAAAAAAAGAACCGAAATTCATCTCAATCACGAACCAGACAACTTGAAGCAAAACATTAAGCTCGCCTGCAAATTCTGTGTCGATTAAGGATTCATTCAACTCCATTCCATCCTTACGGACGCCCTGCATAAGCTCTAAAATCAAAGACTCATAGGTCTTTTCATCCAAGTTAGCAAAGAGAATCGGGAGAGCTTTAACGACGTCATCCTTGTAGATGCACATCTCAGGCTTGCCATCCGCGCCTATAATTTCCGTCGGCTTCTTAGGGTCATCACTCATAAAGAGCTGAGCTATGGGCGCGCCCAAAATCTTCAAGAGCTTCGCCTTTAAGCGTAGAGCGCGACGAGCTGGGAGCTGCGTTACCATGTAGCGCGCTCCGCCGATAAATTTCTCTTCCGTCTTTATCATTAGCCGTTCACTCCGTTACTGCCTACGAAGACATCCATGTCTGCCAAGTCGAGTATCCACTCTCGATTCGCAAGCTCCTTGCCAAATTCTGACGAAGGATATTTTCTCACCCAGCCTGTAGCTGAGAAGTAAATCGAATTACCTGAGAGATCTTTGACAAGGACAGGCACAACGCCTAGATTGCTTAACTCGTCCAGATTAGCGAATCCACTCAAAACGTCATTGCTTGGGCTGGATTGCTTCAAGGTTAAAGTCAAGCTACCGCATCGGTTGTTGCTCTTAATCCTCGTTGTATAGCCGTCCGCGCCTGTTACTTTTGACCAAGCGTCTTCGTCTCTGTCTACCACTAAAAATGTGCCGTCAGCAAAGCCAGACATAGGGACACCCCCGATGGCGATGATGACCTGTGCTGGGTCGTATGATCTTACTGCCATAATTGCTCCTTATGTAAAGCTGCTTTACACTGTTACTGTTCCGCGAATTTCTACTGCGTGGATTGCGCCTGCAAGGGTCGCAGTAAATTTCACGTTCTTTAATATTCTATTCGCCTTGTCGTTCGGTGGAACGGTCGCAGCATCAGGCACAGTAACCACAGGCTCTGGATTATCCGAGATGAAGTTATTGTCGATTCCAAGCTGTAAAGCCCTCTTGACTTCAGCTTCAATCAAGGTGATACCTGCGTTGGTATAAGGCACTTTCTCGCTTCTGACCAAGACCGCATAAACGAATTCTTGGATTCGTGAAGTCAACCAATCCACGCCGCGAATAATATCGATAAACTCGCCTTGAGCCATTGTGCCTTCTCTTGTGATTCCAACTCCTCCGATAAATTCGTATGTGTTGGCTTTCTTGTTTCGGGCGTTCAAGCTCTGTGAGGTTGTTAAATTGCTATAAGCGATTGAATTTAGCTGCTTAAACTTCCATGTTTCACTACCCGGAACGAGAGGTAAAACCCTACCGAACCAAGCACATTCAGGGAAGTCATTCGCTGCATCTTCATGGTACATGACGAACGATCTGACATAGCCAGCCAAGTTAAGCAAGTAAGCGATAGAGGTGGTGTCCACGCCAACTGATTGATTGATGATATTCGGGTCGTCTGAAGTTGTTCCGAAGATTTTGACTCGCGCTTCAACCCAAGCAGCAATCGCTTGAACTGTTGCGGAGACTCTTGTCGTTTCAGCCAAGGCATACCAATCATCATTGACTGCAACAATCGCATTAAGATCGTTCACAGCCGTATCAGAAGGTGAATAAGGGTTGATGATTAAGCCAAATTGCTTAGCCATTATTCCTTCGGTCACGTTGATGATGAATGGCAAGTTTGTGTCCTCTACCACTTCAAAAGAGCCATTTAGGTTGTCTGTAGCGGTGAAAGGAAGTACTGGGTCATTATTGATCGCCAAGACTAAACCTGCTGCCACCTCTTCATTATTCTGGACTCCAACAAGGGTCGTATAGATCACATCAAAGGCATTCAACTGCATCTTGTATTCTGTTAAAGGCTCTGCTTGTGTGATTGTCACACGCGCCTGCACAGGGTTTACAATATTAGTTGAGACATCTAGCGTGTAAGGAACACCTGCCACATCGGCTGCTAGAGTATACGTCGCATCGTTATTGTCTGTTGCTGTCACTCCTAGATCAGGCGTGAAGGCGTTAATCGCGGCAACCATAGTCGCTGCAATCGTTAAAGGAGAAACCGCTTGAGTCTGATAAGTGATCGTAGCAACTGCTTGAGAGGCTCCCAAGGTCACAACGAACGAATCAATAATTCCATCAAAGCCTGGATCACCTTCAACGAGGATTGTTCTATTTGTGATATCATCTGGGTCTAAGATCGCTTGAGCAATATTAGGTTGAAGAGCGATAGCTGCGCAAATCGCATTCATCGTCGCCAGATGAGAAGAGGCGTAAACGATAGGAGTCAAAGAAACACCATTCACCTCAACGGCGATGGAGTTTAAGGAAACCAAGTCCGCGCTTAGTACTACAGTTGAATTCTGCGCTACAGGAGCCGAAGCAATCGTTACGGCATTGCCGTTGATTGTGGTCGTGTAGTTGAAGGGGGCTTGAGCCGTTTCAACCGTGATTGTTGCGCTGTTCACTGTCCTACGTCCAATAGCCAATAAAGCTGGGCTTATCGCTTGGCTAAAGACATCTTGTGCTGCGATATATTCTAGGTCGGTAGGCTCAAAATCTTCCCCAACCCCTTGAATATTCGAGTAATAACGGATACGGTCGTTAAATCTCTTGTGAACTCCCAAGATCATCAACGTACCGAACCCTGCTTCAGAGACTGTGGACGTCTCTCTTGTAATCTGTACGTTTACAATTTCGCTTAAAGGCATTGCGTCCTCCTACGGTACGATTGAGATCGTGTGCGTTTCATCGTACACGACCGATTCGCCATTGTTAAAAATTTCTTGTATCTCAACAGTTTCTATCGATCCGAGGGTATCGTCGTATGTCTGACCCATTCTGAATAAAATATCCATTTGGGCGCGATTTTCAAATCTTGAAGCAACTAATTCCGTCACATCTTGTATTGGAAACTGTTCTACAAATATTATTCCATTTTCTTGCAGTGTAGCTAAAACACTGTCCTTTTGCAAAGAAGATCGTAAATTTTCAAGCCTAGTAATACAATCTCCGCCGTATGTGGCAATCTGTAAAGTAAACTCCCTATCCCCTATCTGCTCGACAATTCCAGCTTGATTATCAGGACGTGGAACATAGTCATTTCCGATCTGGACTAGGGAGCTTAAATAAAGGGTCACATAAGCCGTCTCTGGACGAGGCGCATTTTGATAGAGAAAAATAACAGGAGTATTCGCAGGCAAGTTTGCAACCGCCCAGTCATACAAGTTAGTTTTGACTACTTCAAAATTAATTGGCATTACTTACCTTTCGCATTTTACTAATCACCTTTTTGGTGATCTCTTCCATCTTTTCCCAGTCGCTAAACCCTGATTGCTCAAGGGTCATAGCGACTAGATCGTGAATCACACACTCAATAACGCACTCCGTGATCTTGTCCAAATTCTCATTAAAAATCTGCTTCAAAATCTCAAAGAGCTTATCGTCATTACTCATTCGCCACTGGCTCCTGTGGAGCTGCTTCTGCCTGAGGGCATGGAGCCTCGGGAGTTGGAATCATTCCTTCTTGTGGCTCTTCGCCTTCTTTCTGAACGACAGGCTCTTGAGCTTCCTGTGGCTGTTTTTTGCAGCATGGATTAGGAACAGACTTAGTTTCCGGCACTTGCTGATAAATCATGTTAGCCGAAAAGAACGGCTTGCCGTCTGGAGAAAAGGACGTATTGACCTTAACGTCTAAGACTTGCTGTCTTTGTTTGTAGGCTTCTTGAAGCCAATTGTTGATTTGGTTATCCAAATCTTGCGTGTCGTATGATGAAAATGTTTTAAATTGCACCGAGTGCCTCCAGTTGTTGGGTTAAGTACTTATAATGATTTACAATACCAAAATTAATATTGTTTTGCCACGGAAAGACCTGAACGACTTCATATCTTTTACCGAAAATTTCGACCTGATCTGGATTAACATCCGTGACCGTCCGAATCCTAAATGAAGTGTATAGCTTGTAGCCTGAAAGAAGTTGCCTTCCTTCTGGTAGCTCATCCATGTCTTCCCCTGTCACAGGCTGTATGCTTGCGGTTGTAGGAATGATAGTCGGGCTGTCTTCAATCGTTATGGTGGGTTGGCTCACTCCTCCTGTCACAACAAAAGAGTCGAAGTAATCATTTTCCCCGATATCCGCGATGACCGTGATAACTCGATTATTCGTTCCGCTCAAATTCACGCGCTTGACATTCGGCTGCGCTAAAATAGCTGCCGCGATCAAATCCATCGTCACAAGCTGGGAGGTGGTAAAAGGGATTGCAGCCAAGACCACGCCATTGAACGTGATAGCGACGCTGTTGCCTGTGACAAGATCAGCAGAAAGGGAAGCCTGCGAACCTTCCTGCCATCTTCCATCCACAAAGAATCCATTTACGTTTCTGTAGACTATGATCGGGGATCTGAAAATTTCAAAGGGTGTCATTTTTTAAGCACCACCTTTTCTCTAACCGATTGAATCATCTGCCCAAAGTCAATCAAGGGCTTTGAACTACCCTTTGCCTTTATCGTGCTAGGCGCATTAGGCGGATAGATTATCTGTCTGATTTTTTTCTGGACTAGTCCCACCATTGAAATTCCGATTCTTCCTAGGGCTTTCTCGGTAGTCTGCTTGCCTAGTAAGACCTTGTCGTATTCGGACTGGATAAAGTTGTAAATTTTTAGTCGATTATCATCGAAGGCAGTGGACATGAAAGGACGCGCTGGAATCGTTTTTGTACCGAATTCATTCGATGCAGCGATTTCGGGCATCGACAGACCGCCTTCTTTTGTTCGATCACCTTTAATTTGGACTTTAGTTTTTGAACCTTCTTGAAAGCCCACAAGAACGTAAGATTTGGCTGCATACTCAAGTTGCTCCTGAATCTCATTCCATCCTAAATCTGTGTCCCTAACAGCCGCACCCGCACGAGCCATATCCCACCACTGAAAAGTTGGGAGGCAAGTTTGTGACAGTCGGTCCAACCACAAGCCTCTTAATCATGTCTTTGTATGCTTTGCCATAGCTTGTGGCATCTAAGACCGACCCACCAGCCTGTATTGCAAGGCTGATGGATAAGTCACCTTCATGCAATGAGTTGGCTACCCCTGTCAAGGGGTTTGAACGCAGTGTTAACGTGTGAGCAAGCAAATAGGCGAACGCTAACGCGCCACAAGTACAAAATGCTGCCTCATTGAATTCGCATCGCAGTAGATCAATCAGCTGATTGTATACCGCTAGCGTATCAGGGTCAGGATTTGCAAATTGCGGAGCAATAGCATACAGCGCACTAAGGATTGCTTGATTCGTCAACGCCATTTTCAACCTTCATTTTTGCTTTAGACTTGTCTTTCTCTTCATCTTCTGCTTGGACTGTCAGCTTGTGGAGCTGCTCTTTAGCAGAGCTTATCACGGCTGGTCGTCCATCAGTCTTGATGATCTTTTCCAGAAGTTTCTTATCGAACATCTCTGGGATAAGTTTAAGCATCTCTTGTACAGCTCGCTTACCATCTTTTAAAGGTTTTTCAACTTTGGGATCTTCTTCAACGACCACTAAACGACCTTCGTCGAAATGGTGCTTGAAGATCTTATGCTGACGCATGGCGTCTAGGACGCCTGCGTCAAGCTCGTTGATACCTGGCATAATGGCAGTTTTGAAGTTGTAATAGAGAATGTTCTTCCCATTATAACGAACCAAAGCCATTAGATGCCCTCCCCGATCGAAATTGATAGAGGATAATAGATGATCACGCCACCGAATCTGGATTCGCAATTGATCTCATACATCAGATTGCGCTCTTGAGGAGCGTACTGTGTATAAGGCATTGGAATCTCAAGAGTGAATTTGTCAGGGTTGTTATGGTAGGCAACCATGATATCCACGCCAAGAGGTCCAGCACCGCTCAACTCAAATACCCAGTCTACATTCGTGACAAAAGGGTTATTCTGGAGGAAGTACTCCAAAATAGTTGTGTCAGAATTAGGTGAGCGAGGAGTTGAAGAGATCAACGCATATTGAGCCAGAGGAAGAATCAAAGTGTCTGGAGCTTCAACGCCGTTTGTGATGCTGAAGATAGAGTTTGATAATTCGTTCATGTCTCTCAAGATTTGATCAGGCGTCTTGTTGACCCACTCAGTTGTGTTACCTGTACCGTCGTTAGGTACTGGTGCTGCTGGGACGTTAGGCGCATAGAGGAAGCCTTGGATATTGAAATTTGCATCTCCATACCAAGCTAGCTTCTCTGCTTTCTGATCGTTAGCAAGACGAGCTGCGTTAGCTTGTCTTTGCTGCAATGGCTTACCAGCAAACATGGCAGCTCTGATCTCCTGCATTGAGTAAGCGTAGCTCACGCCCAGAGACTGGACGATTGAGCTGAACTGCTTACCGCGAATGTCTGCTCTTGGCAGATCGTCCGCATAGCTTGAGATCACACGAGCGAAGCCAGTAGGCTCGTACTGTGTGAACGTGATGACTTCCGCCCCTGGTCCAGCTTCAGTGCTGATCGGCATAAGACCGCTCAACGCCTTTAGCTTAGGAAACAGGATGTCGTAAGACCGTGACTTGATGTACTCGAGTTCACGAGCGAAGAAAAATGTTTCATTCGCATCGAGCCGAGTGCTATGAATTTTATCCATATTCTTTGCTCCTTAGTTCGGCAGGTTAATTTCTAATGTTGCAAGCCCACCTGCTTGTGCGCCGACTCTCCATAGAGCGTGAGGCACTTCAAAGCAAGTTCCGCTGTCTGCGTCAGCGCGGAATAAACCGAGCTGGACATTCAAGCCGTTAGGCGCGAATCTGACATAGACAGGATCATCGGAAGTAACGATTGTCTCTACTTTTACATAGACACGACCCTTAGTGAGCATAGACACGCAATCCCCTTCGTAGTAAGGAGAAGCCCCGTCCGATCCGGTAGGAGCGTACAAGTTCATCTTGTTCTGGATTCTCAACGCCACGCCGTACAAGCTGTCTGAAGTGGTGTTTGTCATTTCGATGGTTGCTTGTGAAGCACCCAAAGTGACAACCCAGCCAGTGGCAGGTATAGCAGCTGCATCTTGATTCGCTACGATTGTGATTGTTCTGTTGTTAGCACCGCCCACAGTCGCACTTGCTACGGCTGGGTTAGCTTCAATCGCTGTAGCGATAAGACCCATCGTGATCAAGTGTGAAGTGTTAAAGGTGACAGGCGTAATCGCCACACCATTGACGCTACCATTAACCACGTTTAACGAGACTAAGTCTGCGCTGAAAACGAGAGTTGTAAGGTTTTGGTGAGGGTATCTTACTTGATAATCCACGCCTTGAACCTTTGCTACAGCACGACCGATAACGATAGTTTCGGCTGCTCTTGGAGAAAGTACGTTGCCAAAGCCAGAGTCCGCTCTTAGACCCTCACTAGCAATTACCATCTCTGTTGGGTAACTAGTTTGACCGACCATTATTTACCTCCGACTTTGGGATTTTTCATCCGTGCGATCATTTTTGTTCTTGAATCCTCAGCACTTGGCATATCGCTAGTGTCACGGTTGACTTGTCCGCGAGGATTTGCCTTTACCGTAGGTTTAGCTTTATAGTCCAAAACTGCAATGTCAAAAGCTGCGTCAACATAGACTTCGCTCTTGCCATCAAGATTGATGGATTTGTTCTTTGCTTGAACGATTTTCTTTTTGATCTCCATGTCGGATAGGTTGTCTAGGTCTACTCCGTCCAAGACCAACTCTGCCAACTTCTCTAATTTAACGCGCTCTTTTACCTTTTCACGGAAGACTCTGCCATCCATTTTGGCATCATCATCAATTGAACCAGGCTTATCTTCCGCAGGAAGAGGGTTTACCTTTTCCGCTTGAGAATCGCGTTCACCTTTAGCTCCTTCCATTTTGGCGAGCTTATCTGAGATCATCGCAAGTTCGGCTTCTACACGTTCCTTCTCTTGCGATAAATTCTTAAAATCCTCCATCAGCTTCTCATAGTGATCCGCTGTTTTCGGCTCGACCATGACTTCCTCTTGGTCGATTCTAATCTTCACTTTAGCCATGTTTGACTCCTCGTTAATAATTTCAACAGCATCAGCACTGTCTAACGCTATTCTTGCTTCGCCTCCTGCCCTCGCCATGTCGACCAAGGAAAGGTGATTGTATTTGATATTTGTCTGTCTGTACTCATAAGACTGACCATTCCAAGTACCATCTTCAGGAACCAAATCAACTGTATAACCGAGAGACAGCTCCTTGCGGTTTTTCTCGACCACATCTTTCACAGCATCCGCGTCAGTTACGACCAGACGAGAAAGCACATACTCGCCATCATTCTCAATTGTTTCGCCTGTATACCCTACTGCCAACCTTTTTGCATTTTCAGCAGAAATAAGACGCTCTTGAGGATGACCATTAGTCACGGGAATCAACTTCATTGTCTCAAGAGAGGATTCCTTAAAGACTTCATCGGGATGTCTAAGCTCTCTTCGTATTGTTCCGTCTGGGTTTTTATAGACGAAAACGCCAATACGCGTGACTACAGCGTTAGCGCGAATGAATCCCTCTTGCGTGATTTTGGCGTCGCCTCGGACGACTGCCCTGTCATAGCGAGCTACTTCATTCAACTTCATTTCGCTGGCTTCCTTAAACTTGGATATTTTTCATATACGGCTTGACGTATTTGCGCAGGATCTTTAGCATTATGCGCCCTTGAAAGCGCACTACGCGCCCTAGCCATTGTATTTATCGGGAAAGTGCCATCGGGTCCAGCAAAATTTTTCTCGGCAACATGCTTGTACTTGCCTGCATTGGACTCACCTTTGCGCTTTCTAATCTCTTCGAGAGTTGTCATAATCTACTCCAAAATACCTTCTAGGACTGGTATTGCTACACACCTGCAATTCACGTCAGTGCCTGGATGACCTGTCTTGTTAGGAGGATCATCCCATCTAAATTTTTTTCCGTCATTAGCTTTGTGTGTCGGTCTAACCCTTTCATCCCCTGCGGTCTGCCAAGTGTATTCCTCAACTCCAAGCTCCTGCTGCCTTAATTTCGTCAAACTTGCGTTTAATTTAGTTGTCTGATCTCTTGCTATTAATTTAGCACGTCTTCGGGTAATTCCAAATCTTTTTATTAAATCTTGTTCAACAACTTCAAATCTTTCGCCTTCTTGTAGCCTTCTTTCAACTATTCCTGCTACCTGTTCAAGCTCTTGATCTGGTATCGAAGTTATCAACTGAGCATTTTGCGAGCTGAAAAGTTTAAGTTGGTCTACGAGCCAAGGCTGATCTACGAAGAGATCGAGCCCAAAAACCGACTTGGTCGTCTTATCAAATTGAGCCTGATTGTAGGCTGCTATTTGTAAACCAATCTTTTCCGCTTGCAAAATTGTCTCATCTACTTTACCTTGTATAGCTTCTCTGATAGTTATTATCAAACCTTTTAGCTTGTCAATAAAGTCGTCATTCTTTATGGGATCGGGGGTTTTGGCGTTTACCTCAACAATCATCGAGGGAATCTGCGGAACTAAGATCTCTTTAATCAACCGCTTAAGCTCATTCGTCAATGAAAACAAATCGCGAGTGTATTCTCTTTCAGCCGAATGAGGAAAGAGCCACTTAGGCGGTTTTTTCAAACGCTTAGGAGCGTTTTTGCGACGCTCCCTTATCATCGCGAGCTTATTATGAGACAGCATTAGATCGGTCTCCTTGGCGTCCAGCCTACATTGCTTGGCACAAAGTCCGGTCCTATAGTAGGATTCGGTCCTTGTTTTTCGATCTGCGCTTGCTTTTCTGCTTCAAGCTCAGCTATCTCATTCGGGTCATAACCGCCTTTACGAGCCTCCAGATCAATTTCCGTGTTCATAGAGTATGAATCTCCACCGAATCGTGAGATAGCAACTTCTGAAGGGTCAAGAACGCCAGTCTCAATATAAATTCTGTCGGTCTCGGCAACTGTTCTCTTAATTAGAGCCTCTTGCTCTTCTGTATTTTGCCAGAGCGGAGTAAACTTGATGCTCCATTGTTCTGGCTCAACCCCTTTTGTTGGTCCCTCTTTACTGAGGAATATGTACTTCACAAGACGCTCTAAGCAAGGTTTTAGCTTACCCTCTTGAAGCTGCTTGATGAGGTCGTAAAAATTCCTGACATCGTTGTCACCAGTCGCATTAAGACCAGCTGCGCTGCGACCGAATAGAAGCGTAACAGGTATTCCCGACACGGCAGAAAGAGTCTGCATAAAGCGATCCAACAAGTCCGCAAGTCCAGCAAGCTGAGTGGTGATTTTTTCAAACTTTTCCTCCCCATCCAAAAGCATGGTGTTGGCTACCGACTTTGCCATATTAAGGATATCAAGCCGATTCATCACCTGCTCATTTCCGCACTTGGTAGCGATTTTTTCTGAAAGCCCAGGAATTGTTAAGACACCATTAACGAAGTCATGAAGCATAATTCCAGAATTGGCAAAAGCTCCCGAATAGTTCTTAAGCTCCTCGTACATGGACTGGATAGCTGAATCTCCCCAGCCGTTATTCATGTTTTGCAAGCGAGGGGGCAAGACGCACCAGTCGATACGCAAAATCCTTGAATGGTGAACCACAAAGACGTTTCCAGTCCTTGAGTCGTTCACTTGGTACATGTTAGGGTAGCCGTAATTTGGGCTGTTTAGGTCTCTCTCAAACGTGCCGTCATTGCTAAAGGCTTGGTATCTGTCAAAGACGTGAAGCCAGCAAACATCGCGGATATTGTTTTCATCCACAGGCTCCTCTAAGTTTCTGCCGTCTGCAATCCCCATAACGATCACCGCGCCACCGTAAAGCCTAGCCCAGTTAATCAAATCTATCAGCGTTTTGTATCCGTTAAGCTCTTCGATCTTTTGGTTGACTGCACCGTCCGCGTCGCCTTCAATGTCCCAGCCTTGACGCACCATTTCATTGGACACAAGCTCTACAATCCTCTTTACAAAGCCGTCACCTCGGTAAAGCTGATCAAGCTCTGCGTCTGACAATTGCCAGCACATGCGATAGGTCGTCGCCATATTTTTATCGCGACCACGAACGCCCATGCCAGTGATAATATTCATCCAGCCGTCTTGGTGGTAAACAGAGTCGTACCTGTTGTCTCCTTCCCTAGCCACGGCTTCTGAGTCGTTTCTTTCTAGTTTTTTTCTCAAGTTATGTCCCATCGCACCTGAGAACTTTTGCTTTATGTAATCTAACATTCTTGCTCCTACAAGGTTGAGAGGGATGAGAGATCGTATTTAGACTCAGAGAACATGGTAAACGCGCCACTTAGAGCGTCCACGATGTCATCGTGTGAGCCTTCTGGAAAATTCTCCAGTTCTCTGAATAAATCTTCATTCCAACTTGCTGCTAAAACTTTAATATTTCCAGCCTCAGACTGGGAACTAACAGGCAAAGCTCGCGTTACTTTATCTTTAGTTGCTTTATAAGCCTTGACTGGATAACCAGACAATAACCGAATTAAGTAGTCCGCCTCGCTCACGCCTGCTTGACCTGGGTCTTGCTCTACACCTATCCTAACAGAAAACCCATCTTGTGAAGCACAATTTTTAATAGCATTTTGAACTTGAAGAGGACTTTGTTGTATTCTAACTAGGTCGGTAATGTAAAGAATTCCATTTTGATCTTTCTCTAATTTAAGACCGACCGTGTAGTCAGGGTCATTGGTTTCTGTCTTCTTGGTCGCGGCTCTGTCCCAATAACGCACCTTGATTGTGTTCTTAGGAATTGAACGGACGACCTCAAAGAATGTGCGCTGGAAGAACATCCCTGCTGTAGGGCGTATATTCCAGTTTCCCATGAGCAACTGCTCTCTTTCAAAGCGAGGCAATGCCTTTAAGTTAGCCAAATATCCGGGGTCTTTTGAGAGCAAAATCTGATTATCAAAGACGGTTGAAGCAATGAATGTCAAGCTCTTCGGAAGGCAATCGCCATACTGCTCTTGCAACTCCTCTTTTGTGTCCCCCCACTTAGTCTCATCATTCACGACGATAAACCAGCGTACACGTCCGCTACGCGCTGTTATTGGGTATCCAGTCTTCTCATCAATCCACCAGTCGATCATTTTGCGAACCCAAGAATCTGGATCAGGGTTAGTGGTGGCTCGGATATAAGGACGAACGCCACAAACAGAACGATTCCTAGATAGCATGTAAACGAACTGCGACCAAGTAAAGTGAGTCAACTCATCGAATCCAATAAGAGGAACCTGAGAGCCTTGCCAGTCAAACCGAGTCTTATCGTGTTCGAGATGAGCAAATTTAACCTTGGCTCCCGAAGGGAAATCCCACTCCAAAATGGATTCTTTTGCAGTTCCTTCACATTTAGGAAAGAGCTGCATTGAAGTGTCCCACAAGCCACCAGGGTTACGAACCTGTGTAGAATTCCTCCTAAAAATGACACAAGAAAAGCCCTCAACTTCCTTATGACGCAAGGCTTCAAGCAACAGGGCATAGGTCTTTCCCCCTCCTGCTGCCCCACCATAAATAATGATGTCAGCCTTTGCCGAAAGGAATTTTGTCTGAGGTCCTCGTTGAGGGAATATCTCTTCAGTGTCCATCATTTGCTCGCGGCGTTAGGGTCTTTTCCATATTCTCCTTGGAAGTCACTCGTTCCATTGTCGGGCAAATAAAGCACAGTCTGCGTCTTCTTAGTGACATTCTCAACCACTTGAGTTTCCTTCCATCCAAGCCTTACTTTTGCCAAGAAAATCAAGGCTGTGAGGTTTGGAGGACATTTTTTCTTAACAAGATGGACGTTTCCTTGACGGTCAACTTCCTCCTCCATGTACTCAAACCCTACTGCTATGTTGTATAGCTTTTCTCCTATCTTTGCTTTGGATTTGATACGACCCTCCATCAGCTCCAAAGCAAAATTGTTCTGGAGTGTTGCTTCCGCCATACCAAGCACAGCAGCTATATCGTCATCTGTCGCACCGAAAGCTGCATAACTGCGGACTAGCTCACGCTCGTTATCGCTCGGAGGTCCGACCCATCTTTTTCTAAGATCACGGAGAGGAGGGGCTTTTATGTTGTCCGAATCCTCATCCCTGATCTTGACCGCCAGCGAGTCGCTTAAACTCTCGCTGTTTTTTAACTTTTCTGATCCTTTGGACTTCTTCGTTGACGCTTTCACAATTCCACATCTGCTCCAAGCTATAGTAGACAACGGAATAGCGATAAGCCATCTCGTCATCTGGTTTAATAATCGGTGTTACACCATGTAAAATTTGCGCTCCGTCAAAAATGACCACATGATTGTCGGCGCACTCAAATTTGATGTCATACTCGGGACAAGCTAATCTCCCTCCTTTTACTCCATTCTTTAATACTATCATATTGCTTAAAACATTCTTAAAATTGCCTGCATCATGATGATATTTAAGTGGATTGTTCTTATTAACAATTCCAGAAGTAAATGGAGTGCCTTCTAACTTCCACTCGTCCTTGACCTTCTTGTCTGTCAGGTCATAGTGGCGTTGAAGGGTTTCAGGAAAGTATTTCTCATAGAGCTTGGTCAACTCCTTGCTGAATTCACAGATCACGATATGCTGCTTAGGGCAATTCCTAGCCATCGAAGTAGCCGAGCAAAAGTCTTTACGCAGGGCGTTCTTAGGACTGAACCCGAATATTGCCGAAGTCGTTTTAAGCCCTGTAGTCCGTGTGCTTGTCTCGTACTTGATATTCTTGACTGCCCAGCGCAATCCGGAAGTGTCTGCCTCAACCTTGCAATGGAGAATCTTGGGAACGCCGTCAACCGTGATGAGGCAGTCATAATCTATGAGCTGAGAGCAATCCGCCTCCAGAGCGGAACGCATCTTAAATGATTTTAAATCCAACTCCTTCGGTTTAATATCAATTACTTTCATTTTAACATTCCTAGTTTATCTATTTTTCAAAGAAGCTGAAATACTTTCTAACGCCGTAGCAATATCGCACATGACTGCAATCTTGCAGCACTCGGTTAGGAGTGCGAGGTCTTCTCCTTCATAATCTCCGCCTTTAAGAGTTTCAAATATCTCCTGCGGATTTAAACCATTTAAATCAATTTCTTTCACTTTAATTTTCTCCAGTTGATTTTTACATCGTGTCTATTCTTTTTAAATTCAGGCTCAACAAGTGCGCCCCATTTTTTGCAGAGTTTTTCGACTTCCTTCTTCTCGCGCTCTTCGTTGTACCATTGACTCATTCCACCTTCTTGCGACTTCATATCCGCTATTCCGTAATAATATTTGGCGGTTTTTAGCGTACCGAAGCCCTTTGTGATCGCCTGAAAAGTCATGTCATAATCCTCACGAATGAGAATGTTAAGGTCGTAATCAATGTCCTTGCAATTCTTCACATTGAAAAGGACGCATTGCATGGCGGTGCGGTTTTGGGTCAGCTCTTTTGAACTCCATGCGAATTGGCGCAGCTCAAGGCTTGCCATTGAGAATTCAAACTTTCCCATTTGGTTAAAAGCCTTGCACAAGACTTCTGCGTTTGTTTTTACGGTTTTTCCATTAATGACTTCTCCGAAGTTTTCAATGTCGTCATCAAGCATCCAAAAGAACTGATACCCTATCTTCCTGCAATGATTGAGAATGAAATTGCGAGAATAGGTTATGCCCATGTCATTCTCTGGAAGTGTGAGGGTTGTAGCCCCAAAGGACGCATACTTTTCCTTGTCCTGTGGCTCAACCACGAAGCAATAACGCAGCCCCACTTCTCTCATCAACTTATCCGTCTTCGTCTTCCCAGCTCTCCCCTTCGTCGGGATGAAGATCGGACTCAGGAACTCCATCTGATGAAGCGTCAATTTTTGCTGCGAGGGTTTCATGTTCAGGAACTCCATTGTTAAATTCATAGTGGCTTATGAGCCTTAGAATGACCTCGGAATTGTCGTCACAGTCTAGGGCTTTACTAATCTCATCCAAGCTCTTGAGGACTTTCTCGTAGATGTCATTTGGATAGTATAGCACGATCTGCTTGATCGTGTTGTTGTTGTAAGTGTCTAGCTTTTTATCTAGCTCATTCTTGTCGAACTCTGGCTCGGCTGCATCATCGGAATTGAGAGGGGGCGGAGGCGTAGTATCAACCGAACCCACGTCTAAGCTCACAGGCTGAACTTCAAAACCCCAGCGGTCTAGCTTTTCCATGTCGAAGTTTACCTTCAAAAGCTCCATGTCCCACTTACCGAAGTCCAGATTGTCTTTGATGAGGAACTCGCGTTGCATCTCATCGTCAAGATCATCGGCATTGATTACATAGACATGTGTAAGCCCAGCCTCTCTACAAGCCTTGAGACGCTGATTACCCCCTAGGACAATATCATCCTTGTTACAAACGATAGGGCGAATCTTGAGCATCCAAGGAGCTTCCTTAATGGAAGTTACCAGCTTGGCAAACTTAGAGTCTTCAATCACACGCGGATTGCTAGGGTTTAAGGAAATCTCATCAATCGGACGCTTTACAATGACATAGCCGTCCAGCAAATTCTCAGCTTTTTTCTTTGCCACGCTCAAACTCCTCTAATTCATTAATACTTTCTTGCAAGGCTTCAATCAGCTCTTTTGCGACTTCTTTATTAATCTGTAAGCAAAAGTCCTCATCCTGATTGTACCACTGAAACCAGATGGAGCCTAACGATGTCTCCGCCTTGATATCGAAAATGCTGTCTCGTTCTTTTCGCACTAAAATTCTCGCCGTCAGCTTAAAGTTTTTCATTCAATATTCTCTCGCCCCAGAGCTTACGCCCAAAAAAATAGACCAATCACGCGACCATTCCCAATCTGTGACGCAGCAAACTCCGCGCTCAATCTCACAAATCCCACACTTGCCATTCCAACAAGTTGCGACGTGACCCTCTGGCCACTTAGCATTTAAGTCTAAGGCGCACTCCCGACAAACTGATCTGACGTCAACCGTTTCCATTTAGACCTTCGTGACTATTTCGATTTTGAGCGGATAAAGATCTTCCACCATTTTTCTTTTGGCTGCGCTGAGGGTTGTGTCTCTTCCTTTAGTGTCCACAAAAGCAACTTCGCCATCAGCAAGGAACACTGCGAAATCACATACATACTTAACGCCACCCGGAAGATCAAACGGTATCTGACGCAGGAAAAAAAGAACTTCTCCGCTCGCTTGCCGAATTTTAAGTTGATCGTAATATCGGCGTTCGAGCTTGGAGGGGAATTTCTTTTGGTCTCGCTCACAGCTCACCGCTCCGAATTTGTGACGGACGCGCTTTTGTCTCTTCATATTCTTGATGTCTTCCGCTGTGATTGCCATCTTGCCTCTTCCTGTATTCCAATTGATAGTCTGGGTTTTTGTCTCTAAACTTTTGGTTGCGCTCTGACTTTTTGCCAGCGTAAATCCAGTCATAGTGCCGCACGGCTTCATTGACTTGCTCTCGATTGTCCTTCTTCCATTTACCCGACCTTTTGCGCCTGCATTCCTTGCATTCCGCCGTCACGCCTTGGTCGCCTTTCGGCTGGGAGTAGAAGTCTTGCAAATTTTTTTGCTGACCGCACTTTGAGCAATTCTTCATCCATGTCGTCTCCTTAACGAATCTGACTATGACAAACTTTTATTTTTTTGTAAACCATGCTTTTTTTATGTTGTGAATATTTTGCCTTTTGTGTTACTTTTATTCCATAAACGCAAGCACAAGGCTCGTAGCCTTGGTAAGCGGTTAAAACAAAACAACTGGAGACCTTAAAAATGACAATTTTCCTAGACGAAGAAAAGCTAATGAAAACCGTTCCAAGCGTCTTTGCCTCAGGCGGATCGGAGCACACAAGCTCAAAGTACGGCTTTATCCCCACTATTAATACAATCCGCGCTCTGGGAGATGCTGGGTTTTATCCTGTAAGTGCGAAGCAATCTGGCACAAGAATCGAAGGGCGTGAGAGCTTTGTAAAGCACATGATCAGATTCCGCAGGGCTGGCGAGTTAGAGATGGGCGGTATGTTCCCTGAAGTTGTCTTAATCAATTCACATGACGGCACTACAAGCTATCAGCTCCGCGCTGGTATCTATCGCCTTGTCTGCATGAATGGATTGATTGTCGGCGATGAAAGCTACACTCTAAGGGTAAAGCACCAAGGCGGAGACATTATCAATCGCGTAGTGAATGGAGCCCTTGAGTTGACCGAACAATTCCCAAGCACAATCGGAATAGCGCAGAGATGGAAAGAAATCGAGCTTTCACCGACCGTGCGTCTTCAATATGCTGAGAGAGCATCGAAGTTAAAATGGATGAATGAAGAGGTCGATGTAAAGCCAGAAGCGTTGCTAATTCCACGCCGTGCAGAGGACAAAAAGACTGATCTCTGGACAACATTCAACACCGTTCAAGAGAATGTGATGAGAGGCGGTTTACGCTATTCCTATCGCAATCCAGAGGGAATGTTAAAGCGTTCGACAACAAGGCAAGTCAAGTCAGTCCATGAAAATCAAAGGGTGAATATTGGACTCTGGAGCTTGAGTAAAGAGCTTGCCGAAGTAATGGCATAGCGTCAAATCAGCGGAATGTGCCTAAAAAAGGTAGATTCCGCTGGTTTTCACAAAAACTAGGCGGTATTTGTGAATGTAAAGCGGTTTTACATCAGCTCTCCGGAAATTCCGGATAGCTCAAAAAAAAGGATAATTAAGATGGAATTAATTTTATTTTTCTTAGGTATTTGGGCAATCGTTTATAATGAACATGCTAAAGACAGGAAGTTATTGAAAGAATTAATAGAAGAGACAAAAGAAGTTAAATTCAGGACAGGGCGGTTTTAAATGGAAGATAAAGAAGTTGAGCGCAATGACGTCTATCACGCCCTCGGAGAAATATTCGATGGCATCAAGATAAACACTGTTATGGAAGGCATAGCCCTGTTTTTAGCCGATACTTTTTATGAGACAAGAGATAATATTAAAGAGTATTACGAAGACCCTATCCAAGCTCAAATAGATAATCTTGCCCTGAGAGTTAAGTACTACATTGAGACAATGGACACCATAAAAGAGGAGCTTGATAAAAAATGAACATTCCAACTTTTCTATTCGCCTGTGTGGTTGTTTACTTGATCGATAAAATGTTTGATGGAGGCTTCAATGGACTTAAATAGCGTGGCTGAGATCGCCCAAAAGATCAATATCGAGATGCTTCTTTATGTCGGATTTGGCGCATATTGGATTAACTCTCGCATTAAATCTTCATGCAAAGACCTAGAGCGTAAAATCGACAAGCTGCATGATGACATGAAAGACCACAATACGCGGATTAGTCGTGTGGAAGGACGTGCTGATTCATTCAACACGTTATTAAGACATGTCGAAAAAAGCGGAAAAAATCGACATGATAAAAAAAGGCACTAACACCAAAATAGGAGGTTGTCATGCCACTCGTCAATGGATTCAGTCAAGAGAGCATCCACGAAAATATTAAGCGTGAGCTGGGCGCAGGGAAAAGCAGAAAGCAAGCTATCGCAATCGCATACTCCAAGGCTAGAGAAGCCAAGAAGCAAAAGACGGATTGTGAGGTTTTGTTGAATCCTGGCTTGAATCAGCCAAAAAGAGGAAAGCAAGGTGGCGAATATTTCGTCTAATGTTTTCACTTCACCTTTTAGGAATTAGGCGAGCATGAGCAAAAGCCCATGCCCCTATTTATTATTATTTTTCGTCGCGATGACCTAGGGAATCGTGGATAAACTCTAGGTTAAGCTCCATCTTTTCTATTAGCTCAGGCGTCACTTGTCCACCTTGTTTTATTTCCTTCACTATCCCATCAAGCTCGCCGACTGCGCCCTCGATTATCAAACCTCGGTAATAAACAAAGTGAGGCTCAAGCTCCCAGATAGGGATTGCCATTAGATTCGCATTTAAGGCGAGTGTGATTAAAAGGGTTGCTAGCTTCATAATTTTCTCCAGTTGTTTATGCTACCCTTACGGCTGATAATCTTCCGTAAGCTGAGGCAGAGCCTAACAAGTAGGTTGCGCGAGCCACTAGATAAACTGTCTTAGCCTCGTCAGTTTCAATCCTGACAGAGGGAACGGTAAGGGTAGAGTCGATGCTTGAAGTCGGGAGCGCGGAAGTTGAGGATTGATTGAGTCCGTTAGTGCCCATAGTCGCGCTTGTCTCGCTAATCGCCGAAGCGAAAGCCGAACCAGTTAAGCTACCATTCAAGCAGCACATAGAGGAAAGCTCCCAGATACCAGGAGATAGATTAAGGCTTGTGACGTTCGTAGCTGTGTTTGTAGAGCAAGAAACTGCGCTCCCTTGTGGGACATAAGATTGCAATCTCTCTCCAATGAATCCAGAAGGAGGCGAATCGGCATCTGCATTTCCCTTTAGTTGTAAGCCGTTCTCAAGGACGTGGAAGTTTTCATTATCGCAAACGCCTTCTCCGTCACCAGTAGGAGCAACAAATACACCTCCAGCTTGGCTTTGAATCACAAATTGATTTTCTGAAAATTCAGTATGAAGAATTCCCATGATTCCTGAATAAGTTGTCATCTAAACCCCCTTAAGCTGTTTTAATTCCGAACAATGAAAATGTTCCGTTGTTAATATTGCCAGAAGCAAATAACAAGCGTATAGCGTTAATTCCTGTTGTGGCTATGCCTCCAACTCGACCTGATGCGGTAACTCCCAAAGTCGTGTCCGTCCAGACTGCAAGTCCGCTAATGGTGAAATAGTCGGGTAAATTTAAGGATCCCAAGAAAAGCTCGCCTGTCATGCTTCCACCGTTATTGCAAGGTCCACAAATTGGCAAGAAGGTTGTAGAGTTTGAATTGTTCAATGTGGCTGAATTGTAAGCCGTGTAAAGAACCTGACCTGTGTAAGAAGTGTTAATCCAAGTGGATCCGTTATCCTGAGAAACAAGCATTCTTAAAGGTTGAGAGTTAGTGACAGGTTGCGTTCGGTGAATATAGAGTTTGTACATGTTGTAGGTAGACAAACCTGTGAAGTCTATCGTCGCCACATTGGAAGCGGTTTGGGAACTGACCAAGACAAGACCCCCAGTAGTGGATATTGTCGGGTTTCCTACTGTTCCATTTCCATTCGTGACTGCCATTCCTACGCCAGCCGTCAAGGTGCGCAAAGCCCATGTGTTAGCTGCGGTTTTAGCCAGATACCCAGAAGTACCAGCAAGAGCCGCGATTGCGTCAAGGTCGGCATCCCAAGCCTGAACGTTCGTTCCGATGGCAAGCCCAAGATTCGTGCGAGCCGTAGAAGCATTGGCGACATCGCTCAAGTTATTAGCTGTCTGGTTAAAGAAAGCCACGTTTTGCACGGCTGCCGTGCCCAAGCCAAGGTTAGTGCGTGCGGAGGCTGCGTTAGCTACGTCATTGAGGTTATTCGCTGCCTTTAAGAACGAAGTGTCTGTAAAGCCAGAGTCCTTGATGAGCTTTCCTGTCGTTCCGTTATAGGAGGCGAAATTGTTGTTGACCGCGCTTGAAGGTCCAACCACGTCACCTAAACCGCCAGACCCAACAAGGTTAAGCGTTCCGCCAAGAGAGACAGAGCCACCCCCTGAGAGCGTTCCAGAGGTATTTATAGTCACGGAGCTATTTTGCAAGTTTCCGTTAGTGATAGGCAGATTCAAAACGGCGACATCGCCAAGCCCTAAATTTGCCCTAGACTGAGCTTGATCGACTACCGTCAAAGCCCCATTTAAACTTCCCATAACCATAAATAGACCTCTTAGGTGTTATCGAGCATTTTAGTCCACTCAACATGAGTGTTCCAATTGTAGGTAGTCGCGGCGACCCCTGTTACTCTAACCCTCATGGTTTGAGTGCCAGTATCCACATCACAAGTGAATGTAGCTGCTGAACTGGAATTTATGTTGGCTACGACAGCCCCGACCAAAGTTACGTTTCCTCCTGAAGCCCTTCTCGCTCCGATTAAAAAGTCTCCGCTTACTGTGTTTGTGTGGTCTGGAGTGGAAGCGATGATCGTCCCTTTCAAAGTTCCTGATTGAAGCTCGGCTAATGGCAATGAAAAGAGCGTTGTGACCGTTGCGTCCGTTGTTTGAGCGTAGGCTTGTCGGTGATTGTATTCCGAGCCTCTATATCCTGTTCTTCCTTGCGAGTAAGTTTCGCTAGCCGTATCGCCTGAAAGCCAGCTACCGCCACCGAACTGCTGTCCAGAAGCGTAAGAGCTACCATTGAGGCTAGTTCCTACGTTATAGGGCATAGAAGGAATCATTCCAGCATTTTGGCAGCGAACCAGAGGCGCGCCATTGCTAAAGAAGTTGTTGCACTGGAAGATACCTGTTGTGCCTGCGCTAAAATCAAAAGCGAAGGGATCAGAAGTTGAGATTGAGGAGTCAAAGACTCGCACAATCGCTGAGGTAGTCGTTACGTTAAAGGCGTGTTCCCATCCGCAGGCATTTGCTTCAATGTAAACCTGACCAGTGAAAGTAAAATCACTAGCCACGGAGTTATTGAAATTGCAAGAGTCCTTGTTAATGCGAATGTTTTGAGCCGATCCGTCCGTGTCAAAAGAACTGCCTGTACCGCGTGTTGTCACGTTTTTGAGGCAGAGCTTTTTGTCTTGCGTTCCTTCAAAGAGAAAGGCGTTCGTGCCGTCTAAGTCAAACTGGACATTCTCAAGGAAGAGCGTACCGCCCTGCTGAATAACCGCGTCATCTCCTGACTTTGTCATTCTAAAGCCGTTTAATGAAGCGACGCAATCCTCTGGATGGGTGTACGTTCCAGAGATGACAACTGGATTGACAACCGCACCGCGAGGGTCAACTCCACCGCCAAAAGCCACAAGATTGATACCGTCAGCTCCGACGTAGTCGCCTGTGTAGCCTGTATCGTTAGGTTTGACGTAAATGTTGCAAGGGTTTGCTGAGTCGTGACCGTCCATCACTGCTTTTGTGATCGCAGGCTGGATGTCTGTGTAATCAGAATACTGGTCTCCGACTATGTAAGGAGCCAGTGAAAGCTCTTTAGAAGTAAATTGAATAAAATTGATCGGGTCAACACCCACTTGTAGAACGGTAGCAGTCTGCTCCCAAATTGTTGAGCCATTGACAAGACCAGAGGAAATCGGAATGAGGTCGCCAGGATTAATTTCGGAAGGCTGATTGTAGTCATTCGCCCTTGTCAGAACCCAAGCGACGGAGCCTGAGCCGACTGTTGTTACGACATAAATTCCATTTTCGTAAGTGTTGGCTTGGTTTTTAACCAAAACGCGCGAATTTAGGGCTGGATTTATGCCATCTATTGAAATTGCAGCCAAGGAGCCTGCATTTGTCAGGGTTGCCCCGACGCCTGCTGCGCCGTTGGCGTAAGTAGCGTTGAGGTTATCTGTAGTCGCTACCCCTGTAGGATCTTTATAGCTGTTACCTCCACCGACATTCGTGAGGTCTAACTTTCCCGTGATTGGGTTGAATACAAAAGGCATGACTACTCCTGAAGGTTAAAAGTATGTTGCGCGATCATCCCAAGCGAAGAGGAATCCTTTCTTGCCTATGGGAAGTTGAACCCAGTCAACATGACCGTTTGCATCGTAGTGAAGTTTTTTAATCCACCAAATTTCTTCGGAAGTAGCTCCGTTAGCCACAGGACACCAACCGATATAAAGAGGGTTGCCGTCTGCATCGTTTTCAATTCTCTGCTCAAAAAAGTCCTCGTTTCCGATGGTCTGTCCTAGAGCGAAAATCTCACTAAACATGTTAGGAATTGCCATTATTGCCCCCATGATCTTCTCTGTAATTTTCAGGAGAAGAGTCGGTTTTGATGTCTTCAGGTACAGGCGTTGGAAGCTGTGTTTCTTCTTCCTCTAACCTAATTTGATCTTTTAAAACTTCTTTCTCTTTCATAACTTAACTATATCCTAAATTTATTTTGCAACAAACTCAAAAGGGCAATTGGTCAGGTGGATTATTTGGCATATCGGGCATTCCTTCCCAGTACGCCGAATTTCCCGCTTGATTTTGCGCAGGAGGGGTATTGGCTTGTGCAGGGTAACTTTGTCCGCCTTGAGGCTGATTGACGCGCTGCTGACCAAATACGGAGGCTCCATCGCCCATTGCCTTGCGGACGTGCGCTCGGATAAAGTTTTGCACGGCTTCGTGTTCGCTTCTGCTGTCAAGCATGAAGGCTTCAGTGTAACAGTCGCCACCTGCTCCACTGGGGTCTGGCACTTTGTAACTAGCAGCACCGCAGAAAAAACCAGAGCCGTCTTTGTTAGGAATGACCTTCCAACGAAGGATGAGTCTTCCCCACATTTTGATTGTAGCAATTCCAAGATGTTTTTCTCCCGGTGTTGGTTGATATCCTAGAAATTCATAAGGTTGCATTTAAATTTCCCCTTGCTTTTTTTATAGAGCCTATCCTAAATTCGCTGTTTCTTTTAATTCCCAAGGGCTTTTTATAACATAAAAACGCGCCTCGGGAAAACATTATTTTACTTTTTCAAGGTTAAAACGCCAGCCCTAATCAGCTCACAGACGATTGCGCCGTGATTCTGCCCGAATTTATCTTTCCATTCAGCTCGGGGCGTGTGTTCGATAACCGCTAAGTAAAACGCAAGATTTACGCCTTGCTGGCTTAGGATAGTCTCCTCTCCTAGTTCGTTCTGATACTTGAACGGCATCCCGAACCAAGAGGCAGCTACAAACTGGGCTGCATTTCCCTCATGAGTAGCAACAACACAAGGTACTTTGACGGAATACTCTTCTCCGTCGTAAAATTCAACAAATTTATAATCCATATTTTTCTCCTTAAATTCCTGCGTAGGTTTGACTTAACTCGTATAAATCCTGCACTTGATCTATGAAAAGATCATATGCAAGGGCTGTAGGGACTTCTTTATGAGTCCTTTCGCACATAACATATTTCTCCGTGATCTTAACGTGAAGCCAGCGGTTAGCGGAAGCAAAATCCTCTGCAAATTGCTTATTTTCGAGAGCCGAATTAGTGACAAGGCTCTGATTTTTTAGGGCGTGCCTAAAGAAGGCGGTTGCCCCTTTCTTGAAATGAACGCCTTTGGCTGCTTCATTTTTGGTGTGTTCTATGCAAGCTAAGAACCGCTTAGGGTTTTTAGCATAGTCGGTACGAACCATGACGAACAGGGTTTCATCTGAGGCGTCAGGCAAAAGCTGCCTAAGAGCTTCGTAGATAGGTTGCTGTTCTTTCTTGAGAGGGAACTTAGCAGATGAGGGCTTCACCGCCTTTCCATTGACTTCTTTTCCTTGTGAAAAGGGCAATGCCTCATCAGTGCCAGTCAATGCCTTGTTAGTAGATGGCTTAGTCTCTGGTTTAGTCATTGGTATTGCTTGGGCGGATTCGCCCGACCCTCGGGCAAATTTGCCCGACCCTTGGGCGGATTCGCCCGACCCCTCTGCTGGCTTTTTTTCCTCGGAAATTCCCCATTTCACTTCGTCTTCAAAAGCGTACCAGTTTGTCTTGTCGCCTTTCTGCTTATTGTAATTTCCGACCTTAAGGATTTTTAGCTTAATGAGCTTTTCAAGAAGGCGTCTTACTTGGTCAGAAGTTAAGAAAGGGAATTGGGCAGCAAGCTCAGCCCTTGTGCAGTAATTCCACGTCCTGCCGTCTTTAAAGTTTCGCTTCAGCCTCTTGTGATAAGAGATTACATTCACGAAAAATTGTACAAGCATTGCAAGGCTTGCGTCGCCAAGCTCAACAGCTAACTTGACTGGGAAGCAAATCATCTCATTGGCTTTACTCATAGTTGACCACCTTCCAAATATCTGGATAAGAGATCATCGGATAGGCATTCATAGCTAACGCGCTTGAATTTCTCATCGCTCCACCCAAGGAATTCTTGGAGCTTCTGGTCAATCTCATCAAACTGTCGTAAATGAAAAACAGCAGCTTCATAAGACATGAGGAAAATCTTAATCTCATCGCTTAGGTGTTTGGCGTAAATCAGCTTTCGCGGAACAGGTAAATGACCCTCATCGTATTGACGGGGCTTTGGATAAAATCGTGCATTGTTTGACATGTATACTCCATCCCAGCCAGATTTGATGGAGCCACAAGCGGAAATTGTAAACCACGCTTTTCACATTTGCAAAAATGTTGCAAAGACGTATAATGTCTAACGCATGAATGTGAAATTGTGATATAATTCGCATGTTGCTCCTCCCCCATCAGTGGCTGGGTAAACCGTAGTGGGGGTTTTGTTAAAAAGGGAGGTTTCGCTCCCTTATCCTAAACTGTCAGATTAGGATAAATTACATTGAGTTAAAATCCGGAAAGATCGAAAATTGAGACGTAAAAGGTCTCATTTTCGGTCTACCCTGATCGCTCAGGTGCGGTAAACCTCAAGTCTTGCAGCTTGAGGTTTTTTCGTCTCGTGACCCATCACAAGACAAAATAATTTTGCTCTTTCTCCTGATAAAAGAAAACATTTTTTATCTCATTCCTTTACGCCTGACGGAAAAAGCAGGTCACCGCGTAGAGGATAGAGATAATTTTCTTCTCTGATGCCTCGCGCTTTGAGCTGATCGCGTATTGGAGGGCAATTCATCGCCTGTTTAAAGGTTAGGACTTTCCCTTCCGTTCCGCTTATCCTATTCGCGTTTTGGTCGGTCGTCTCAGCGATATCAAAATCCCCGATACGAGCCTGCCATTTGGAATAGATATTCAGCAACACGGCGAAATTATTGGCGTTTCCACCCCACTGGGTGAGAAACTTACATTGGTTTTGTGGCGGTCTAGGCATAGCAGCTCCTTATTTTTTCTTCTTTCCCCCGAACATATCCATTGTCTTCGGGAAAGGACAGGTTTTTTCTAGCACTTCTCGTACCAAGTCGGAAAAATGATAACGCTTGCCAAGCTCTCTTGACTTCATCAAAACTTGCTTGGTCAAGTATTCATAATACTCTTTTTCGATAGAAAATGAACAAATAACCCGACCGTTATCTTTTTTCTTTTTTTTGTTGCGTGTACCCCAGTTTACCCATTTGCAATTGAACTTCTGGAAATTAGCCTTGGGGTCTAGCAGATCAATTCCTGTGCAACCTTCGGGCATCGGTCCCATATCATCCAAGAATTTTGCAAAGTCCTCTATCCAACTCGAACAGACTCGGACTCCTTTCGCTCCGTATTTGTTGAAGCCTGGCGCTTTTGGATTCACGCATACGCTCTTCATCCTCTTCCAGATTGAATACTCTTTTGTTTTCGTCCTGTTGTGACTCGTCATGTTTTCTCCTGTTATTGAAGTCAAATGTAAGCTGGTCGTCTTCCACTTCGTATTCTTTTAAGATCAGACCTCTTACCATCTTACTGATTGTCAAACCTCGCTCTTGGGCGATCTTGCTCATAAAAATAAAGTTTTCAAAAGGAATTGATAAAGCAATTTTTACGCTTTCATTCCCTTTCCATTCTAGGGCAATCGGAGTCTGCTCATTGTTTTTAGGGTTGAGCGGATGATTTTTTCTATGGACTACGCCGTGGCAAGAATCGCATAGCCAATAAACGAATAAGGGACGTCCATAGTCTACATGGTGAGCATCGAGTTGACCAGTGTTGTCGCATAGCTCGCAAATTTCAGGACGCTTTATTTTCCGTTCCTTTAGGGCGTCAGCAATCGCCTTTCTAGCTAGGTGCTTTTGCTTGTAGTCTATCAAGTCTCTTTGATGAATCTTGTGCTTAGTGGTTGGCATATAAACCCTTGCGATACCCAAAAAAGGTATTTTTATTTCAAAAATATTTCAACTTATCCCTAATGTGGGCTCTGTTGATAAGTGCTTTCGCGGTCGACCGCGATTAGTCGTGACCTGTGGGCTTACGGCTCCCCCAGTTACGAAGTAGACTTTTTTAGCGATGATAGAGTCTACCTTTAGCCCTGCTTTAATTTTCCAGATGGTCTTCCTTGTGCAACCGATCCTCGCCGCGAATTCGGTTGTCTCCATATTATTTTTGCGCAGCCAACGCTCTAATTCCATTTTCAATCCTCCTGTCTGTGGATTTTTCAGACGTTTCTAGGAGTATCTTAACATAATTTGGCTTTTCCGTAACTTTTTTTCTTTCATTAAATTGAACGATTTTGCATAATGTCATGTACAAGGCTCAAAAGGCATGAAAATGAAATTTAAGGTTAGGATGCGAAGGGTGGAAGTTAAAGAGTTTTACATAGAGAGTGAAAGTCTCAAAGCTGCATTGCGCACCGCTTCCGCCTGTGCTAAATATTTAGAAAATGAGGAGACGGTAGGCGTCTTCTATGAAATTGAATCCATAACATACGGAGGAAAAGATGATCGTAAACATGCACCAAAACCGCAGCGAACTAGAAGGAAGATACCCGGAACTGGATAAGCGGATGTGGCGATACGCCACAGAGGGAGTTAAAAATTACGGGAGCCACCCTGGCAGGACATCTCCCGTAATGGTCGAATTCCGCAAGATGATCTACCCTCTTCCATTGCTGTTTTTGAGTGGAGTCTTTACCGGAGTCGGAATAATGTTAGCCCTAAATTAAGAAAAACTCAACAGAAAGGTACACTATGGAGCTAGAAGAAATTAACAAAGCAGTGCATGAGGAATTAGATGTACCGCAGGCAATTCACCTGATTAGGGAGTTGCAAGCCATGATAACGCAGGATTTAGACAAGGCGGAAGCCGTAAAAGAAAAGACAGGAAAATATTCGATCGCTCCGCTTTACAGGGTGCGCCAGACTTTAGTCATTCTGGAAAAGCTGGGCTTGCGATATCGAAAACTTTCCATTGAACTTGAAAAGGAACTCAAGCAGGAAAAACAGAATGGAAAATGAGCCTGATAAGGACTCTATCATAACGCCTAGCGAACCCTCTTTTGCAAGAGGGTTTGTTAGCGGACTGGTACTCGTCGAAATCCTGATGGATGGCGGTATGAACCAAGATAGCTTCATGCTGGTGAAAGCTGTCATTGAACAACACAAACAAACAATACCAAAGGAGTTATGGTGTGAAATCAAAGGCGAAATCTCCCTCCACATGCTCAGTCAAATCTTTACCGAAGTCAAGCAAGCCGAATGTAAAGCAGCTTTACAAGGAAAAGACACAAGCCGAGAAAGTGGCGGTTTACAAGAAGCACAAGAAGGAAATCAAGCGGTGGATTAAACGAGTCGGTTGCGCTTGCGATCATTCGTATGAGCTTTACAAGGCTTGTTGCGGAAAGCAATACGATGAAGTGACCGCACTGCTTAAATTTTTCGAGCGCATGGAAGACGGAAACGTTCTTCTGCCTGCGTTTAATACGCTTGAGCCTAAAGACCAAAAAGAAATCTTAAAAACAGTAGAGGAAATGGAAGAATGTATAAAGACAGAAACGAAACGCACTTAGACTTTGAACGTAATTTTATCTATGGCGAACACGGCTTATTGCTGCTGCCCCATGCTAATGATTATGGAGTCGTAGAGCTTTTTATCACGGATAGAAGTCATTACCGAGTTTCAGCTCGCGGAATTCCTATTCGCTACAATCGCCATATCGGATCAGAAGTTTTTATTGGATACGATCCTCATAAAGGCGATGTAAACCCAAAATTCATTTGGGATAGAAAAGAAAAAATGTGGATCCTCTCAACTCATGGTTATGTGATCTTCCCTGAGATTGAGGTCAACACTCCGGAGAGACCATGAAAAAAAGAGATGGAAGGAACGGCAAGAGAGAAATGCACCGTGAAGAGATTCTGAAATTCCTAGAGGATTTAGATCTGAAAAAAAGGTCTAGTTTAGCTGAAATGCTAACCTCAAGCGATGAGAAACGATTCATTTTCAATAAGCGTTTCTGGGACGGCTGGACTTTCCAAAAGATCGGGCAAGAGATCGGCGTAACGGCTGTGGCTTGCGGTAAGACATTTTCAAGGCTTGTTGCCAAAATAGAAAAGCTCCGTTACCTAGAAGCTAAAAAAGAGGAATATCAAGAGACAGGCAAAAGGGACGAAATCGAAATATCCCTTCTCCCCTGCTCTATGAAATTCCTAAACGGCTCACAGGTCAAATACCTGCATGAGTTGACCGAATTAACAGGAAAAGAATATTCCGAAAAATATTCGCTTGGCAAAAAAACCTATCGTGAAGCGATTGACTGGCTTAGATTGTTCGGATTTGAATTTAAAAAACCCCTGTAGGCTTTGCACCTACAGGGTAAACCAAAGGAGATACTATGAAAAAAAACGAACCAGACCTAATACCCGATGGGTATCTTCGTGTCACAACTGTCTTGTCTCCCTTCGTGTCTTTCGACCACATTAGACCAGACGTGCTAGCTAACGCAGCCGACAGGGGAACTAGGGTACACAAGTTTTGTGAGGCCTACACGAAAGCCAGGATGCTACATGCCCATAATTTCGTTATAGACACGGCTGATGATGATTGCAAGCCCTATCTATCAAGTTTTGTTGCTTGGTATGAAAGTGTCGTGGACTGTGTTATTTACAATGAACTAAGACTCAACTGTCCTAAAATAAAAGTATCAGGACAGTTTGATTTACTTTGTAGATTAAAAGGAGATGATTCTCTTGTCATCATCGACTTTAAGACTCCTCAGCAATCCGCAATCAGTTGGCAGCTCCAGACGGCAGCCTACCGATATCTTTTGCGTTCAGTAAAAGGCGAAGAGGCTACAAGGCGCATATCGCTGATTCTGGACAAGGAAGGCGGTATGCCAAAAGTCTGCGAATACACAGACCACGATAAAGACGAGAAACTTTTCTTAAATGCCCTTGAACTTTATAGGTTTTTCCATGCGTGAGAAAAATGACCAAAAGGAACGTCTGTTCCACAAGAATATCGAAAAAACCCTCGAACTTACCGAGTGGATGTCCGACAAGGAGTTTTGCTCCTTTGTGGCTAACGTGGCTTTTATCGGGGCTTGTCGCTCCGATAAGACCAGAATTTGCTTCGGAGCAACAACCGAGTTGATGAAGGACTTGCTCAAAGATGAAGCGGAATTCAAGCGTCAAGCCGAAAAGATCAAAGGGATAGAATCTTGATTCAAGCCCTAGACCCTCTAGTCACAAACAGCAGTACAAGCCTTGTGTCTGTGTCTTTTTTTAAGCCTTGTTACTTTTTTTCTTGTGTTAAATTGGTAACATAGGGCAAAATATGTTTATCTCACCAAGGAGTAGAACATGTGTGGTCCATACTGGAGCCAATGGGACTCAAGCGATCTGGATAGCTGGCAAGGTAAAGACCTTGTGGAACACGACGAAGATGAAGACATCGACGTTGACCATGAAGAAAAGGATGAAGAAGAAGAAGACGAGGGCTGCCCTAAATGTGGTGGCGGTGGATGCAATTACTGCTTAATGCTGGAATGGTAAAGGGGGTTGAAATGAACCGAGGTGGATTTAGCTGGAAAAGGCTGCTGGGCTTCTCAGCAGCCAAATCAAGGGCGAGCCGTAGAATTGGAGTTCCGCTCACAAGGGGCGGACGCCTCGCAAAGGCTGGCAAAGCCTTTACTCGTAAAGGAAGCCTACTATCACTGATCATGGCATGGTTTTTAGATTAATAACAAGGGACAAAAAGGACAGATATGGATTTTGAAGCGTTAAATAAAGAGATGAAGAATAAAGAGTTGATGGCTGTACAGGCTGGCGGTCTTACCGTTGAGCAGGCAGCCGAGACTCTAAAGAAGAGCTTGAATCTAGCCCCCCTAATTGAGCAAGCGGAAGGATACCAAATCATTGATGAGGAATCGGCAAAGCAAGCGTTAAGCATGAGTCTGCAAGCTCGTAAGCTACGCAAGGCTTTAGACGAATCCAGATCGCAGATTATCCGCCCTCATTTAGATTTTCAAAGGGCTGTAAACAAAATTGTAAAGGATTATGAAACTAAACTTCAGGATATTGAGACTTCATTATCAGGAAAAATAAACAATTGGCTTGTCATAAGAAATGAGACATCCGATGAAAATGAAGTCGCCCCGATTGAGATAAAATCAATGGAAGTGGAAGACGGTTGCCTAAGCGTAAAAAAGACGTGGGTCTGGGAACTAGAGAACACTGACCAAGTGCCGAGGCAATTCCTTTGCCTAGACGAAAAGAAGATTGATGAAGCCGTAAAACAAGGGATTCGTAAAATCCCCGGAATTCAAATCTACGAGAAAGAATCAATGACGATGCGCGTAAAAAACTAAGGAGCCAATAATGAACGTACCAGCCACAAAACAAAATACCCAAGCCGTGCCACACAATACCAATTCAGTGTCACAGAAACTCTATTTCGCGATGCCTACGCAAGCGGAGATGCAGCAATTAATCGAATTCTGCAAAGTGATGGCGACTGCGCCGTTTTATCAAAAGCTCGGTCCAGGCGGAGTGATGGCAATCTACCTAACGGCTAAGGAATATGACCTGCCTTTGATGGCTTGCCTTAACGGTGGACTTCACACTTTTGACGGTAAGGTGACATTCAGCGCGATTATGATTGACGCGCTCATTTTAAAAGCAGGACACAAGACGGCTGTCTTACATTTAGATGAGCAACGCTGCGTGATTGAATTCACAAGAGGCGACAGAAGGAACGACCCCAATTACAAGCCTCTTGTGTATGAGTACAATCTCAAGATGGCGGAAAAGGCAGGCTACCTTCGCAAGAACAACTGGCAGACAAGCCCAAAGGACATGCTGTATTCCAGATGCTTGACTGGCGGAGGCAGAAAGCACACGCCCGAAGTATTCGTCGGGGTCTTGGTAACAGGCGAGCTTGTCGGGGACGATTCTGATTCTAACATTCAGCCGATCTTGCCTCCAGATATCGCAACTGCCAATTTGCCACCAATTCCTACCGAATCGGTAGCAAAAGAAGAGCCGAAGGCAATTGAGTTTGTTAAGGTGCTTGGCTTTGACGAATTTTGCGTCCAACACGGTTTAATGGGACAGACACGGAAAGCCGAGTATGTTCTTAAGCTGGCGGAAGCAACCAATAGCACAAGGGATAAGATCATTAATCACGCGGTCACACACCCTGATCGCTTCTTAGCAGCTTTTGAGCAATGGGATACGGACAACAAACCAGTTGCGAAGCCCCAGAAGCAACCAAAGCCGAAAAAAGAAGAGATTACGCAACCGCCTGTTGAGGTGATTCATTCGATGGATGAGCTAGTTGAGGCTCAACCAGAATTGATAAGCCAGTAGAAAGTAAATTAGGCAGACTTGGGGATCACCCAAGCTGCCCTAATACGTCCTGCGTTTATTTAGCCTAGGATAACGCAGGCGAAACCTTAGCTCTTCAGGGTGATCAATTCCCCTATCAGCTACCTTATCGCCGTGACCGCTAGGCATTTTTACTTTGCGTGCCATCGCTTTGCAGATGAGATTTACATCCAGCTGTACCTCGGATGTTGTATTCCGAAAAACACAATGGCATGAGTTGGATTTGCACCAACGACCTCACCGCTTACTGGCTTAACTAGTTTGACCATCCACTTTACGCGCTCTAACTGCTGAGCTACCACGCCGTTTACGGAGTCAAGTCTACCTTATAACCTGTTTCTTCCTCAATAACTTCCTCTACCGCTTGTTCGATAGGGTTGTCCTTTGGAAGCCACAAAAGGCTCATATAAGCAGCTAAAACCGCAACCGCGAGCAACATCACTTTGCCTTTATGCTCTTTAAGAGTCTTCCAATAAAGAGCAAAAAAGTCGCCGTTAAAATCGTCGCTCATAGGGCTGCCGCCGGAATAGAGACCGTCGGAGTGATTGAAGTGCTTGGCGTGTTGGTCGCTGTCTCATCGACAACATCCGTCGCTGTGCCTTCTGTATGAACCATTGTGATGGAGTAAGTGCAGCCTGTAAAGGAAAGCATAGCTACACTAAAAATGCAAAATAAGCAAAGTACGCTCAAAATTCTCATTCTTTTCTCGTCCTCTTTTTTCAAAAAAGGATACTTATGTCGCAAATATTCTTCCTTTCGCAATCTTCTTACCTCTTGCTCTAGCCAAGAATTGTCCAGCATAAGAACCCCCTTTTAGGTTGTTGTTCTTAATTTGGACTATCCTCCAAATCTTTTTTAGAAGGAAGTAATTTTTGCTCGGAAGAGAGTGACTCAAGACGCTGAATTTGATTTTCTTGCTTATTAACAAGCTCCTGCACCTGACCCATAACAGCTACAAAGTTTTCACCGAGCTGCATAAAGGCATTACGCTGCTGCTCTACAGCTTGTTGTAAGCCTTCGAGTCTCATTTGCTGGTGATTATTTTGAATCATCAAGCGTTTGGGGATGCAATCCTTGATCATTTTCTGTTCTCCTGTCTTGCCTTCAATCCAACAAGACTCGGAATAGTTGGGGCATTCCCTGTCAGAATTACAGAATCCAGTCTTAACAAAAGGACATTCTGCCCCGCAGTTTGTGTTATCCATTAACCCTTCCTGCAAACGATACCGACGGCAGCCAGCGGACGCCATGTGTCGCCGTGGTTGTGTCCTTGTCCCCCACCAGCAGCTTGGGTCGGCCATATGTAATCTGGACTTGAATCTCCAGGCTGATAGCCTCTAACTTTGTTTCCAGAAGCCTCTTGCGCACCTCTACCTCTCACGTTGTGAGTGTGAGCAGGAATTTCATTAACGGTTAAGACGTGACTAGTCTGCATCCAACCGCCGTTTGCGCCAGAGCCTGGGTTTACATAGACCGAACCCCCTTGAACCGCTAGCAAGCAGTCAGAAAGACCCGGAATGATTGCCCATCCTGATGGAGCCACAGCTTGATAAAACCAAGATGTCACCCCTGTCACAAATCCTACGTTCGAGAAAAGCGTCTTGAAAGTGGAAGAGCCACGACCGACGATCATCAAGTCAGAAGCGACAGGCGTGCTAGCCATGTTAGTAAAGGCGGAAACGTCGATCTCTCTTAACTGAGTGATCGTAGCCTTTTTATCCTGCAAGCCATCCTTGATGATTGCATAAGCACCCCCATTAAGCGGACTAGACGCTGAAGGAAGGTTTTGAATTTGAATATTAGCCATCTAATCCTCCTTAAGGGATAACTTTAGTTTGACCCCAGACTATGATATTTGCAGCCGATCCGCCAGAAATAGGTTGATCGCCTGCTATATTTCCTGCGCCAAGCGTTAAAACGTTATTGTTTACCACGGTTAAGGCAGGAGCATTGCCAACTCCCTTGTACCCGATAGCAAAAATGTAATTCGCAGGCGTATTTTTATCCACGGCATAAAGCGTAATCAATGCGGTGTCGGTGACGAAAAGTCCAGCTCCATTCCCATCGGTGACAACCGCTTGCTCCTCTTGCTGCTTAAACCATTCAATCCATTGATAAGCCAAGCGCGCTAGCCAGTTAAACCAGTTGCGAGGCGGAAATTCAAGCCTTGCCCATCCTTCCAGTTTTTTCTCTGGAGGAGGCTCAAGCACGTTATTCTGACCAGATACAGGATCAACGACATTGTTGACCGCCCATTCAGGGACTTCGGTTGGTTTTGTAGCCATAAATTCTCCTTTTAACTTCCATTGTACATGATGACTTCCGCAAGTTGACCTGCTCCTGTATTGTCAAAAGCATAGACTATAGGCGTTGTAGGGTAGTTAGTCCAAATCGCCTCTGCGAATCCTCCACCAGTCTCTGGGTTTTCGGTCTGACCTGTGTTTACCTCTAAAATATCAAGCGTGTCCACTTCTACATTAAATTCGTCAAAAGGCGTATTCTCGTCTGGAACGACCGCTAAAAGACCGAAGACAGGATCGCCACTGAATGAGAAGGGCTTTGTTCCGTAAGTTGCGGTGATCGGAGTGTATTGAACAGCCGCAGGGCTGACTGATTGAATCGCTGTGACCAATGAGGAAGGCGGATTTGGAAAGGTTAAGCCATCGGTTGACATCTGAAAAGCAGCAGGATAATACTCGTGATACCAGATCTTAGTCGCGTCTGTCAAAAAGGCTAAAACTCGAATTACTTCCTCTGGCGTCGCGTTTGAATTATTGATGAAAATCTGGAATCTCAACCGCTCCCTGTAGCTTGTGTCGCTCTCATCAGGGTCTCGCGCTAGACCTAAAATCTCACCCAGTCCATCCAATTGAACTCCATAAGCCGTATCCAGCCAACGGAATTCTTGCAGCGTCATATCGACGTTATCAGCATCCTGCATGGACTCTACAAAAACCTTGATCAACTTCTGGAATTTTGTCAGCGTTCCTTCGGGATCTTCCTCTCTAAACTGGCTTGCGAGAAGGGAAATCGCCCTTTGAAAATGATTCGTGATTAATACCATACCCCTCCAAAACAATGTGTAGACCATTTTCCTGACGTTAGGAATATGATCCACGGATATGCTACGACCATTTTGTTGATGTCAACGAAATGATCTACAAGGCGTGTAGAGCATTTCGAGGAGTTGCT
>Ga0164241_10000932_pt1 | contig 42021 bp, 53 predicted proteins | sample OricomyardsoilBY_FD_108780 | JGI IMG/M metagenome (GOLD analysis project Ga0164241, IMG submission 108780) | Backyard soil microbial communities from Emeryville, California, USA - Original compost - Back yard soil (BY) | ecosystem: Environmental > Terrestrial > Soil > Unclassified | place: USA... | reverse complement strand
GCAACCCGGGCGATCCGGCGCAGCGCAGCTTTACCTTCCAGGTCCATGACGATGGCGGCACCGCCTTTGGCGGTACCGATACCGATGCGACGCCGAACACGCTGACGTTCGATACGGATACGGTTGGCCCGCCGCCGCGGATTGCAGGACCGGGTCATGCGCTGGCGCGTGACGCGATCCTGCCCGGGCATGGTGCCTCGGCGCTGTTCGATACGGTCACGACGCACGACACGCTCCACGACGTCGCGACGCATCTGGTGGCCGCGCTCGACATCGGCCAGAGCCTGGGCGGCATCATCGACTCATTGTTGCTTGAGGACCATTTGCCGATGTTCGCTGACGGCAACGCGCGCGATGCCTTCACGGTGGATGCCGACGCGATGCACTCGCACCTCCTCGAAGGCGACTGGGCTCAGCACCACCTGCTGTGAGGATAGGCCCGGGAGCGGCCACCGCCGCTCCCCGGGCCTTATCCCCCAGAGCCAGCTCCCAAAAAAGCCGAGGCGGAGCCGAGGCTGTTGCATCGTAGCCCTAACCTTCGGCGGGGCGCCGTTGCTACATGATACTGAGTGGCTGGCTGGGGCGGCAGGATTCGAACCTGCGAATGGCGGCACCAAAAGCCGCTGCCTTACCACTTGGCGACGCCCCAACGGAGCCGCGCTTATAGAGCGCCAGCCGGGAGAGGAAAGACCTTAGAACAGCCTTTTTACCCAGCCGTGCGGGTCGGGCGCGCGACCGCGCTGGATGGCGACGAGCTCGGCCTTGAGCTTCTGGGCGACGATGCCCGGGCCCTGATTGCCGATGCCGAATTCAAAGCCGCGCCCGCGCACCTTACCGATCGAGGTGACCACCGCCGCGGTGCCGCAGGCGAACGCCTCGCGTAGCCGGCCGCTCTCCGCATCGGCCTTCCACTGATCGATGCTGTAGGGCTCCTCGCGCACCGCGATCCCGGCGTCGCGGGCGAGCGTGAGCAGCGAATCGCGAGTGATGCCGGGGAGGATCGTGCCGCCCAGCGGGGGCGTCTGGATCGATCCGTCCTCGAACGCGAACATGATGTTCATGCCGCCCAGTTCCTCGACGAACTTGTTCTGGACCGCATCGAGGAAGACGACCTGATGGCACCCCTCGCGGATCGCCTCGGCCTGGGCGACCAGCGACGCGGCATAATTGCCGCCGCACTTGGCCGCGCCGGTGCCGCCGGGTGCGGCGCGAGTATAATGTTCCGAGGTCCACAACGTGACCGATTCCGCGCCCTTGAAATAAGAGCCCGCAGGCGATGCGATCACCATATAGGTGAATTCAGAGGCAGGCTTCACGCCCAAAAAGGTTTCCGACGCGAACATGAAGGGACGCAGGTAGAGCGATCCGCCTTCGATCTCGGGAATCCAGTCGCGGTCGGCCTTCACCATCTGATCGAGCGATTCGAGGAACAGCGCCTCGGGCATTCGCGGCATCGCCATCCGCTCGGCTGATTCGTTGAAGCGGCGCGCATTGGCCTCGGGGCGGAACAACGCCGCGCCGCCATCGGGCAGGCGATAGGCCTTGAGCCCCTCGAAAATCTCCTGCGCATAATGGAGCACCGCGCAGGCCGGGTTGATCAGGATCGGCGCGTGCGGCTCGACCGTCGGGCGATACCAGCCCTTCTCGTCCGAATAGCGAATCACCACCATGTGATCGGTCAGCGTCTTGCCGAAACCGGGATTGGCGAGCGCTTCGGCACGCGCCTCGGGCGAGACCGGGTTGCTATGGGCCTCGAACTCGAAATCCAGGGTCGCGTCTTCCATTCCCGCTGTCCGCTTCTCTACTGGCTGGGTTGCGAAGGACTAGGCCGCGTGGCAAGATACGTCAACATGGCTGCCCCAATTCCCGCCTCTCCGCTGTTCCTGCGCGAGCCCGAAATACGGCGCGGCGTCGAGCTGCTGTATTTCGGCTATGCGCACATGCTGCGCTCGATCGACGAGAGCCTGGCGGATCAGGGCCTGGGCCGCGCGCATCACCGCGCGCTCTATTTCATCGCACGCAAGCCGGGGCTGACGGTGAGCGACCTGCTCGCACTGCTCGCGATCACCAAGCAATCGCTGGGCCGTGTGCTGGGCGACCTCGGCGACCGCGGGTTGGTCGAGACCCGCACCGGCGACAAGGATCGCCGGCAGCGCCTGCTCCGCTTGACGCCGCAGGGCGCGGCGCTCGAAGCGGGCCTGTTCGATGCGCTGCGCGAAAAGCTCGCTGCCGCCTATTCGAGCGCGGAACGCGAGGCGGTGGGTGGTTTCTGGGCGGTGCTCGAAGGGCTGATCCCGCCCGACGAACGCGCGAGGATCGCCGCGCTGGGGCAGTGAACCGCGCGGTTGCGGCGGGGCCGCGCCGCTGCGATGCTGGGGTGACGCTTGACGGTAGGGGGAAACGCATGCGGCTTGCGCTGATCGCACTGGTGGCCATGGCATTGTCGGGCTGCGGCGCATTCCAATCCCCCGAGGAGCAGCGATGCGAGGCGCAGCTTCTCGACAAGCTCAAATCGCCCGCGAGCTACAAGCGCGTCAGCAGCCACGTCACCGATATCGATCCCGACGATCCCGCCAATCTCAGTTCGGTGACCGAGCGCTGGGTGACGATCGAATATGACGCCGTGAACAGCTTCAACGCGCCGCTGCGGGGCACAGAAATCTGCCGCTATCCGCTGAAGAATGGGCAGGCCGATGTGTGGAACAGCATCGACGACGCGCCGGTGCCCATCGTCGAGGATATGACCGGGACCGTGGAGCCGGACAACACCGCACCCGCTCCTCCCGAAGCACGCCCGGCCGAACCCGACACACCCGAGGCCGACGATATCTTCGTCAACGAAGACGGCGAAGGCGACAATATCAGTTTCGATTAGGGCAAAGCGCCCCTCACGCCATCTTGAACCCTTCCTTGTTCATCGCCAGCGTCAGCGCCTTGTTCTTCTCTTCGGTCAATTGCGCGCGGAGCATCGGGAACAAATTCTCCTCCTCCTCCGCGACATGCGCTTCGATATCGGTGCGGAAGCGGCGCACGGTCGCGATCCAGTCCGGCGAGGCGGTGGGCATATTCTCCAACTCGTAGAGATATTGCTTCACATAGCCGTGCTCCTTGTTGAGCTCGTCCGCGGCCTCGATCTGCCCGGCTTCGCGCAACGCGGGGTAGATGACATTCTCTTCCTCGATCGCATGTTTGGTCAGCGCATGCTTGAGCTGCATCAGCAACAGGTTGCGGCGCGTGGTGGCATGCTCGTCGGTCGCTTCGAGCGCATCGAATATCCTGGCGACGGCGGCGTGCTCAAGCGTGAGCGCCTCCACCCAATCGCCCGCCAGCGCGGACGGCGCCTGGACGAGCGCCTTGCGGCCGAACCACGCGAGCAGGCCCAACGCCGCGCCTCCCGCCGCCGCGCCCGCGAGCGCCCCCAGGCCATGCCCTTCGGATGCGGCCTTGCTGCCGGTGAATCGTCCCTTGCTGTCGCGCGTCGCCTCGGTGGTCGTCATCTCCGCCTCCGTGATATGAGAGTCGGGGTTTCAACCGTTTGAAAGGAGGGACGTTCCGCTAATTCCGCGCGGCCGCGGCGAGTTCGGCGCTGCGTCTGGCCGCGGCGGTGAGGGTCTCGTGGACCAGCCGCTTGAGCGCATTGTCATGGTCGAGCACGTCGAGCCCGGCGCGCGTCGTGCCCCCGGGGCTGGCGACGCGCTCGGCGAGCATGGCGGGCGAATCGGCGGCGCGGTCAGCCAGCGCGGCGGCGCCTTCGACCGTGGCGATGGCGAAGCGCTGCGCCTGATCGGCGGGCAAGCCCAGTGCAACCCCCGCATCGGCCATCGCCTCTATGAAGCGATAGACGAAGCCCGGGCCCGAGCCGGAAAGCGCCGTGACGGCATCGAACAACGGCTCGGCGGCGATCCATTCGACCAGCCCGAGCGGCTTCATCAGCGCCTCCGCCTGCGCACGGCGATCACGCCCCGCCGCGCCCGAATGGAGCGCGACAACCCCCTGCCCGATACTGCCGGGCAGATTGGGCATCGCGCGAACGACTTCGCCGGCCGCGAAATGCTGGCCCAGTGTCGCTTCCTCGACGCCCGCGAGCACCGAGATCAGCAATTCGGCGCGGACGCCCGCCTCAACGAATTCGCCCGCCACCTCCGCCATCATCTGGGGCTTTACCGCCAGCACCAGCACATCGGGCGATCCGGGCACGACATGCGGGATGCAAGTGATGCCGGCGGGGAGCGACTGAAGCTGCGGGTCGATGACCGTGATCGACGTCGAGGGAATGCCGCTGGCAATCCAGCCGCGCAGCATCGCCCCGCCCATATTGCCGCACCCGACCAGCCAGATGCTGGCCGGATAGCCGCTCACGCTTCGCCCTGGGTTTCGATCAGGGCGGCGGCGATGGCTTCGGCGGGAGTCTTGCCGCCCCACAGCACGAACTGGAACACCGGGTAGAAGCGCTCGCACTCATCGATCGCGCTTTCGACCAGCAATTCGGCCTGGGCGAGGCTCAATGTCGGCTCCTCGCCATCGACCATCGCGGCGTGGCGGAACAACAGGATGCCGCTCGCCGACCAGAGTTCGAAATGACCGATCCAGAGCTGTTCGTTGACCAGTCCGATCGTCTCGTACAGCGCCGCGCGGCGCTCGTCGGGGACACGGATATCCGGGAACGCCAGGAACTGCAGGACGCCATCGTCCTCGCGCCAGATCGCGCGAAGCTCATATTCGGTCCAGCTGCCCTTGACCTTGGCGACAATTTCGTCGTCCTCGCGCTCATGGCTCCAGCCATGCGCCGCGAAGTAATTTTCGAGCATATCGATCGGCGCTGCGTCCTCGCGGTCGAACTCGGCCTCGTCGAGCATCACAACCTCCACCCACGATGGATGTTGATTGCCCGCCGCCCGGATTCGGCACAAGCGCGGCGTTTGCAACTCTGTCGAAAAGCTGTGGAAAAGCGGTTCAAGCTTTGGCCGGCGGCTTCTTCGGCGCCTTGGCAGGGGCACCGCCGAGCTGAGCCTCAAGCGCAGCCACACGCAGCTTCAGCGCATCGGCTTCCTCGCGCGCGGCCAGCGCCAGCGCCCTGGTCACTTCGAATTCGTCGCGGCTGACGAAATCGAGCCCGCCGATCCATTCCTTGGCGCGCTCCTTCGCTTGCTCGCCGCCCTCGCGCGCCATGCCCGCCATGGTGCCGGCGGCGCCGTTCACGAACTTGACGAAATCGTCGAACAGCTTGTTATCGGTCTGCATTATTCGGGGTTCCGCTATCGTTTCCGTCCACCATCACGGTGTCGTTATTGAGCTGATATTGGTCACGCACCCCAGCCGAAACAAGGCTTGCGGCGTTCGGATTGAGTTCATTGATCTGATAAAGCAGGAAACCCGCGTAACAGACCCAGGCCAGATACGGCACCATCAGCACCGCGGCGCCGGCCCGGATTCGCCCGAAGACGAGCATCGTTACCAGCACCATCACGCCCAGCACGCCGAGCACGATCAGCGCCGTCATCACCTGATGCATGCCGAAGAAAATCGGCGACCAAGCGAGGTTGAGCGCCATCTGGACCGCGAACAGCACCAGTGCGGGGCCCCGCAGCGCCGATCCGCGCGCATTGATGATCATCGCGAGCGCCAGCCCCAGCAGGACATAGATCACGGTCCAGGCGAGCGGGAATGCCCAGTCGGGGGGCATATTGTCGGGCTTGGTCAGCGCGAAATACCAGGGATTCTGCGCGCCGGTCGGCGCCAGCCGCGCCGAGGTGAACCCCAGCAGCAGGATGAACGGTACCGTCACCACCGCCCATCGCAGATAGGCGAGCCTCAGCTGGCCCTTCGATGCGATCTCCCTCACGCAATCCTCCTATTCCGCCGGCTGCTCCACCAGCGGCGGCGCATCGAGCGCCGCATCCAATTCCCGGCCCACGGCCTGGGGCGACCCCGTCCGCTTGGCTAATCTACTATAGAGAATTGGAATAAGGAAAAGAGTGATCAACGTCGCGAGCGCGACGCCGAACACGATCACCACTCCGATCGAGGCGCGCGCGGCACCGCCGGCACCGCCCGCAATGGCCAAAGGCACGGCGCCCGCGATGGTCGCGATCGACGTCATCAGGATCGCGCGAAGCCGCCGCGAGGCGGCCTGGCGAATCGCGTCGGCGATGTCCGCGCCTTCGTCGCGCAACTGGTTGGCGAATTCGACGATCAGGATGCCGTTCTTCGCCGCCAGCCCCACCAGCATGACGATGCCGATCTGGCTGTAGAGGTTGAGCGACTGGCCCATGATCAGCAGCCCGATCAGGCCCCCGCCCACCGCGAGCGGGACGGTGGTGATGATCACCGCGGGATGGATGAAGCTTTCGAACTGGGCGGCGAGCACCAGATAGACGATCAGGATCGTGATCCCGAACACCGCGAGGATCGAACCGCCGGTCTCGATATAGGCCTGGCTTTCGCCGCGATAGCCCACCGCCAGCACTTCGGGCGAGGCCGCGGCCTGCGCCTGGAGGAACGTCAGCGCCTCGCCGAGCGAATAGCCCGGCGCGACCGCTCCCTGAAAGGTGATCGCCCGCAGCTTGTTATAGCGGCCAAGGTCGCGCGGACCCGCGACCTGTCGCGTCGTGACCAGGTTCGACAGCGGCACCAGGCTGTTGTCGCGCGCCCGCACATAGATCGAACCCAAAGTGGCGAGGCTGGCGCGGTCGCTGTCCTCGGCCTGCACGATCACGCGATATTCCTCGCCGCGATCGACATAGGTCGAGACGCGGCGCGACCCCAGCAGCGTTTGCAGCGCCTGGCTGACCGCGTCGACCGAGACGCCCAGATCGCCCGCGCGTTGGGGATCGACATCGATGCGCAGCTGCGGCTTGGTTTCCTTGTAGTCCGAATCGAGATTGATGATCCCGGGATTGTCGGCGGCGGCCCGCAGGATGCGGTCGCGCGCCTTGACCAGATCCTCATAGGTCGATCCAGCGATGACGAACCCGATCGGCTGCCCGCGCCCGCGCCCCAATGCCGAGCGGACCTGCGCATTGCCGCGGATCGCCGCCATCCCCGCCAGTTTCTTGTTGAGCTCGACCACGACCTGCTGGGTGGTCGCCCTGCGTTCTTCCCACGGGCGCAGGAACACCACGAAGCTGCCGCTGTTGAAATCGTCGCTCGCGCCGAACCCGCCGGGCGTGCGCGTGATCAGCGTCCGGACCGCGCCTTCCTTCAGCATCGGCAGGAATTTCTCCTGCGCCTGAGTCATGTAGCGGTCCATCTGCGCGAAGCTGGTGCCTTCGGGCGCGCTGACCTGGACCTGGGCGACGCCCTGATCCTCGGCGGGGACGAGTTCGGACTTGAGGACAGTGAAGGACAGCCCCGCAAGCGCCAGGAAGGCCGCGACACCCAGCATCGGGATCAGCGGCTTGCGCAGTGCCCAGTCGAGCCCGCGGCCATAGCGATTCTCGAGCCCGCGGAAGCGATCGTCGATCCAGCCGGTGAAACGGCCGCGAGCCTCGTGACGCAGGAGCTTCGAACAGAGCATCGGCGTCAGGCTGAGCGCGAGGAAGCCCGAAAAGGCGATCGCGCCGATCATCGCCACCGCCAGCTCGCGGAACAACAGGCCGGTCTGCCCGGCAAGGAAGCAGACGGGCACGAACACCGCGCACACGACGAGCGTTGTGGACATCACCGCGAACCCGACCTGGCGCGTGCCGCGATAGGCGGCGACCAGCGGCGGCTCGCCTTCCTCGATCCGGTGATAGACATTTTCAAGCACGACGATCGCGTCGTCGACGACCAGCCCGATCGTGAGCACCAGGGCGAGCAGCGTCAGCAGGTTGATCGAAAAGCCGCACAGCCACAGCACCGCCATGCTCCCGAGCAGGCAGATCGGCACCGTCACCGCCGGGATCAACGTCGCGCGCCAGCTTCCCAGGAACAGGAAGATGACGAGCACGACCAGCACCGCCGCCTCGCCCAGCGTGTGCCACACGCCCTGGATGGCGCGGCCGATGAACAACGAATCGTCCGATCCGATCTCCATCGTCATGCCGGTGGGCAGGCCCGGCTGAAGCGACTCCATCAGCTTTTTCGAGGCATCGGCGACCGCGAGCGTGTTCGCGCCCGACTGGCGGACGATCCCCAGCCCGACCGCGGCCGCGCCGTTGACGCGGAAGCGCGAATAGGGGTTCTCCGCCCCTTGCTCGACCCGCGCGACATCGCCCAATTTGACCTGATAGCCATCGAGTCCGCGCCCGACGACGAGCGCGGCGAAGCTTTCGGGGGTGCGAAACTGGCGATCGACGCGCAGCGTGAGGTTCTGCTGCTGCGATTCGATGCGTCCCGCGGGCAGCTCGACATTCTGGCGGAGCAGCGCCGCCTCGATATCGGCCGGAGTGAGCCGGAAGGCGGCGAGCTTTGCCGGCTGGAGCCAGATCCGCATCGACGGCCGCTGGTCGCCACCAACGAACACCCGCGCCACGCCGTCGATATTGGCGAAACGGTCGGTCAGATTCCGATCGACCCAGTCGCTCAGCTCCAGCGTCGTCCAGCCGGGCCGGGCGACCGTGATGAACATGATCGGCGAGGCATCGGCGTCGACCTTGCGCACCTGCGGTGCAAGCACATCCTCGGGAAGATTGTTGACCGCGGCGCCAACGCGGTCGCGGACATCGTTCGCGGCTTCGTCGATATTGCGGCCCGGGCGGAACTCGACCGAGATATCCGATGCGCCGTCGCGCGAGCGCGAGGTGATCGTCTGCATCCCCTCGATGCCCGAAAGCTGGTCCTCGAGCGGCTGGGTGATGCGCGATTCGATCACGCTGGCGGCGGCGCCGGTATAGGTGGTCTGGACCGAGACGATCGGCGGATCGGTGTCCGGATATTCGCGCACCGACAGCGACATGAAGCCGACCAGGCCGACGATGGTCAGCAGCATCGCCATCACCGAAGCAAAGACCGGGCGACGGACGGAAAGGTCCGAAATCTGCACCGCTTATTTGTCCTTGCGCGCGGGGGTCTGCGGTCCGCTGCCGAGGCGCACCTTCTGGCCGTCGCCGCTGAGCTTGACCACGCCTTCGGTCACCACGCGCTGGCCCGGCTGGAGACCCGAAAGGATTTCGATCAGTCCGTCCTGACGAATGCCGATAGTCACCTTGACGCGCCTGGCGGTGTCACCGTCGAGCACATAGACATAGCTGTCGTCGCCCTCGCCCACCACGGCGAGCTCGGGCACCGCGGCGGAGGTCCGCGACTGCGCCTCGATCGTCACCGTCAGCAGCATCCCCGGCTTCAGCCGGCGGTCGCCATTGGGCAGGATCGCACGGATCGTCGCCGATCTGGTCTGCGGGTCGAGCACCGGATTGATCGTCGCGATCGTGCCGTGAAAGGGCTGGCCGGGCCATGCCGCGGCACTGGCGAGGATCACCTGACCCGGCGCGACTCGCGACAGCGCGGTTTCGGGCACCGCGAAGTCGAGCTTGATCCGCGAGATGTCGCTGATCGTCGCGATCTCCGTCCCGGAGGTGACGACTGCGCCCGCCGAGATATTGCGAAGCGACACCCAGCCCGAGAAAGGCGCCCGGATCACGCGGTCGCCGATCGAGGCGCGCGCCTCGGCTGCCTGCGCCTTGGCCTGCGCGGCGAGCGCGACCTGAGTATCGACAGCGCTGTTGGTGGCGAAGCCGCGCGACTTGAGCTGGTTGAGCCGCGACAGCTGCTGGTCGGCCTCGCGCTCGCGGGCGCCGGCTTCGGCAAGCTGAGCGTTTTCCTGCCCCGCCGCGAGCACCGCGACGATCTGGCCCTTCTGGATGAAGGCGCCATCGTCGAAGTTGAGCCGCACGATCCGCTCGGTCACCGGGGCCGCCAGCGTCACCTGTTCGTTGGCGACGGCGGTGCCGACCGCGTCGACCTTCTCGACGAAGCGCGCGGTGCCGACCGTGGCGACGGCGACGAGCGGGGCCTCGCGCTTGCTGGCAGCGTTGCCATTGCCGCCCTGGCCGCACGCGCCAAGCAGCAATGTCAGCGCCAGGATAGAGATCAGGGGGATTCGCATGGGCACTCTAGCGGCTATTCCGCGTCACTGGGAAACGCAAGGGCGGCGCCCTTCGTTGCGGCCTCTGGGCGATCACTATTGCCGCGATGTGTCCCGCGCGTTTTCCAGTCAGATATCCGCGCCGAGGCTGAGCGAGAAGCGCCGCGAGCCATTGGGCACATAATAGCCGCTGCCGCCATTGTTCCAGCCGAAGGTGTTGGTGACGTTCGCGACCTGGAAGCGGAACAGCGCATCGGCCTCCCCCAGCTTGAAGCGATAGCGCGTCCCGAGATTGAGGATCGCGCGCGCGGGAATGAACAGCGTGTTCCGCGAATTGGCGACCGGCCGGCTGATGCTCTCGGCATAGGCATCGAACGAGAAGGGCGAATGGGGCAGCCGGTAATCGAGGCTGAAGATCGTATGGCGGCGGAAGCTGGCGACGGGGCGCGAGCCGATCGTGCCATTATTCACTTCCTCGCCCGAAACCCTTGCGTCGATCAGGACATTGCCCGCCACGACATTGAGTCCGGGCAGGATCTGGCCCGCGATCGACATTTCGATCCCGCGATTGCGGACGATGCCGAGCTCGCGGAAGCGCAGCGCCGGATCGAGGTTGAAATAGGGCTTTTCGACATCGAACACGCCGACCACGGCCGTGATCTTCCCAAAGCTCCAGCGCACCCCGGCATCGGCCTGGCGGGTGTGGATCGCGGGCGGGGCTTCGTTGAGGTTGACGGCCTCCTGCGGCGCGACCGGGCTCTCCTCGAGCCCGCGCGTGAAACCACCATAGACCGCGAAGCGCGGGCTGACGTGCATCGCGGCAGTCGCGCTGAACAGGATCGGCGCGTCGTGCGTCTCGGGGAAGACGATCGCCGGATCGGGATCGGTGACGTGCTTGGTGTAGCCGGTCTTTTGCAGGCTCAAACCCAGCTCACCCACCTCGCGCCAGCGGCCCTCATAGGCGACGCCGAAAATGGTCTGGCGGACGCGGTCCTGCGTCTTGGGGCCGACGCTGTAGGCCGGTTCGGGGCGGAAATCCTCGCTTTGGCTGGTGCTCGCGCCCAGATCGATCAGCGCCGCGCCGCCATAACGCCGGTCCTGCGCGCGCCCGCGCACCGAGGCGATCAGCGTATGCCGCCGAGGTCCTTCGTCGAAATGGCGCGAGACGCGCAGTTCGCCCGAGGTCGATGCCGAACGGTCGTCCCGCGAGATCACGACGACACGCCGGCCGGCATTGCCGTCGGCGTCGGTATCGAACAACAGGTCGGCGGCCGACTGATCGGTGTTGGCGATCGAGCGGAAAACGCCCAGCCGCACGTCGAACCCGGCCGGATCGGCGCGCGCGACCACGCCGTAATTGGTCGATTCACCCGCATAATCGGCCCAGTGCTGGCCGTAGAATTGGTTGCGCGGAAAGCGCTTGGGCAGGAAATCGCCGCTTGAAAAGATCAGCGGCTGCGCCTCGCTATCGGTGGAGCGCTCGCGGCCCCAGAAGGATATGAGTTCGACGCCCGGCCGCGGCGCCCAGCGCGCCACCACCCCCAGCGAAAAATCCTGCGGCGTTCCAGCATAGGGCGTGCCGTTGCGGTAGAACCCCGCGCCAGCCGCGATCCCCAACCGCTCGCCGTCGATCGGCATCTGCACGTCGATTTCGCCATAGCCGCCCATCCAGGGCCCGAACCCGGCCCCGACCGACACCAGCCGTTTGGCACCGGGCTTGCGCAGCGCCAAGTCGGCGATGCCCGTTGGCGCGGGAAAGGCGTAATTCTGCGCCGAAAGCCCCACCCGCACCGTCGATCCATCCGAAACGCGCCCGGTCAGCCCGGTCTGCATGTCGAAATAGAGACCCTCGATCCGGACGTTCCCCGCGTCGACCGGCGAAAAACCGCGGACATCATAGTCGTTATAGATGCCGATCGATTCATCGCCGACGCTGGTGCCAAAGGCGTCCTCGGCCTGCGTCACTGCATTGTCGTCGGTGCGCTGCGCGAGCGCGGGCGCGCCCATGCACAGCGCCATCGCCGCGGCCCCAAGCCGCGCCGTCCCCTTCAGCATGCCCTCAACCCCAGTGTATTGCTTCAATAAGGCGGAATAACACGCCAGATTCGCTTAATGTCAAATGAATGATAGGCCGATTAGCAATATGCGGCGATCAGGAACTCGACATTGCCCTCGGGCCCGGTGATCGGGCTGGTCGCCACGCCTTCGACGGTCCATCCTTTCGACACCAGCCAGTCGGCGACTTCACGGCACACCCGGGCATGAACCTCGGGATCGCGAACGACGCCGCCCTTGCCGACCTCCTCACGGCCCGCCTCGAACTGCGGCTTGATCAGCGCGATCAGCCGCCCGCCGGGCCGCACGAAGCCGAGCGGGACATCGAGCACCTTGGCGAGCCCGATGAAGCTGGCGTCGCACACCACCAGATCGATTGGCTCCGGGATATGCGCGAGCGTCAGGATCCGCGCGCTGGTCTGTTCGTGGACGATCACGCGCGGGTCCTGCCGCAGCTTCCACGCCAGCTGGTTGGTCCCCGAATCGACCGCATAGACGCGCGCCGCCCCCTTGCTCAGCAGCACATCGGTGAAGCCCCCGGTCGATGAGCCGACATCGATCGCGACCGCCCCGGTCATCTCCCAGCCGAATGCGTCGAGCGCATGCGCCAGCTTGATCCCGCCGCGCGACACCCAGGGATGGTCGCGCCCGCGCACATCGAGCACCGCGTCTTCGGCGAGCATTTGCCCCGCTTTGTCGATCTTCCTCTCGCCGGCGAACACCAGACCCGCCATGATGAGCGCCTGCGCCCGGGTCCGGCTCTCCACGAGCCCCCGATCGACGAGCATCTGATCGGCGCGCAGCTTGGCCATGCGGCTCCTTAGGCCCCTCGCTCCACCCGGCGCAACGCCCAAGCATTTCATCGCATGCCTATTGCCCATTAAATGAGTAGGAATTAAATCGGGACTTCCGGCCACACCTCCCCTGGGAGACGGAAATGTCCATTTTTACGCCCATCGACAGCGGTTCGCCGCTGATCCTCACCGTTCCCGGCCTTGGCGGTTCGGGCCCTTCGCACTGGCAGACCTTGTGGGAGCAATCGCGCCCCGACACGACTCGCGTCGAGCTGGGCATGTGGGATGCGCCGCATCGCAACGCCTGGATAACCAAGCTCGACCAGGCGATTCGCCAGGCACAGGCGCCGGTGGTGCTCGCCGCGCACAGCCTGGGCTGCCTCGCCGTGGCGTGGTGGGCGGAGCTGGCGGGGCAGCAATTCGGCGCGCCCGTCGCGGGGGCGCTGCTCGTCGCGCCGGCCGATGTCGACCGCGACGGCGCGCCCGAAGCGCTCTCCACTTTCCGCCCGACACCCACCAAGCCGCTCCCCTTCCCCTCGATCCTCGTGTCGAGCAGCGACGACCCCTGGGTTGCGTCGCACCGTTCGCGCGAACTCGCCAATGCCTGGGGCAGCTTTCATGTCGATGCCGGGCCGCAGGGGCATTTGAACGCCGCCTCCGGGATCGGCTGGTGGGAGGAAGGCCAGGCACTGCTCGACCGCGTGCTCGACGCCGCATCGGATCGTGGCGGCCGCCCGCGCACCACAAACGAAGCGCGCTCGCTACTCGCGATCAACGCCACCGAAGCGGCGCAGGCGCATTTCCTGGGCGCGTGACACGAAAATTCCGCAGGCTCATCTGGAAACGGAGGTGCAACCGCCTAGATAGAGACTGCGGGCACGGCCGGGCGGCGTCCCCCTAGAGCGTCGCTCGGCCAAGCCGCATTGCCCCATCCGCCGAATCGCGGCAAGATACCCGCATGACACCGGTAGACCGCCGCACCGTGATCGGGACCGCGCTTGCCGCCGCCGCGATCCTCCCCGCCACTGCCCGTGCGGCTGCCGTGCCGGACGCCGGGCATCCCCAGCCCGCGTTCAGCGTGAATCTGTGGCCGGGCGAAGCCCCCGGCCTCCAGGATCCATCGCTCAAGGACGAGGTGCTCGAGCGGAGCAAGGACCCGGCGGTGCTCGACCGCGCGATGGTCCGGATCCGCACCCCGCGCCTCGACGTCTTCCCCGCGAAGCAGCCCAACGGCGCGGCAGTGATGATCACGCCCGGCGGCGCCTATCAGCGCGTGGTGATCGACAAGGAAGGCTATGAACTCGCCGCCTGGCTCGCCGAGCGCGGAGTCACGGCGTTCGTCTGCTTCTATCGCCTGCCGACTCAGGGCTGGGCGGACCCGCGCAACGTCTCGCTGGCCGACGCCCAGCGGGCGATGCGGCTGATCCGCCACCGCGCCGCCGAGTGGAAGATCGACCCGAGGCGGGTGGCCGCATTGGGCTATTCGGCGGGCGGGCATGTCTGCGGCGATCTCGCCACGCGCCATGCGGAGAAAGTCTACGCCCCGGTCGATGCCGCCGACGCGCTCGACGCCAGGCCGATCGTCGCCGCACCGGTCTATCCCGCGATCGCGATGGATCCGTTCCTCGCCGAGCAGCGAGGCACCACGCTCGGCACCACGACGCAGGTCTCCGCCACCGGCCCCGGCTGGACAATGCTCGACGCCCAAGTGAGCAAGGCCACCCCGCCCTGCTTCCTCTGCCATGCCGAGGACGACCCGGTCCTTCCCATCGCCAACACGCTGCGGCTGCGCGAGGCGCTGAAAGCTGCCGGGGTCCCGGTCGAAACCCATCTCTTCGAAGAGGGCGGGCACGGCTTCGGCCTGCGTTTCACCGTGGGAAAACCCGTCGCGGCGTGGCCCGAGCTGTTCATCGCCTTCGCCAAACGCCACGGTCTCCTGGCCTAACGTCTGAACGGCGGAGTTCGAAACCCCCGTCATCCCGCCTTGGGCCGGGATCCCGCTTCTTCTCGCGTGGGGCAAAGCAGCGGGACTTCGGCGCGAGGCCGGGGTGACGAGAGATTTGAGCCCAGGCCTTTAGGCGGGCACCGCGTCGAATGCGATCGACATCCGCAGCCCGGGCACTCCCAGTGGCCGCGTCCAATGGACATAGTAAGACGGGATCAGTACCAGCAGCCCCGCTTCGGGCCGGATGCTCGCGCGCGGCCAGCCCGGCGGGGCGGGATCGCTCCAGCCGCCGATCTCCAGCGCGCCGCCTTCGGCCTCCACCGGCGCATCGACCGGATAATAGACCCCCGTCGCCCAGGCCACCGGATGAGTGTGGCGCGTATTATACCCCTCGCCGCGCGAAATCGTCCCCCAGGCGCCGATCTTGAAGCCTTCGGGCACCAGCCGCGCGAGCGGATGATCGCTCGCCGCCCAGCGCGCCAGATAGGCGGCGGTCTCGGCGCGGCACGCCGCCATCACGTCGGCGAATGCGGGCGTGCGGTGGATCGACCTGATTTCGCGCATGTTACGCACCGAAAGCCGCGAGCCGATCTCGCCCTGCCCCTCCAGCGCGAGCAGCGCCGCAGCCGCCTCCTCGGCACCGGAAAGCTTGACGCAATGGAGCAGCCGCGACGCATCGTAGATCGCGGCCACTTCCCCGGTGCGCCCCAGCGCGGTGAGCGCGAGCAAATAGCGATTGACCATGAACGGATTGGCGAGCCCCCGCGCGAACAACGCCGCATATTCCGCCGCCGCCGCTTCGGGCGCCGCGCCGGGCAGCGTCGCCCGCCACGCCACATCGCCGCCGCCGCGCACCCCGATCCGGCGCAATTCGGCCGCGGCCGCGGAGCATCCCGCCTCCTCCAGCAGATGCGCGTGGAGCCCGATCGGCAGCGTCGCGATCAGGCGCGGCCGAGCGAGCGAGCGATAGACCGCCAGCCCCGCCGCTTCGTCGCCTGCCCGGCACAGGCGCAGCGCCTCGGCGGCGCGGCTCGGCGCTTCGGTGGGTTCGGGGGCCTCGTCCACGATCATCGCGCGAACTAAGCAGTTCACCCGCGACAAATGAACTCATTTTGTCCGGCAATGATATGTTGTAACTTCATCATCGCAGCGTTATATCGTCACTCATGTCGCCGACTCTCTCTCTGTCCCGCATCTGGGGCGGCCTTGATGCAAGCATGGATCGTATCGCCATGGGGCTCAGCGGGCTGTGCCTCGCCCACTGCCTGGCGACGACGATTTTCCTCGCGGTTTTCTCGGCCGCGGGCGGCCTGCTCAACCCGGCGATCCACGAAATCGGCCTGACGCTGGCGATCGGTTTCGGCGCGGTCGCGCTGGGCCGCGGCATCCTGAGCCATGGCTATATGCTGCCGGCGACGGTGGGCGCGTTCGGCATCGGCATCATGGCCGGCGCGCTGTCGCTCCCGCACAGCGAGTTCGAGATTTTCTGGACTCTGGTCGGTGTCGCTCTGGTCGCGCTCGGCCATGACCTGAACCGCCGCGCCACCTATTGACTGAGGTTGCGGAGGGCGTCGCGGACGCCTAAATCATGTCCATGGCCGCACACGCGCACGATCACCACGAGCATCACGGTTCGGAGCTCACCCGCGCCGCACAGACCACGCTGGAGAAATCCGGCGAACAATGGACCACGATGCGCGAGCGCGTGTTCGAAGCGCTGGCCGGATTCGACAAGCCAGCCTCCGCCTATGACATCGCCGAGGCCGTTTCGAAGATCGAGGGCCGCCGCGTCGCCGCCAACAGCGTCTATCGCATCCTCGACCTGTTCGTCGGATCGAACCTCGCCCGCCGGGTCGAAAGCGCCAACGCCTATGTCGCTAACGCGCACCCCGATTGCCTGCACGACTGCATCTTCCTGGTCTGCGACACCTGCGGCCAGACCACGCATCTCGACGACGACGCGATCACCAAAAGCGTGCGTTCGGCGGCGAAGGGCGCTGGCTTCTCACCCGAGCGGCCGGTGATCGAAGTCCGGGGCAAGTGCGCCGATTGCGAGTGATGGTGCTGTAAAAAGAATTGGCGATTGCGTAGTTTACAAACCCGCCGGTCAGATAGCCGTTAAAGGCCCCACCGCTGACGCGCCTGCTTAAACCTGAAATAGACTATCACAGAGAAGATCGGCACCAAGGCAACGAATACCACAAGGTCGCCATGAAAACCGGCCGCAAGCGTCCCGGCAAGCACTGTGACGAACACCGCATCGAGCATGATATGCGCGATGGCAGCCACCTGCTCTTTGAATGACATCGAATGCCATTTGGCGCTCAGCCTTAGCGCAAGCCGATCGATCATTCCGTCAGCGACTCCGGCTTCTCCACCGGCTTGTGCTTCACCAGCTTCCGCACCCGCTCGTCAAAGCGGGCTTGGTCGTCGTCGGTCTCAAGCTCGCGTGCGGCTTGCTTGAACTTGTCGAGTTGACTCTTTTGGCCGTCCTGTGCTGCGTTGGTCATTATGCCCTCAGAACAAAAAGAATATGGCTACATAGCGTATATAGACGAAGCTTGTGATCCTGGTCTCAAAAAAGTTCGACCGGTTGATGAAAACGGCGCGAGCGAATGGCTAGTCTTAAGCGCAGTTGTCATGAAGGCAGCGCGCGAGCCTCACGTTTTAGGCTGGGCCCAAAATATCGTCACGGACTTGGGTATCAGGCAGCGCAACGACCTTCATTATCGCACGTTGTCGCCGACCAGAAAGGTGAGTGCCGGCAACCAGATCGCGACGCTTCCCATACGGGCATTTGCTATCTGCTCGAATAAGAAAAACATGCGCGGATATAGCAACCCCCGCGCCGAAAAAATCCCCTCGCAGCAATGGTTCTACAATTGGTGCATCCGCCTCTTGCTAGAGCGCATTACGGCGTTTTGCGAAGCTCGCACATTAGATGATTATGGAGAGCGCAAGCTTGTCAAAATCGAGTTTTCCGAGCGCGGGGGCCATCGCTACAGTCAGACAGCGGCCTACCAATACTACCTTCGCTTCCAGCAGCAGGGTGGCAAAATATATCTCAAAAAACGAGAGCCGGTCACGTCCATGCTCGATTGGGATCTGATGGAATCCTTCCCCCATGAAAGCAGGGCTGGCCTCCAATTGGCGGACTTTGTCGCCAGCTCTTTTTATCAAGCGATCGACTGCGGCGGGCCGGGTGCATGGGACGTTGAACCAGCAAAGACGCTTGGGCCGGTTCTCCCGAAGGAGCTCGGCTCACGACGAGATTTTAGCGTAGCGTTGTTCCCAACGCCCGCTTGGAAGGCGGACCTTACGCCGGATCAGAAAACGATCTTTGAATATTACGGGTACGAATTTGTAAGGTGGTAGGCCCCTGGCACCCGGTCCTTGCACGCTTTTAGGCCACCATCCGATGGGCAACCGTCACGCAAGGGGCGGTTCGTCCTCTTCTCAAATCGCAGGGCTTATCCAGCGTTGCCTACCGTCGCCTATAAAGCACGAGGATCGGCCCCAGTCAAGATTCTTCCATTGATTCCATGAACTTAAAGCTAAGTTGTTGGAATGGATTCGTTTTATCCACAGGTTTAGGCCTGCGCGTCAATCCGCCGATAGGTGATGCGCTTGCCAACGATCCCCGCCCGCGCGTTATCGGCGCGCTGTTTGTCGTCAACACCGTTGGCGATGCGGTTATTATACCGGAACTCGAACTCCGCCAGATAGCGGTGCAGATGCTGCTCGCCGCAATGCTGGTAGATACCCTTCATGCCGCGCTTAAAGATCGAGAACGCGCCCTCAGTCATGTTCGTGTGGATCGTGCGATCCGGAGCGCAGGCTGATCTACAAGCTCAGCCCGCTCACCCTCCTCTCCTTCCTGCTCTGGTTCGCGCTGATCGCATGGGCCTTGTCGGGCCAGCGCGACGATGCGGTCATTTCGAAATATGTGGCGAAGCTGCGCGCCAATAATCGCCTGCCGATCCTCATCGCCGTGCTCGTAGCCGCGGGGTTGGCCGGCAGCCTGTTCATGTGGCTGCGCTGACATGTCGTGGGTGATCGCAATCGGGATCTCGCTGGCGATGATCGCCGCCCTGCCCTGGGCGATCATGGCGGCGAAGCGCTCGGTGGGCCGCGGCGGCATGGGGGCCGGTGCAGCGCTCGCGATCGGCATGGCCTTTTCAGTCCTGTTCGATCCCCGGAAACACGAAGTCATCGAACACGCATCGCGGCGGCGCGAAAACGCCGACCGCGATTTGGGGGGCATGGATCGGCTTGAAATGTAGGATTTCGCGTGCTTCGTTCCGCGCGCCCTGCGGCATCGGGCGCGCTCTTTGACACGCTAAATCGCAACATCCCGTGCTCCGGCGAAGGCCGGAGCCCTGCAAAGGGAATGACGCGCCGCCTGCGCTCCGACCTTCGCCGGAGCACGAACAAGCGACGCGCAGTCGTTCACTTCCTCCACTTAACCCAGGCGCAAGCGTCCCACGGAATGCCGTCTTGGGCTGACTTTTGCTGACTTTCCGTTTCGCAATATCGCGGTGAGCTACGGCCTCTTGCACTGAATCTGCACGGCAATTCCTGAATCACAGCGTTCGACTTGAAGGGCGGCGTGGAGTACAGGCAGGGCATGTCCGATCTGCCACCGACGCCGTTGCTCGACACCGTTGATACGCCTGCCGACCTTCGCAAGCTCAAGCCCGCCGACCTCCGCCAGCTAGCCGACGAGCTGCGCGCCGAGACGATTTCGGCGGTCGGCACCACCGGCGGGCATCTGGGTTCGGGGCTCGGCGTGGTCGAACTCACCGTCGCGATCCATTATGTCTTCAACACCCCCGAAGATCGGCTGGTCTGGGACGTCGGGCATCAATGCTATCCGCACAAGATCCTCACCGGCCGCCGCGACCGCATCCGCACGCTGCGCATGGGCGGGGGCCTGAGCGGGTTCACCAAGCGCAGCGAGAGCGAATACGACCCGTTCGGCGCGGCGCATTCGTCGACCTCGATCAGCGCCGCCCTGGGCTTCGCAGTGGCGAACAAGCTGGCGGGCACGCCGGGCAAGGGCATCGCGGTGATCGGCGACGGCGCGATGAGCGCGGGCATGGCCTATGAGGCGATGAACAATGCCGAGGCCGCCGGAAACCGCCTGATCGTCATCCTCAACGATAACGATATGTCGATCGCGCCGCCGGTCGGCGGGCTCTCGGCCTATCTCGCGCGGATGGTGTCGTCGTCCGAATATCTGGGCCTGCGCAGCCTCGCCAAGCGCGTCGTCCAGAAATTCTCCCGCCGCCTCACCGCCGCCGCCGGCAAGGCCGAGGAATTCACGCGCGGCATGGTCACCGGCGGCACACTCTTCGAGGAGCTGGGATTCTATTATGTCGGCCCGATCGACGGCCATAATCTGGATCACCTCATTCCGGTGCTCGAGAATGTCCGCGACGCCGCCGAAGGTCCGATCCTGATCCATGTCGTGACCAAGAAGGGCAAGGGCTATGCCCCCGCCGAGGCCGCGGCGGACAAATATCACGGCGTCCAGAAGTTCGACGTCATCACCGGCGCACAGGCCAAGGCACCCCCGGGACCGCCCGCCTATCAGAACGTGTTCGGCGATCAGCTGGTCAAGGAAGCCCGGCGCGACCCGACGATCTGCGCGATCACCGCGGCCATGCCCGGCGGCACCGGCGTCGACCGCTTCGCCAAGGCGTTCCCCGACCGCACCTTCGACGTCGGCATCGCCGAGCAACATGCCGTCACCTTCGCGGCGGGCCTCGCCGCGCAGGGGATGCGGCCGTTCTGCGCGATCTACTCGACGTTCCTCCAGCGCGCCTACGACCAGGTCGTGCATGATGTCGCGATCCAGAATTTACCGGTTCGGTTCGCAATCGACCGCGCGGGTCTCGTCGGAGCCGATGGAGCTACCCATGCGGGCAGCTTCGATGTAACCTATCTGGCTACACTCCCTAATTTCGTGGTCATGGCCGCCGCCGACGAGGCCGAGCTGGTCCATATGACGCACACCGCCGCTTGCCACGACAGCGGGCCAATCGCGGTGCGCTATCCGCGCGGCAACGGTACGGGCGTGGCGCTGCCCCAGACCGCCGAGCGGCTGGAGATCGGCAAGGGCCGCATCGTCCGCGAAGGCAAGAAGGTCGCGATCCTCTCGCTCGGCACGCGGCTGGCGGAAGCGCTCAAGGCCGCCGACGCGCTCGAGGCCAAGGGGCTCTCCACCACCGTCGCCGACCTCCGCTTCGCCAAGCCGCTCGATGAGGAGCTGATCCGCCGCCTGCTGACCAGCCACGAAGTCGCGGTCACGGTCGAGGAAGCCAGCATCGGCGGCCTCGGCGCGCATGTCCTGACCATGGCGAGCGACCGCGGCCTGATCGACGCCGGCCTCAAGCTCCGCACGATGCGCCTGCCCGATATCTTCCAGGACCAGGACAAGCCCGAGCTGCAATATGCCGAAGCCGGGCTCGACGCCGACGCGATCGTCGAAACGGTGCTCAAGGCGCTGCGCTGGAACGAAGCGGCGGTGGTGGATGGGGCACGGGCCTAAATCCGACCCGCTGCAGCTTTGTACACCGCGTTCCGATCCCGCCGGCCAACCGCCACGACAACCACTGTCACCACCGCATCATCGACCCGATAGACCAGCCGGTATCCCGCTGCGCGCAGCTTGATCTTGTAGCAATCGGGCATCCCCGAAAGCCGCGCGGCTTCGACATGGGGCGCTCCCAGGCGCTCAGCGAGCTTCTTCTTGAACTGTGCCCGGACGTTACCGCCCAGCTTCTCCCACTCTTTGAGCGCGCTGGGCAGAAACGCGAGATTATAGGTCATCGAGCCGAACGGAAACCGGCACCTCGTCGGCGCGGGCGCGGACCAACGCCGCAAGATCGGCATCCTCCAGCCGCTCGACCATCTCGGCCCATGCCGCCGCCGGGATCAGATAGGCCGAAGGCTTGTTATGGTTGAGGATCGCGACCGGGAACCCCTCCGCCGCCGCAATCGCCGCCGATGGATTCTTCTTGAAATCGCTGATGCTGATGCTGGCACCCGCGAGGAGTGGCTCGACCATTTTGCTTTCCGATCAGAATTACGACCGAAATATAGGTCTTTTATAAACCAAGTGCAACGTGATCGCGGGCTCGGTAGGGGTTCATCGTGGCCAAGCCCCTCAAAATCTTCTTCGACGGTGGTTGCCGCCCCAATCCGGGCGCGATGGAGGTGGCCGTCGTCGCGCGCGGAAAAACCGCGACCTTGATTGACCTCGGCCACGGCACCCGCGCCGATGCCGAATGGCTGGCGCTGATCGAGGCCGTGAAGCTCGCCCAATCGCTGAATGCGCCCGATGCCATCCTCCTTGGCGATGCCGCCGATGTCATCGGCCAGGCCAACGGCACGCTCAAGGCGCGCGGCGCCAATCTCCGCCACCTCGAAACCTTCCGCACCCTCGCCGCCGACAGCCCGCCCCGCATCCGCCACATCAAGCGCACCCAAAACCTCGCCGGGATCGCCCTCGCGCGGCTGCACGACCGGTGACATTGATCCTGTTCAACAAGCCGTTCGGGGTGATCTGCCAGTTCAGCAGCGATGGTTCGCCGCGCCTCACGCTCGCGGATTTCGTCAAGGCGCCGGGCGTCTATCCGGCCGGGCGGCTCGATCAGGATAGCGAGGGGCTGCTGCTCCTCACTGACGACGGCCGCCTCCAGGCCCGCATCGCCGACCCCCGATTCAAGATGGCCAAGACCTATCTGGTCCAGGTCGAAGGAGACCCCGACGAAGCCGCGCTCGAACCGCTGCGGCGCGGAGTGAAGCTCAAAGACGGTATCACCCTCCCCGCCGAGGCGCGCCGCATCGACACGCCCGCACTGTGGGAGCGCAACCCGCCGGTCCGCTTCCGCAAGACCGTCCCCGATTGCTGGATCGAGCTGACGATCCGCGAAGGCAAGAACCGCCAGGTCCGCCGCATGACCGCCGCGATCGGCCTCCCCACGCTGCGGCTGGTCCGCTGGCGGATCGGCGAGTGGAGCCTCGACGGCGTGCCGCAGGGCGAATGGCGCGAGGCCTAACGCTTCTTCCCCGCCCGGTTGAGCGCCACCGCCGCCTGAAACAGCGCCGTCAACGCCGCCTCATCCACATCATCGCCCTCGCTGAAATCGATCGCGCGGCGGACATTGCCCTCAAGGCTCGAATTGAACAGCCGCTTGGGATCGTCCAGCGCCGCTCCCTTGGCGAAGGTCAGCTTGACCGCCTTCTTGTAGGTCTCGCCCGTGCAGATCATGCCGTCGGCATACCAGGTCGGCACCCCACGCCATTTCCACTCCTCGACGACATCGGGCACCGCGTCCTTCATCAACCCGCGAACCCGCGCGAGCATCTCCCCGCGCCAGTCGCCCAGCTCGGCGATGCGCCCGTCGATCAATTCGGAGGGAGTCTTCTCGCTCATGGTGTTTCCATTTCCTCAGGGAATCCAGCCGGGCAGCGCCGAAGCCTGCCTGATCCAGTCCGCCAGTTGACTCTCGTCGATCGCGTCATCCTCGCGGATATCGAAATAGCGGACGTCCGGCATCTTCGACGCGCCCGGCGGCATTGGCTCAAGCGACGCGCCACGAAAGAACGTCACCTTCACATATTTGGCGAAGCAATGCGTGCTCAGGAACCAGCCCTGACTCTCCACGCCATAGAAGGGCGAGTTCCACTTCACTGCCTTGCGCACCTCCGGCACGATGCGCTCGATCAGCGCATCCAAGCGGCGCCCGACGTCGCTTTTCCACCCCGGCATCGCGGCGACATAGGCCTGCACCGGGGCATCGCCATCGCCCTTCGCGATCTGCGGATTACCGCCGGAAAGCAGGACGGGTTCAGGCATTGCGCGGCGCGAAATAGGGCAGCGCGAACATATAAAGCCCCGTCACCGCCAGCACGAACAGCGGCGCAAGCGGCAACAGATACACCCATTGCGCGGGCTGTTGCCCGATCCCGAGCGCTGCGAAAATCCCCGCCACGATCGCCGCGAAGAGGATCGACACCCAGCGATGAATCTGCCGGATCAATGCGTTACCGCTCATGCCTTATCTCCCCTTTCAAGCAGCTGTTCCAGCTTGTCGAAATTCTGCCGCCAACCATAGGTCGCGCCGCCCGAGGCCTGTTTCTGCTCAGGCCGGAAACCCATCTGCTCCATCCGCAGCAGGGTGCCGCCCGGCGTCGGCGTTAGCGCGAAGCTGACCACGCTGCGCAGATCGAACGCGGGGTCGTCATGGACATAGTCCCAGCGGTACGACAGCGCCCGGCCGGGATCGATGCTCAGCACTTCGCAATCGAGCACGCCGCCCCAATCGCCGGTCAAGTTGAAGCGGTGGCCGACCACCGGGGCGAAATCATTCTTCATCAGCCATTCGGCGATCAGACGCGGCTGAGTTAACGCACGCCACAGCCGCTCGGCGGGATGCGCGAACTCGCGCTCGATCGTCACGGTGCGCAGGTCGTCGCTCACTGGTCCATCCTCTTCAGCAAATCCTCGAGATCGTCGAACCGCGCTTCCCAGACGCTCTCCATCTCGCGCGTCCAGCCGGTCAGCGGGGCGAGCGATCCGGGCTGCGCGCTGTAATGCGTCTCGCGTCCCTCATGCCGCCCGAGCACCAGTCCGGCCGCCTTGAGCACGCCCAGATGCTTCGATACCGCCGGCTGCGACACGCCCGCACGCGCGGTCAGCGCGCCCACGGTCTGCTCGCCGTCGCGGCACAGCCGTTCGAATAGAGCGCGCCGCGTGGGGTCGCCCAAGGTCCGGAAGATCAGGTCAGAGGTCGGGGTCATCGAATCCATAACTCACTGGCTATGAATTACTCATAACCAACGAGTTATGATTGAGTCAAGCACCGCTCAGCGCGAGGAGCAATGCGCCTTGCCCGCACGGCGATATTCGGCGTGGAATTTTGGCATCGAATCCGATCTCCCGCCGAAATCATGGCCGTCGCCCAGATAGAGTTCGAAAGCATTATCGTCTTCGTAGCGGAAGATCTGGATATTCTTCCGCTGATCGCCCCATTTGCCATGGCCCTTCAGCTCTTCGGCGCGGACATTCTTGCTGAGGAAGCGGAACAGCACCGGGCCGCATTTGCCGTTATCGGCAACGCTCACGCCGCAGAAATCGCGGCCGCACGGGCCCACGTCGATCGTCTTGTACAGCTTGCCGCGCGCAGTGAAGACCGGCCGGTCCTCCGACACGGTCCAGCGCCCATAATAGGGCGTCGCGGCCCCGGGCCCCTCGGCGGCGGCGGGGGCCGGGCCGGAGAGTAGGAGCCCGGCAAGGCAGGCGGGCACGAGCATCGACAATCGAATGAGCGACTGGGATAAGGCGGTCATGGCGGACTCCTTGATGGACAGCACACGCATCAACGGCACCGTCAGGCGGGCCGTTTCGATCGCGATCCTAACAGCCATTTCTGTATTTGTCCTGTACACGGCCCTGAAGGGTTTCCACGCGGCGATCGACAGCGAGGATTTCCCCGAGGCGCTTGCGGTCAAGGTCGAGCTGCTGCCGCTGATCTTCCCGGTGCATATGGTCACCGGCGCGGCCGCGCTCATCCTCGCCCCGCTCGCCCTCGCGCTGCGCCGCCGCCGTCACTGGCACCGCTGGCTGGGGCGCATCGCCGCAGCCGATGTGCTGGTCTCCGGCCTTACTGCCTATCCCGTCGCCTGGGCGGCGCCGGTCACCTTCTGGTCGTCGGCGGGCTTTTCGGCGCAGGCGACGGTCTGGCTGGCGCTGCTCGGCTTCGGCACCGTCAATATCCGCCGCCGCCGCATCGCCGCGCACCGGGCGTGCATGCTGATGATGCTGGCGACGACATCGGGCGCGGTGTTCTTCCGTATCTGGCTCGCGCTCTGGGCGATCTTCGGGACCAGCCGGGGGTTCGAGACCTTCTACGCCTGCGATTCCTGGCTCGCCTGGCTGTTGCCGCTCGGCGCCACCGCCCTGTGGCTGCGCAGCGGGCGCGGCGCGGCTGGCCTTTCGCTCGCGCGGTGATTAGACGCGGGCCATGCTTCAGATGACCACGCCCATCGATACCGCCCGTCCCCGCGCCCTTGCCTGGTGGCTGTTCGCAGTCGCCGCGCTGATCGTGCTGATGGTGCTGGTCGGCGGCGTGACTCGCCTTACCGAATCGGGCCTGTCGATCACCGAATGGAAGCCGGTCAGCGGCGTCATCCCCCCGCTCAACGACGCGCAGTGGCAGGCCGAATTCGCCAATTACAAGCGCATCCCCGAATACACCCAAATCAACCAGGGCATGACCCTCGCCGGGTTCAAGGCGATTTTCTTCTGGGAATATCTCCACCGCCTGCTCGCGCGGCTGATCGGTGTCGCCTTCGCGCTACCGCTGATCTGGTTCGCGGTGAAACGCCAGATCCCCAGGGGCTATGGCCCGCGGCTCGTCGGCCTGTTCATTCTGGGCGGGATGCAGGGCGTGGTCGGCTGGTGGATGGTCAAATCGGGGCTCAGCGTGCGCACCGATGTCAGCCATATCCGGCTGGCGGTGCACCTGTTGCTCGCGCTCAGCATCCTCGCCGCGATCGTGTGGACCGCGCTCGACCTGTGGCGCCATCCCGAACGCAAGGCACGGCTGACGCCGCTCGGCGCGGGAGTCGGCGCGATCCTGTTCGTGCAATTGCTGTTCGGGGCGCTGGTCGCGGGGCTCAATGCGGGGCTAGTGACTGATCAATGGCCGCTGATGAACGGCAAGTTCTTTCCCGGCGCGACGCAGCATGGCCGCGGCTTTTTCGACGCGCTGTTCAACGATCCCGCCGTGGTCCATTTCGTCCATCGCTGGTGGGCCTGGGTCGCAGCGGCGGGGCTGATCCTGCTTGCCCGCGCGGTCCGCGCGAGCGACCGCCGCGCCTCGATCGCGATCCACACCGCCTTCGGGCTCCAGATCCTGCTCGGCATCGCCACGGTGATGAGCGGCGTGAACATCGTCCTCGCTGCGGTCCATCAGCTCACCGGAGCACTGCTCGTCTGCGCCACGGCATGTGGCGCGCACGCGGCGGGCCGGCGTTGAGCGACACGGCACTCCTCTACGCGACCTTCGCCAGCGCCGAAGAGGCCGAGCGGGTGGCAGAGACAGTGCTGAGCGAGAAACTCGCCGCCTGCGTCAACATCCTCGCGCCCTGCACCTCGATCTATCGCTGGCAGGGCAAGATCGAGCAGGCACGAGAAGTCCCCGCGCTTTTCAAGACCCGCCCGATGCTCGCCCGCCGCCTGCACGAACGGATCGCGGCGCTCCACAGCTATGACCTGCCGGTGATCGAGCAATGGACCGTCGAGGCGGGCGAGGCCGTCACGGGCTGGATCGCGCGCGAGACGATATGATCGCCGTCGCCATCGTCGCAATGGCGCAAGCGGCGGTCTTCGCGCCGCCGCTGGGCGTTCCGATCCGCATCGTGACCGAACGCACCGAGGGCGACTGGCATTTTCGCATGGAGCGCCTCGTCCGCTTCGCGCGCGAAGGCCACGGCTATCGCGCCGAAGTTTGGATGGCCGGCGCGGATGCGCAAGGGTCCGAACGGGTGGGCGCCTTGATGGAAGCCGGGTTCGCGGGACTGGCCGGGCGTATGATGGCCTTCCACCTCGATGGCGCGGGAAAGGTCACCGCCATCGACGATATCGACGCGCTCTAGGCGCATTTCTGCGACGGCATCGCGGCGGCGGTGCGGATCAAGCGCGCCGACGCCGAGCCGCTTATCGGCCCGCTCCGCGTCCTGTCCGCAGCGCAACGCCTCGGCATCCTCGCCTCGCTCGTCACTGCACTGATCGCCGAAGAGGCCAGTGAGCCCGCAGGCACCCGCCCCGTCCGCATCCCCGCCAAATCGCCCTATGGCGGCCAGCTGATCCTCACCGGCACGCGCAGCGTCGCCCGGCTCGGCATCACACAGCACAGCAGCACCCGCGCCGAAGCCGACATCGCCGGAAAGGACGGCCCGGCCCATGTCACGCTCGAACTGACACGCGATTCCGATCCCGCCACCGGCCTGATCGCCACCACCACCGAAACGGTCATTACCCGCATCGGTGCCCGGACACACCAGCGCGTTTCCACGGCGCGCGTCACTGTCGAGCCCGTCACGCCATGGCCCGCAAACTGACCGGGTACTCGGATACCCGTCAAGAAACCCGCGCATTTGCTTGACTTTCGGTAGCAGTTTCGACAAATGCCCGCCAACCGCGCTGGCCGAAAGGCTGGCGCGCTTCCGTTTCAAACGAAAGGTCCCACGCCATGAAGGCGCTGATGAAGACCACCAAGTCGGTCAAGCCGCACGAAGTGGAAAAGAAATGGCATATCGTCGATGCCGACGGCCTGGTGGTCGGTCGCGCGGCGACGATCATCGCCAATGTGCTTCGCGGCAAGCACAAGACCAGCTTCACCCCGCATGTCGATTGCGGTGACAATGTCGTCGTGATCAACGCGGACAAGATCCGCTTCACCGGCAAGAAGCTGCAGAACAAGGTCTATTACAAGCACACCGGTTACGCCGGCGGCATCAAGGCGATCACCGCCGCGAAGGTGCTGGACGGACGCTTCCCGGAGCGCGTGCTTGAAAAGGCAGTCGAGCGCATGATCCCGCGCGGCCCGCTGGGCCGTCAGCAGATGCGCAACCTGCGCATCTTCGCCGGCACCGAGCATCCGCACGCCGCGCAGAACCCCGAGGTTCTCGACATCGCGAGCATGAACCGCAAGAACAAGGTGGGCGCATAATGTCCGATAACCGCCAGTCCCTTTCCGATCTCGGCAACATCGCCGCCGGCGCCGAAGCCGCGGTGAGCGCCGAGGAGTATCTGAACGCTCCCGCCGCGCCGGTCGTCTCGACCATGCCGCTTCGCGAGCAGATCCTGGACAAGCAGGGCCGCGCCTATGCGACCGGCCGCCGCAAGGACGCCGTCGCTCGCGTGTGGATCAAGCCCGGCTCGGGCAAGATCACGATCAACGGCCGCGATCAGGAAGTCTATTTCGCGCGTCCGACGCTGCGCCTCGTCATCAACCAGCCGTTCGGCGTCGCCGAGCGCATTGGCGCCTATGACGTGGTCTGCACCGTCAAGGGCGGCGGGCTTTCGGGCCAGGCCGGCGCGGTCAAGCATGGCATCAGCCAGGCACTGACCAAGTTCGAGCCGATCCTGCGCGCGCCCGTCAAGGCCGCCGGCTTCCTGACCCGCGACAGCCGCGCGGTCGAGCGCAAGAAGTACGGCAAGGCCAAGGCCCGCCGCAGCTTCCAGTTCTCGAAGCGCTAAGCCTTGTCCCCGCGAAGGCGGGGATCACAGAACGACAGCAGGGGGCGGTCCGGCAACGGGCCGCCCTTTTTCATTTTACGCTACCGGCGCGTCGGGCTCGGCGCTGGAAGACGCCGCGCCCCGGTCGCGCGCATGTTCGGCGCGCCGGCTGGCACTGCGGGCCTTGAGCAGATCGTGCCGCGACAGGATTCCCACCACTTGCCCGGTGCCGCCATCGACGATCGGAATCCGGCCGATGCCGGTCTCGACCATCAGGTCGGCGACTTCGCCGATCGTCGAGTGGGGATAGGCAAAGGGTTGCGACGCATCGGATAGCGCATCGGCCAGCGAGGTCTCGAACAGGTCGCCTTCGACTTGCCAGCGCAGCGCGTCCGAACGCGACGCCAGGCCCAGTAGCCGCCCGGCCCGGTCGATCACCGGATAGCTGCGGTGGTTCGCGGTCTCGCTGAAGAAATCCACCGCCTCGCGGATCGTCATGTCGCCATGCAGCGTGTCGGGGAAACCCGTCATCACTTGTTCCGCCTGGACGAACTCGAGCGGATCGACGGTATATTCCTGCAGGATATGACGTCCCCGGCGGGCGATCTTCTCGGTCAGGATCGATCGCCGCATGATCAGCACGCTGATCGCATAGGCGCCCGCCGACGCCGCGATGGTCGACGGCAAAGCGTCGAAATGCCCGGTCAGCTCCACGGCGAAGATCGCGCCGGTCAGCGGCGCCCGCATCGCGCCGCTCATGATGCCCGCCATGCCGAGCAGCGCCCAGAAGCCGGTCGGCCCCGGCAGATACTGGCCGACCAGCGCCCCAAGCGCGCCGCCCAGAATCAGCAACGGCGCGAGTACGCCGCCTGAGGTCCCCGACCCAAGCGCGATCAGCCAGACCGCCGCCTTGACCACCAGCAACGCCAGCACGACCCGTGCGGTCAGCGAGCCATCGAGCAGCCCCTGAATGTTCGAATAGCCCGCCCCCAGCACATGGGCGTCGATCAATCCGCCGAGACCCACGACCACGCCGCCGATCGCGGGCCACCACATCCAGTGGACCGGCAGCCGGTGAAACAGGTCCTCGATCCGATAGAGGAGCGACGACAGCAGCACCGCTTCGAAGCCCAGCATCATGCCCAGCCCAAGCGCGAGCACGCCGGTCTGCCACCAGACCGGGATCGCCGCCGCGGCGAAGGGGAAGAGCGGGCCCGAGTCCAGCAGGAAGGGCCGCACGCCCAGCGATACCAGTACCGCGACGACCACCGGCACGAAGCTGCGCGGCTTCCACTCGAACAACAGCACTTCGATGGCGAGCAGGATCGCGGCCAGCGGGGTGCCGAAGATCCCGGTCATGCCCGCCGCCGCGCCCGACACCAACAGCGTCTTCCGCTCGGCGGCGCTCAGGCTGAAGCGTTGCGCGAAGAGCGATCCGATCGCTCCGCCGGTCATGATGATGGGCCCCTCGGCACCGAACGGGCCGCCGCTGCCGATCGAGATCGCCGAGGACAAGGGCTTGAGGATCGCCACCTTGAGCGACAAGCGGCTCTCGCCATAGAGGATCGCCTCGATCGCCTCGGGAATGCCGTGCCCCTTGATCTTCTCCGATCCGAACCGGGCCATCAGGCCGATCATCAGGCTGCCGATAACCGGAATCGCGACCACCGTGAGGCCGAGATGCGCATCGACCGGATCGACGCTGGCGACCGATAACCGGCCGAACCAGAAGAGGTTGGTCGCAATCGCGATCAGCTTGAGCAGCAGCCACGCCCCCAGCGCCGCGCCGGCGCCGATGACCAGGGCGGCCGCGATAAGCGTCACCATCCGCCAGTCGGCGCTGTGATCGCGCAGGTGGCGGGAATCGCTGGTATCTGAAGAAGGAATGGCCATGGGGACTCGTCATTAATTTGACGGCCAACTATATCGCACTGCGACATAATTCAATTGCGGGATGAGGAATATGGCGACCAGCAGCGCGTTGACCGATGCCGATTACGCCGCGCTCGCGGATTTCCGGTACGCGCTTCGCGAATTTCAGGCGTTCAGCGAAGTGCGGGTGGCAGAATATGGCCTGACACCCCGGCAGCACCAGGCGCTGCTCGCCATTCGCGGCGCGCGGGATGTGCGGGTCAGCATCGGCTATGTTGCCGCCCGCCTGATCCTGAAGCCGCACAGCGCCTCCGGGCTGGTCGACCGGCTCGAGGCGTTGGGGCTGGTCGCGAGGCGCCCCTCCCCCGCCGACGGCCGGCAGGCGCTGATCGAATTGACCGCGGAGGCGACCGCCCTGCTGGAGAAATTGTCGCGCACTCACCGCGAGGAAATCCTGCGCTTGCGGCCGCTGCTCTCGACGCTGCTCGATACCTTCGTCTGAGCCGCGCAGCCGACGATCTCGACGCACCGGGCCGCGAGCCATAAGAGGCGGCATGCAGTTCGAAGATCCGCTCGTCGCCCGTATCGTCGCTTTCATCGAAAGCGTCGGCATTCCGGTACTGATCGAGCCGGTGGCGGACTCGCTCCTCCCCGGCGCGACAGTCCGGCGCGGGACGTTGGTGTTCGATCCCGCCAGGCTTCCCTACCCGGGCGACTTGCTCCACGAAGCGGGGCATATCGCCGTCACCGATCCGGCGGTGCGCGACACTCTCGACGAGATCCCCAGCGATCCCAGCGAGGAGATGTCGGCGATCGCCTGGTCCTATGCCGCCGCGCTCGAGATCGGGATCGATCCGGCGCTCGTCTTCCACGACCATGGCTATCGGGGCGGCGGCGGATATCTGGTCCCCGCGCTGGCGGGCCGCAATGCGCCGGGGGTGCCGATGCTCGCCTATTTCGGGATGACTGCCGAGAAGCATCGCGCCCAGGAGCGCGGCATGGCGCCCTATCCGGCGATGGCGCGCTGGCTGCGCTGAGCCGGGCCTGGCGCGACGACCGACCGCAGCCAACCGGTGTAATGCACGACGCGCCCGATCAGCGGCATCGCCACATCGACTTCGAAGCGGAACCGCTCGCCCTCCTGCCATTCGCGCGCGGCGATGCGCGGGGCGAGGAAACGCGGTAGCGGTACGCCGAACAGCTTCCAGCCCTTCAGCTCCATCGCCAGCCCCGTACCGTCCGACGGGAGAGCAAAGGCGAAGCGCACCGGCCCGAACCGCTCGGCGACCCCTGCCCCCACTTTCGCCAATTCGCTGGAGAATCGGTGCGGCCCGAAATGCCGCGTCCAGCGCTCCACGCCTTCTCGCTCGCTGAAGGAAACATGGATTGGATAGCTGCCCGATGGCGGAAAGCGCATGACCGCGCCGATTATCCGCGCCAACAGGTGCGTGCCGCGCGCGACTGTGCCTTCGCCCGCCGCGCCGCCATCGCCATGGACATCGTGGATCGCCTGCACCGCGGGGGGCAAAGCGGCGAACCGTTCGCCCATCGCGCGGGCGTAAAGCGGGGGATAGTGGCGTTCGCGCGTCTCGTGAACGACGAGCATCTTCCTGAACAGCGTGTCGAACTGCGCCAATGTCAGCAGCCCGCCAGCATCGCGCGCGCCGGTCGCCACCCTCCCGCCCAATATCTCCTCCGCCAGCAGCGCCGCCGCGAGCCCCGGGATCTCGGGCCCGCAGCCTCGTTCCGCGATCAACGTCCAGCGCCGCGCCACGCCGGGCGCCCTCAGATCGACTTGCATCGCCGAACGCATCCCGCCCATCCAGCCGGTCGCACGCTGCATCGCCAGCAACGGCCGGGCTACGGGCAGCAACGATCGCACCCAGCCCCACCGCACCGGCCAGTTGAGCAGCCACAGCGCCACCATTTGAAACCCCAGTTCGGTCCCCGCCCGAAAGACCATGGCGGGCCGCCCCGGCAGCATCGCCGGGATCGTATCGAGATCGGGCACTTCGGCGAGCGCGATCCAGCGCTTGAGCGGCTTCGTCACCGATGTTTCGAAGCAGGCGCGGCGCAATTCCTGCCAGCCGCGCGCCGACTCCCAGCGGCGCCCCCGCCACAGCCTGACCGGCAGGCCGACATAGGACAGGATCGCCTTCGCCACCGCCGGCCCGGCGACTGCGCTGTTCGAGGCGCTGATCGCGATCTCGACGGAATCGACTCGCGCCAGCCCCGCCGCCAGATCGCGCACCGCCGCGCCGGATAGCGCCGGTACGCTCGACGCGCCCGCGATCACCGGCACCCCCGCCGTCTTCGCCGCCTTGTCCAGCGTCCCGATCCCGGTCACGAAATCGCGTCCGTCCGCCAGATCGAGATAGGGAATGCGCATCGCGATGCACGCCTCGGGTACGATATAGCCGCTCGCCTGGAACGGCCCCGCCGCGTCGATCACCAGATCGGGCCGGTGCCGCGCCATCGCGAGGCCGATGCCGTTGGTCCGGTTCGCTACCACCGGCTCGGCGCGATCGAGCCCGGCGCAGAACGCCGCCGCCTTTTCGGCGCTGCGCCCGGTGACGAGCACCTGGTGCCCGGCCGCGAGCAGCCTTCGCGTCAGCCGCGCACCAAAGCCGCCATAGCCGCCGATGACCATGATGCGGCTCACAGGATGCGCTCGCGCTGCCCCGGCTCGGGCGCCCAGCAGATCTCTCGCCGCCCAAACAGCCGATAGCGATTGCGTGCGACCCAGCGATAGGCCGGGTCGCGTACCCTGCGCGGCACCCATGCCGCTACGCCCAACCCGCGCCACGGCCAGCCCAGTCCGCGCCAGATCGCGATCACCGCATCGCTGTCCCGGATTGCGCGGTCGCCCTCGACCACGATCATCGTCTCCGGGTCCGCCGGATCGATTCCGAAGCGCGCGAACAACGCCGCGCCCGCCTCGCTCTGCATCGACGCCAGCCGGAAATGCCCGCGCCGATCATGCCGCAACACAAACCGCGCATTGGCCGAGCACAGCACACACTGCGCATCGAAGACGATTATGGGCGCGTCAGTCATGCCCCCTCGCAATCCGCGAACACCGCCAGTTGGTGGATCAGTTCGCCAAACACCGAATGCACGAGATCGAGCGTGAAGGCGAAACGCCCCTCACCCAGCTCGACATGCCCCACCACCATCCGCCCCGGCGCCAGCCTCTCGGGCACGCGCAGCCGAAGCCCGCCCAGTTTCAGGAAATAATGGTCGCTGACGAACAGCAATGTATCGTCCACCGCGTCGAGCCGCAGCGCGATGCCGATGCCGAGCCCGAGATATTCCTCCAGCCCGGTCGGCCCCGCGAACCGCTTGGCGCTGCGCACCACCTGCGGAAAGCCATGCGCGCGGCTATATTGGCGCGTCCAATATTGCGCGCAGCCCATCGCGTCGCCGGTCACGCTGACGCTGGCGGCAACCCCGGTCTCATGCCCCAGCGGCAGCGGCGCGCCGACCAGCCGCCCGACCTGCGCGAGCAGCCAGCCCATCGCGCTCGTCCGGCACTCGGTGACTTCGCCGACATAGCTCACGCACGCCCCCGGCCCGACATGGCGGGCGAACCGCCGGCGCGTGGCCTCGGGCAGCGCCATCCAGCGTGCCTCGCCCAGCAAGCGGCGGAACGGCGCATCCCCGGCGGCTCCGGTCAGGGCGACGGGGCGGTGCCAGTCGCGGCAGCGCCTGCGGATCGGTTCGCCCCACCATTGCACTGCCGTCGCCATGTCAGCCTCCTATCTATCCTTGCCCTTGGGCAGGAAGGCGAGAACGCGCTTGCCCATCGCCACCAGCATCGCGAGGCGGCTGGCGGGGATGCCCATCATCTGCTGGTACCAATCGTCCATCGTCAGCATGAAATCGTGCATGTTCTCGATCCGCTCGCGCGCGATCGGGGAAATGCGCCGGTCGCGCCGCGCCTCCTCGGTGCAGGTCTTGAGCGCGGCGACCGCGGGATCGACTTCGCGCTCCTTGCGCCCCTGGGCGATGCGGGTGAGCATCTGCCACAGATCGACTTCGGCTTCGTAATGGTCGCGCCGGTCGCCCATCACCGGCGCGCGGCGGATCAGCTTCCAGCCGAGCAATTCCTTGAGGCTATTGGAAGTGTTGCTCCGCGCGATCCGCAACGTGTCGCTGATCTCTTCGGCGTTGAGCGGGCGGTCGCTCAAATAGAGCAGCGCGTGGATCTGCGCGACCGAACGATTGACTCCCCATTGCCCGCCCATCTCGCCCCAGTGCAGCACGAACTGCTGGACGGCGGGTGGAAGGAGGTCCGTAGTATCGGTAATTTCTGTCATAACAGAAATCTATGGATTCGCCTGACTGGAGTCAAGCGCTTCGTCCCCCGCCTGTGCAGGGGAACGGTAAAACTGACCGGGTTTCGTACCTGCATCAACTTGCCTTGCTCTCGCCGCTGTTGCCTGTCAGGGGAGCCACGCCGAGGCGCTTTGGGGGCACACGGTCGTGGTGCCGTGCCAGCCGCCTTCGGGGAGAGTAGAGTCAATGACTTCGCGTGAAATGACGTCCCTGATGCCGCTGGCCGATGATGGCGCCTGGCCGGCGGATGCGAAACGGTCCTTTTCGGACGTTGCCCATGTGATCATGTTCGGTGTGATCGGCTGGCCGTGGCTGTTGCGCAGCCTCTATGGCGGCACGCAGGAAGCGAAGCGCAAGCTGATCGAGCGGCTCGATCTCGCGCCCGACGCGCTCCCCTATCTCGGCAGTTGGAAGGCCGATACCGGCTTCCTCCACCTCATCGTCGATACGATCGAGGCGAAACGCCCGCAGACCGTCGTCGAATTCGGGGCGGGCGCGACCAGCCTGATCATCGCCCGCGCGCTCCAGCGCAACGGCGGCGGCAAGCAGATCAGCTGCGACCAGCATGCCGGCTTCGTCACCGCGACCCGCGAATGGCTCAACGACAATGGCGTCGAGGCCGATCTGCGCGCGACTCCGTTTCGGGCCGCGCCCAATGGCTGGCCCGGGGTGTGGTACGATCATGGGCCCCTGCCCGCCGAGATCGACCTGTTGCTGATCGACGGCCCGCCCTGGGCGATCCATCCCTATGTGCGCGGCGCCGCCGACAGCCTGTTCGATCGCATCTCCGTGGGCGGCACCGTGCTGCTCGACGATGCGGCGCGGCCGGGCGAGCGGATCATCGCGCGCAAGTGGAAGAAGCGCTGGCCCAATTTCGAGTTCAAGCTGGTCCATGCCGGGACCAAGGGCACGCTGATCGGCACTCGGCTGCGCTAATCCATCACCCGCGCGAGGGTCTTGAACGCCTTTCCCTCGACCCGGATCTCGTTGAATGACGGCGGATGCGCGCGCACGCGCTCCGATAGCGTTCCCGCGCCGATCAGGCGCACCGACCGCCCGTCCACTTCGTGAAGGATATCGAACGGGTCATGGACATGACCGGTCAGCACCGCATCGACTCCCGCCCGCGCCAGAGCCGCCAGCGCCCGCTGCCCGCCGCGCGTGCTCGACGACATCCGCGTCGCCGCCTCGATCAGGGGATGGTGGCACACCACGAACTTGAGATCGTCGATCGGCGCGGCCTCGACCAGCGCCAGTGACTCCTGCAAGGCGCGCACGCTCACATGACCCTTCGACCAGTTGAGCCGGAACTGGAAGCGCGCGGTGGTCTTGAGCGGTACGATGCTCACGCCCTTGATGTCGAGCGGCCGTTCGATCATCCGCTCGAGCGTGACATAGCGTTTGTACGGCGTCACGAAGCGGGCCCACAGGTTGAAATAGGGCAAGTCGTGATTGCCCACTTCGACCGTGACCGGCAGCGCCAGGCTCTCCAGCCATTTCGCCGCCGCCGCGAATTCATGCGCACGCGCGCGCATCGTCAGGTCGCCGGTCATGATCACCGCATCGGGCTGCTCCTCCTTAACCAGCCGCGCGAACCAGGCAATCGCGGCGCTGTCCTCCGCGCCGAAATGCACGTCGCTGACATGGAACAGCCGGATCATCGCTTTCCTCCCAGAACCCTTCACGGGTCAGGCCTTCCGAGTGGCGATGAACGCCTTGAGGCTCCTTCCGCTCCGTATCGGCGTGTCCGGCTCGAGCGTCACCGGCTCACCATCGAACAAGGCCAGCACCGGGCGCGTATCCTTGACGCGCAGCTCCTCGGCATGCGCGCGATCGACGGCGTGCGCCGCGATCCAGTCGCCGTTCACCCATTCCCAGCCGATCTGCGCGATCGATCCCCAGTCGCGCGCATTGACGCCGATCACGTCCAGCCCCTTTTCGACCGGCGAGACGAACACCGCCTGATAATGATGTCTGAGCTTGCCCGCGCCTTCGATCCGGATGCCCTTGCGGTCGAAGGTGCGCCGCCACGCCGCCCGCGCCGCGCCGAACAGCCGGCCGATCTTGCCCTTGCGCATCGCCTCGCGCGCGCGGGCCCAGCTTGCAGCGGGTCCGAGGATCAGCCCGACAAAGGCACGGTGCGGCCCCGCCTCGACATAGGGCAGGGCGACGCGGCGCTTCTCGGCATGCGCGGCCTCGACGATCTTGTGCGGGTCCATCTCGTCGTGGAGCGCCTTGGCGAGCAGGTTCATCGTGCCGCCGGGCAGGATCAGGAAGCCACCCTTCCACTTGGCGAGCGCGCACAAAGCCGCGTTGATCGTCCCGTCCCCCGCGAACAGGACCACCGTGTCCACGCCTTTGCGCGTGAGCGACGCCCCCTTCGGCAAGTCCTCGCCCGGAAAATTGGTGCGCCCCGCAAGGGCCAGCCCCCGCTCCTCGAACAGCGCCTCCAGCGCCTCGCATTTCGCGTCGGTCGTGGAGCCCGAGCCGGGATTGGTGATCAGCCAGAGTTTCTTCATGCCCAATCAACGCGCCGGAACGCGATCCGTTTCAGTAGCGGTACAACCGCACCCGCTGAATCCCGAACGCATCGGGTGGCAGGCGGATGTGCCGCCCCTGATGCGTCTGGTCGCCATTGAGCCGTCGCCCGGCAACCCATTTGCCATCCACGAAGCGTCCCTCATCGACCTGCTCGAGCCCGAAGCGCCCCTTGCCGTCCACTGGTTCGACGGTGACGGTGATCCCCCGCCCCGCGACCAGATAATCCTCGCCGCCCAGCCAGATGATCAGCCCGCCATGCTCGCCCGGCGCCTGCTTGTCGCGGGCGGTCCAGGGATCGATGAAGGTGACCGTGAAGCGCGCGGTGCCCAGTTCGGTTTTCTGGACACTCTCGTCGATCTTGCCGTCCGGCGTCGCGGGCGCGCCGAAGCCCATGATCCGCCCCTCGGCCTGCGCGGCAAGGATCACCGGCGCCAGATTGTCGAGCATCGCATAGAGCCCGCCGAGCCGCTCGGCCCCCGGCCCTTCCAGCCCTTCGATAGAGAAGGGACTGAAGCCGAACCCGCGATATTTGCCGAACACCAGCATCGCATTGGGCACCGCGCGCACGTCGCCCGCATAATTGGCCTCGGGCACGAACAGCGGATTGCCGGGCCGCGCATAGCCCGCCGCGATCGCATCGAAGCTGGGGAAATAGACATCGGGCGCGAGGAAATCGATCGACGGCGCCCCGCGCTTCCACTGCTCCCACAGATGCGCCAGCGGCCCGCCCGCCGGATATTGCCCCGGCTTGCGCCCCGGAAAGGCCTGGGCGCCGTTGACATACATCGGCAGCGGATATTCGCGCTTCCCCGCCTTCGCCACGGCCTCGGTGTAGCGGGCATAGGCGAGCGCCGTGAACGCCTCCTCATCCCCGCCAGTCTTGGCGAGCGCGGCATCGGCAAGAGGCCCATGCTCGCGTGCATCGGGCAGGAAGCCCATCTCATTCTCGACCTGCACCATGATCACGGTATGGCGGTCGTCGGTCTCGCGCAGATGCTTCATCAGCGCCCCGAAGGCCCGCGCATCGGCATCGCGCGTCGCGGGCGCGAAAGCGGACAATATCTCCTGGGGCTTGCCGTCGGCCGCCAGCGCATAGGGAAAGCGCCTGCGGTCGCGCTTCACCCAAGCGGGCACATAGGTCGACATCGAATTCTTCCACGCGCCGAACCACAGCAGCACCAGCCGCATGTCGTTCGCGCGGGCATCCGCGATCAGCCAGTCGATGCTGGTCCAGTCATAAGCGCCCTCGCGCGGCTCGATCAGCTCCCAGCTCACCGGGGCGAGCACCGTGTTGAGGTGCATCGCCTTCATCCGCGCCCAGCGGGGGCCGAGCCATGCCCGGTCCGACGCCGAACTATTCCCCAGCTCGCCGCCGAGCACGAGGAACGGCTTGCCGTCGACGATCAGCTGGCCGCCCTTGCGATGTGGAATCTGCGCGGCGGCCGGGACGGCGGCAAGCAGCAGGACGAGCGCGATGAGCCGGCGAAGCATGGCGATGTTGTAGGAGTAATTCCGCCACCAGATCAATGTGCCCCTGCCCCGCGACTCGTCATCCCAGCCTTCGCTGGGACGACGGAAATGTGGCCTACTTTGCCACGATCCCCAGCAACTCGATCGTGAAGACCAGAGTCGCGTTCGCAGGAATGATAGACTTGCCCTTCGCCCCGTACGCCAGGTCGGCGGGCAGCACGATCTCGATCGTGTCCCCTACCCCCGCCATCGGCACCGCGAGCTGCCAGCCCTTGATCAGCTTGTTCAGCGGGAATTCCACCGGCTCGTCGCTCTTGTCGAACACGACGCCGTCGATGAAGCTGCCCGAATAGTTGATCCTGACGGTGTCGGTCACCACCGGATGCGCGCCGCTGCCGTCGCCCTTCACACGCCGCCAGCGGCCATTTCCGGGCAGCGGCCGCCAGCCGTCGCTCGGCCTGAGCTGGGCGATGGCGAGGCTCTGGCGGTTATGCCAGGCGGCGTCCTGCGAAGGCGGCGGGTTTTCGGGGAGCGCAGTCTGCGCAAGCGCCACTCCCGGCGCCAGCAGCGCCGCGGCGCACACCATCGTCTTGATCATCATTCGAACTCCAGGATCGCCGCGTCGACCGCCAGGCTGTCGCCCGCGCCGAAATTCGCCGCCTTCACCACCCCCGCCTTTTCGGCGCGCAGGATATTTTCCATCTTCATCGCCTCGACCACCGCGAGCGGCTGCCCCGCCTCGACTCGGTCGCCCGGCTGGACATGCAGCGCGGTCAGCAGCCCGGGCATCGGCGCCAGCAGGAAGCGGCTCATGTCGGGCGGGATCTTGGCGATCATGTGCCGCGCCAGTTTGGCGACGCGGGGGGGATAGACGCGGACATTGTGCGATGCGCCGCGCGCGGTGATCCGCCAGCTCCCGCGCCTGCGCTCCATCCGCATCGACAGCGGTTCGCCATCGACGACCGAGTGAATCATCCGCTGCCCCGGGCGGATCGCCGTTTCGACCTGCATCGCGCGTTCGTCCACGACCACGGTGAATTGATCCAGCGCCACCTTGTGCTCATGCCCGTCGAACATCACCACCCAGCGCTGCTGCGCCTCGAGAGCCTCGCCCAGCTGCCCGCCGATCTGCCCGCCGCGCTGGGCATCGACCGCGGCGACGATCGTCGCCACCGCCGCCAGCTTCGCGGTCAGTCCCTCACCCGCCGGTGCGCCGTGGAAGCCGTCGGGATATTCCTCGGCGATGAAGCCGGTGGTCAGCTCCCCGGCGCGGAAGCGCGGGTGCTGCATGATCGCCGAGAGGAAGTCGATATTGTTGCCGACGCCCTCGAGCTGGAACTTGTCGAGCGCCTGTACCGCCAGGTCCGCCGCTTCGTCGCGAGTCTCGCCATAAGTGATCAGCTTGGCGATCATCGGATCGTAGAACATGCTGACTTCGCCGCCCTCGCGCACGCCATCATCGACGCGGACATAGCCGGCGCCCTGTTGCGGCGCGGGGCCGCAGCATCCGGCATGCGCCTGCGCCGCCTCGCTGCCCGGGGAGGTATCGAGCGGTGGATGATAGCGCGTCAGCCGCCCGGTGGAGGGCAGGAAACCGCGATAGGGATCCTCGGCATAGACGCGGTTCTCGATCGCCCAGCCGGTGAGCTTCACCTCGTCCTGCGTGAAGGCCAGCGCCTCGCCCGACGCCACCCGGATCATCTGCTCGACCAAGTCGAGCCCGGTGACTGCCTCGGTCACCGGATGCTCGACCTGGAGCCGCGTGTTCATTTCGAGGAAGTAGAAGCCCTGTCCGGTCGTGTCCGCGCCGCTGACGATTAGCTCGACCGTGCCCGCGCTGTAATAGCCCACCGCCCGCGCCAGCGCGACCGCCTGCTCGCCCATCGCCTTGCGCATCTCGGGGGTGACGAAGGGCGACGGCGCCTCCTCGACCACTTTCTGGTGCCGCCGCTGGATCGAGCATTCGCGCTCGCCCAGATAGACGATGTTGCCGTGCTGGTCGCCGAGCACCTGGATCTCGATATGGCGCGGGCTCTCGATGAACTTCTCGATAAAGACGCGGTCGTCGCCGAAGCTCGCCAGCCCCTCGCGCTTGGTCGCCTCGAAGCCTTCGCGGACGTCCTGCTCCGAGTAAGCGAGCCGCATCCCCTTGCCGCCGCCGCCCGCGCTGGCCTTCATCATCACCGGATAGCCGATGCCCGCTGCGATCTCGACGGCGTGGTCGGTGCTGTCGATCTCGCCCAGATAGCCCGGGACGACATTGACCCCCGCCGCCTTGGCGAGCTTCTTCGATTCGATCTTGTCGCCCATCGCCGCGATGGCATTGGGCGGCGGCCCGATGAACGCGACGCCGGCCTCGGCGCAGGCCCGCGCAAAGCTCTCGCGCTCGGAAAGGAAACCATAACCGGGATGGATCGCGTCCGCCCCGGTCTCCTTGGCGGCAAGCAGGATCAGCTCGGCCTTGAGATAGCTCTCGGACGCAGGCGCGGGCCCGAGCCGCACCGCCTCGTCCGCCATCAGCACATGCGGGCTGCGCGCATCGGCATCCGAATAGACCGCGACGGTCTTGATGCCCATGCGCCTGGCGGTGCGCATCACGCGGCACGCGATCTCACCCCGATTGGCGACGAGAATTTTCTTGATCATTACTGGTCCTCGATCAGCTGACGCAGGTCTTCGGTTCGCGCCGCGGTCAGTTGCGTCTTGCACATGGACACGAGCATGGGTTGCATCGATCCGCCCCGGG
>Ga0164241_10000931_pt1 | contig 42081 bp, 46 predicted proteins | sample OricomyardsoilBY_FD_108780 | JGI IMG/M metagenome (GOLD analysis project Ga0164241, IMG submission 108780) | Backyard soil microbial communities from Emeryville, California, USA - Original compost - Back yard soil (BY) | ecosystem: Environmental > Terrestrial > Soil > Unclassified | place: USA... | reverse complement strand
CGGCGCGGGTCGAGCCGGTGAAGGAGACCATGTCGATCTCCGGGTGGCTCGAGATGGCGGCGCCGACCTCGGGGCCGTCGCCGTTGACCAGGTTGAACACGCCGGCCGGCACGCCGGCGGCATGCAGGATCTCGGTCCAGATATAGCCGCTGAACGGCGCGATCTCGGACGGCTTCAGCACCATGGTGCAGCCGGTGGCCAGCGCCGGCGCGACCTTGCAGGCGATCTGGTTCACCGGCCAGTTCCAGGGCGTGATGAAGGCGCAGACGCCGATCGGCTCCTTGACGATCCGGGTCGTGCCGCGATCGTGCTCGAACTCATAGCTCTTGAGCACTTCCATCGCCGTCTGGACGTGGCCGATGCCCATGGCGGCCTGGGCGCGCTGGGCCAGCCAGGCGGGGGCGCCCATCTCCTCGGTGATGGCCTTGGCCATGTCCTCGAAGCGCTTCTGGTACTCGGCGATGATGCGCTCGAGGATGTCGATGCGCTCTTCGCGGCTGGTCTGGGAGAAGCTCTCGAACGCCTTGCGGGCCGCGCGGACCGCGCGGTCGACATCGGTCTCCGAACCCATCGAGATCACGCCGGCGACCGCTTCGGTGGCCGGGTTGATGACGTCCAGGCGCTTGGGGGCGGCCGGATCGACCCAGGCCCCGTCGATATAGAACTTGGTGTACTCGCGCATGCCGTTCTCCTGCCCTTGGATGGTGGGGTCCGCTCTGCGGGGCGGTTTCAAACAAGCATTTAATGTGATCGGCGTTCAGGTGGCTAGCCCTCACCACATCACATCTGGCTCCGCGTCGCCCAGCGCCTCGGCGATCCGTCGCCGGGTGGCCTTGGTGGTCTCTTCGGGAAGGTCGTTCGGATCGAACCAGCCGACCGCGTGGATCTCGCCCTCGGCGTCCGAGGCGCAGGGCTCCCAGGTCTCGACGCGGTAGACCAGCACGTGGTCGCCAGGGTGCAGCACCTCGTTGCTGTGGGCCGAGACCAGGCGCGGACGCGACAGGGCGCGCACCCCGGCCTCCTCCTGCAGCTCGCGGATCACGGCGGTCTCGGCCGTCTCGCCGCGCTCGACCCCGCCGCCGGGCAGGTACCAGCCCTTGATGTAGGTGTGCTGGATCAGGAGGACCTTGCCAGCCTCGTCCAGGACCACCGCCCGCACCCCCAGGGTCAGGCCGCGCGCCATGCGGAAGAAGGCGTAGACCAGCGGGCGGGTGAAGGGTTCGATGCGACGGCGCCAGAGCATGCGGCCTTCCTAGCGCGGCTTGCGCTTGCGGTCAGCGGCATGGGCCGCTAAAGCCGCAGCAACTGCAGTCTTTTTCCGGAGCCGCGCCATGCTCGCGATCGGTGTCATCGCCATCTTCCTGGGCGTCATCCTCGCCCTGAACTACTTCGAGTTCGGCCGCATCGACTAATGACCAAGACGGCGCGCGGCGCGGCCCTGGTCACCGGCGCGGGTCGCCGGATCGGCCAGGCCCTGGCTCTTGAAGCCGCGCGCGCCGGCTACGACATCGCCGTCCACCACCGAGGCCCCGCCGACGAGGCCGAGGAGACGATCGCCGCCGTGCGCGCCCTGGGCCGCCGTGCGATCCCGGTCCGCGCCGACCTTTCCGTCGAAGACGATGTGCGCGGCCTGATCGGGCAAGCTTCCGAGCTCAGCCCCGTCACCCTGCTGGTCAACAGCGCCTCGGCCTTCCAGGACGACCGCGTCGGCGACCTGGCCCGAGAGACCTGGGACCTCCATCTCGAGACCAACTTGCGCGCGCCGATCGTGCTGGCCGAGACCTTCGCCGCCGCGCTGCCGGCCGACGCGCAAGGTTTGGTGGTCAATATCGTCGACCAGCGTGTCTGGCGGCCTAATCCTCAGTTCTTCAGCTACACCCTGGCCAAGGCCGGGCTGTGGTGGGCGACCCAGACCCTGGCCCAGGCCCTGGCGCCGCGCATCCGCGTCAACGCCATCGGCCCCGGCCCCACCCTGCCCTCGACACACCAGGCCCCCGGCGAATTCGAGGCCGAGGCGGCCGGCGTATTGCTGGAACGCCGCGTCTCGCTCGACGACATCGCTGGCGCGCTGCGCTACCTCATTGACGCCACGTCGGTCACGGGCCAGATGATCGCCGTGGACGGCGGCCAGCACCTGGGCTGGAAAACGCCCGACATCGTTGCTCCCTAGGAGGCCAGGTTGGCCGCTTCTTCGCTCGCAGAGACCACGCCCGCCGCGCCGCTCGCCCGCATCATCGTGACCAAGATCTTCGTGCGCGGCCTCAAGGTCGACGCCGGCATCGGCGTCTACGATCATGAACTGGGCCGCTTGCAGACCCTGATCGTCGATGTCGAGCTGGACGTGGCCGCCAACCACTTCGAGCGGCTCAGCGACACGGTGAACTACGAGACCATCGGCGAAGCCGCGCGCGCCATCGTCGCCGAGGGGCATCTGGGCCTGGTCGAGACCTTCGCCGAGCGCCTGGCCCAGGCCTGTTTCGACGACCACCGCGTCACCCGCGCTCGGGTGCGGGTCGAAAAGCCCTCGGCCCTGGCCCCGCACGCGGCCGCCGCCGGCGTCGAGATCACCGCCGTCCGCTCCTGATGGAACTCGCCCACCGCGCCCGCCTCGCTCCCTTCCAGCCCGAAACGGTCTGGACCCTGGAGGCCGGGACGCTGGTGGAGACGCGCGGCAAGGTCGAGCGCCGCTTCCCGCTGTCCAGCCTGACCCGCTACAGCCTGGCGACCGACAAGTCCGGCGGCCGTCGTCGCAGCCTGCTGCTGACCTTCGGCCGTCGCCGTCTCAGTATCGCCTCGCAGAGCTATGTCGGTCCCGGCCAGTTCGAGGATCGGCTGACCAGCTTCTCGACCCTGGCCCGCGCCGTCGCCGCCGTCGGAGCGGACCTGGCCCCGCGCGCGAAGTTCGGTCTGGCCAGGTTCGACGCACCCGCCGCCTTCACCTGGATGATCGGCCTGACCGCCTTCGGGGCGGCGGCGATGCTGCTGTTCTCGCTGACCGCCGGCATGGCCTCGGTCGGCGTCGACATGGCCGCGCGGATGAGCTTCGTCTTGATCCTGATGGTCGCGGTGCTGCCCTGGCTGAACCGTGGGACGCCGTTCGACCCGCACGACCCGCCGCACGATCTCTTGCCTTGAGCTCCTCCCCCGCGTCGCGGGGGAGGTGGCCCAAAGGGCCGGAGGGGGCTAGCTCGGCCTAGGCCGCATTAGCCCCCTCAGTCGCTCCGCGACAGCTCCCCCGCATCGCGGGGGAGCATCAATTAAGGCTTCTTCATGACGCCACCTTCATTTGCATCGCGCGCGGATCGGCGCGACGTTGAGCCAACGACGTTCTCTTAGGCTCAAGCTCGTGACCGACCCGAACAACCCCACAATCGACCCCGCCGTGCCGCCGCGCCTGCAGGATGAAAAGACCCTGCCCGGGGCCGTCTACGCCCTGCACATCGCGGGCGTGGTCACCGGCGGCCTGACCTGCCTGATCGGGGCGATCATCGCCTATGTCAGCCGCAAGGACGCGCCCGAGTGGCTGGCCAGCCACTACGACTTCCAGATCCGAACCTTCTGGCTGGCGATCGGTTTCAGCATCGTCGCCCTGCTGCTGACTCCGGTCGGGATCGGCATCGTCCTGCTGCCCGCCGTCGGCGTCTGGCTGGTCGTGCGCGGCGTCGTGGGCCTGTCGAACCTGTTCAAAGGCCAACCCTATCCCACTCCCAAGAACTGGATGATCTGAAGACCATGACCGACACCACCGCCGTCACCACGCCCGTGGCCGAGGAAGACAAGGTCCTGCCGGCCGTCGTCTATGGCCTCTACCTGCTGGGCTTCACCAACGGCCTGACCTGGATCGTCGGCCTGATCGTCGCCTATGTGAACCGCGACAGCGCCGGCCCGATCAACGAGAGCCACTTCACCTTCGCCATCCGGACCTTCTGGCTGTCGATCGCCTGGTTCCTGATCGGCGCCCTGCTGATCTTCTTCGGCATCCCGATGCTGATCGTCCTGGTCGGCCTGCCGATGATCATCGCCGGCGGCCTCATTCTGGGGGCGGTCGGCCTGTGGTTCGTGGCCCGCTGCGTGATGGGCATCTACTATCTGTCGCGCGGCGAGGCGTATCCGCGCCCGCGCGCGTGGCTGATTTAGAGGCGCCTGAGCCGCCAGGCGCCCGCTGAAGAGTCATCCGTTCGCCCCCCTTCCCCTGCCGGTTGAGACGGCTCGACGGAAGCGGGGCTGTCGGATGACTTGTGCGGCCTGGCGGTTGGACACCCCTTTTCGAGGGGTATGCGTTCGGGGGGACGTGATGCTGGCGCGACTGGTTGGGATCATCTTGGGGCTGATCCTGGCGACGTCGGGATACGTGGTGGCGGGTTGGGGCTCGCTGGGGAACTGGGCCACGAATCTCGATCTCGGACCGTTCGAGCCGCATCGGCCGATCGTTGGTGTGGCGGCGGCGATGGTGGGCGGGGTGCTCATCGTCGCCGCCCTGCTGCCACCTCGCAAACCCAAGAAACGCAAGACCGCGCCGATGGCCTTCGGGCTGGAGCTGCAGGAGCCCGTGGCCCAGCCGGTGGTCGCGCCGCCGCAGCCCGCGCCGGCTCCGACGCCCGTGGCGGTCGCGCCGCCCGTCATGCCCGTGGCGGCTCCGGCTCCGATTCCGCAGGCTCCGCCGCCACCGCCCAAGCCCAAGACCTTCGCCGAACTGCGCGCGCGCCTCGTCTCGCTCAGCCGCGACGAGGCCTGGAGCGAGGCCGCCCGCACCCTGATGGCCATGAAGGCCGCCGCCCATACCGACGAAGAGCAAGCGGTCGTCTATCGTGACCTCGGCGATTTCGCCCGCGCCCAGGGCCAGATGGACGACGCCGCCGAGGCCTATGACACCTCGGTCTCCTATGCCCGCCAGGTTCGCCAGACGCGCGGCAACGACGAGAGCGCCGAACTGCTGGCCGGCTCGCTATCGGGCGTCGGCGATGTGGCGGAAGCCGAAGGCCGCCTGGACGCCGCCCTCTCGGCCTTCGAGGAGGCCCTGGCCCTGCGCCGCTCGCGCGGCGGCCGCGAAGCCGGCGACGTGGGGGCCCAGCGCGCGCTGTCGGTGAACCTGGAACGCCTCGCCGACCTGCGCGAGGACCGTGGCCACCGCATGCGGGCCCTGGACCTCTACCGCGAAAGCTACGACATCGCCGGCCGGTTAGCGGCTGCCGACCCGACCAAGTTCGGGCCGGACCTGGCGGCGACCCGCGCGCGCCTGAACGAGCTGGAAGCCAAGATCGCGACCTAGGCGGCTACCACGTAAACGTCGTCGCCGCCCGGGCCGGGATGCTGGCCTTGAACCGCCGGCCGCCCTCGACGATGGCGAAATCAGCCGCCGCCTTGCCGGTATTCAGCACCAGCAGCACCCGCCCGCCGTCGCGGTTCTGGAAGGCCACCGTCCGCAGGTCGCCGACCTTCTCGGGCGAGCCGATCCGCACCGCGCCGGGCTTCACGAAGCGGCTGGCCTGGCCGAAGGCGTAGTATTCCTGGGTGCGGGTGAGCGCGCCGGTCGTGCTGTCGATGGTCACCACCGGGCGACAGTTGCCGCAGCCGCCGGCGTGCGGGCCGAACTTCTCGTCCAGAGCCAGGTTCCACATCAGGACGCCCTTCGCGCCGCGACGGGTCGTGCCGATGATCAGCTGCTCGACCAGCCACGAGAAGCTGTCGTCGAACTTCGGAGCCCATTCCCCGCCCGAGCACTCGGTGAAGAACACCTCCTTCTCCGGATGAGCGGCTCGGACGGTCTCCATGGCGTCGACATTGCCGGCGTAGCAGTGCCAGGCCACGCCCGACACAAAGGCCCGCGCCTTGGCGTCGGCCAGCACGGTCGTCGGTTGCTGCGGCTGGTCCCAGTTGTGGTCCCAGTCGAGCGCCTTGGTCGTGATCGTCTCGCGCTTGAACACGGGGGCGAGGTTCTCGCCGAAGAACCTGGCGCGATCGACGGCCGACCAGCGCATGCCCGGATAGTTCTCGGGCTCGAAGTCCGGCTCGTTCTGGATGCTGATGTAGTCGGTCGGCACGCCGACCTTCCTGGCCTCACGGATGTAGCGGGCGAAGAAGTCCGCATAGACCGGATAGGCCTCAGGCTTCAGCTGGCCCTTCACCAGCGAGCCCGTGGTCTTCATCCAGGCTGGGGCGCTCCAAGGCGAGGCCATGACCTTGAGGTCCCGGTTGATCTTCAGGGCCGCGCGGACGGTCGGGAAGACGAACTCCTGCGGCCGCTTCAGCGAGAAGTGCTCCAGCTTCGGATCGGCCGCGCCACCCGGCGCGTCGTCCAGGCTGTAGTGGTCCAGCGAGAAGTCCGAGGCGCCGATGGTCAGCCGCGTGAAGCTGAAGCCGAGGCCGTCCTTGCCCCGCCCGTAGAGCTCCTTCAGCAAGCTGTCGCGCTGGGCGGGCGTCAGCTTGTTCTGGATCAGCCAGGCCGAGGCGTCGGTGATCGCCGCGCCGAAGCCGACGATCGTCTGGTGGCGTTCCTTGGCGTCGACGGCGATGACCGGCAGGCCGGTGACGGCGTCGGCCGCCACCGGGCCCGAAGGCGCCTGGGCGGCCAGCAGCTGGCTCTTGTCGCCGGTGGTCGTCCAGCTCTGCAGCTTGGGCGCGGCGACGGCGGGGGCCGCCGCGACGAGCGCGGCGGCGAGGGTGAAGGAGAGAACGCGCATCACGGCTTCCGCGACCAGGCCTTGAGGTTGGCCTTGCCGGTCAGGGCCATGTCCCCGGCGTGGCTGCCGACATAGAGCGGATAGCTGCCGGCCGGGATCGTCCAGCCCGGCTTGGCGACATCGTAGTCGGCCAGCAGGCGCGGCTCGACGGTCAGGGTCACGCGCTTGGTCTGGCCCGGGGCCAGGTCGACCTTCTCGAAGCCCGCCAAGCGGACCATCGACTTGCGCTGGCCGGCCGTGACGTAGAGCTGCGGGGTGTCGGCGCCGGCGACCTTGCCGGCGTTGGTGACGTCGAAGCTGACCTTCAGGCCGGCCGCGTCCTCGACCTTGAGGTTCTTGTAGGCGAAGGCCGTGTACGAAAGGCCGTAGCCGAACGGATAGAGCGGCTGGCGCTTCTCCTGCGCGTGCCAGCGGTAGCCGACGGCGGCGCCTTCCGGGTACTGGACGGTAAAGCCCTTGATGCCGTCGACCTTCTGGCCGGCGCGGCGGGCGTCGTCGATGGCGGCCTGCTCGGCGAAGCCCGGGGCGCTGGCGCGGGGGGCTTGGTCGGCACTCTTCGGGAAGGTCATGGCCAGGCGGCCCGACGGATTGACCTCGCCGAACAGCAGGCGGGCGATGGCCTGGCCGCCGCGCTGGCCGGGATACCAGGCCTGCAGCACCGCGCCGACGCGATCCAGCCACGGCATGGTCACCGGACCGCCGGTCTCCAGCACCACGATGGAGTGCTTGTTGGCCGCGGCGACGGCGTCGATCAGGGCGTCCTGGTTCTCGGGGAGAACGATCGAGGGCGCGTCCTGGGCCTCGGTCTGCCAGTGCCAGGCGAAGACGATGGCGACGTCGGCGTCCTTGGCGGCGGCGGCAGCCGCAGCCGGGTCCTTGCCGTCGACATAGATCACTTCAGCGCCCGGCGCGGCGGCCTTGATGGCCTCCAGCGGCGAGGAGGCGTGCCAGGTGACGCGGACGAACGAGGCGGCCTCGCCGCCGTTCAGCGGGATCTCGACCGGCGCGCCGCCGACCGAACGCACTTGCGACGAGCCGCCGCCCGAGATCACGCCGACATCGGCATGGGCGCCGATCAGCACGATCTTCTTGGCCGTCTTGGCCAGCGGCAGCAGGTTGCCCTCGTTCTTCAGCAGCACCGAGCCGCGCTCGGCCACGGCCTGGGCGACCTTGGCGTGGGCGGCGTAGTCGATCGGCTGGGCGGTCGTCGGCAGCGGGTTGTCCATCAGGCCCGAGGTGATCACCCCGTGCAGGATGCGGCGGACCATGTCGTCGACGCGAGCCTGGCTGACCTCGCCCTTGGCCACGGCGGCCTTCAGGTCGTCACCGAAGAAGATCTGGGTGTCCAGCTCCTGGCCCGACTGCTGGTCGAGGCCGGCGAGCGAGGACTTCACCGTGCTGTGCACTGCACCCCAGTCCGACATCACGAAGCCCGGATAGTTCCAGTCGCGCTTCAGCACCTTATTCAGCAGGAAGTCGTTCTGGCAGGCCCAGTCGCTGTTGACCTTGTTGTAGGCGCACATGACCGAGGCCGGGTTGGACTTCTCGATGGCGATCTGGAAGGCCAGCAGGTCGCTTTCGCGCAGGTCCGCCTCGTCGATCTGGGCGTCCATCACGTGACGGCCAGTCTCTTGGGCGTTCAGAGCGAAGTGCTTGATCGTCGAGATGATGTGGTTGGACTGCACGCCCTTGATCTGCTCGGCGGCCATCTCGGCGGCCAGCAGCGGGTCCTCGCCCAGATATTCGAAGTTACGGCCCGCCCACGGGTCGCGGGTCAGGTTCATGCCGCCGGCCAGCAGGACGTTAAAGGTCTTGGCGCGGGCTTCCGAACCGATCATCGCGCCGCCGGCATAGGCCAGCTTCGGCTCGAAGGTGGAGGCCAGGGCCAGGCCCGACGGCAGGGCGGTGGCGACGTCGCCCTTGCGCTGCTCGACCTGGTTGGCCACGCCCAGGCTGGCGTCGCTTTCGCGCAAGGTCGGGATCTTCAGGCGCGGCACGCCGGGCACATAGCCGGCCGAGGGGATCATGTCGGCCGGAGCCGGCTTGGTGTTCGGCGGGAAAAGCCCGTGCAGATACGTGATCTTCTCGTCCATCGTCATCTGCTTGACGAGGGCGTCGGCGCGGGCCCAGGCGGCGTCGCCCTTGCGCGGCGCCAGCGGGGCGCTGTCCTTGGTCGGCATGGTCTGGGCCAGCGCGCCCGACATCGGAACGAGGGAAAGCAACGCCACGGCGGCGGTGGTCCGGCACAGGATCCGCAGGGCGGATGAAGGCTGGGCGGCGGTCGTCATGGCGTTACTCCGTGTAGGCATAGCTAAGGGGTTGGAACGGGGGTCGCGGGCAGCGGCGGGGCCTGGCACGTCTTGGCCACGAACTCGGCGTGGCTGGGCATGACGTTCAGGCACTTACCGATGACCGCGCGGATGTTGCTGAGGTGAGCGGCGATGGCCTCGTCCGAGTGGACACGGACCAGCGGGTCGTAGGCGCGCGGGATGATCCCCTGGCCTAGGAACACCTGGATCCAGCTCTCCTCGGTGAAGAGCTCGTCGTCCTCGCGGAACACCCGGCCGTTGGCGCGGAAGAGGTCGATCTTCCGCTGCAGGGTCGCGGGGACCTCCATGTCGCGGCAGTAGCGCCAGAACGGCGTGTCGTCGCGCTCGGTGGCCTTGTAGTGCAGGATGATGAAGTCGCGGATGCGCTCGTATTCGAAGTCGCTCTGGCGGTTGAACTCGTCGATCGTCGCCTGGTCGAAACCGGCGTCCGGCAGCAGGCGGACCATGCGGATCACGGCCGACTGGATCAGGTGCAGACTGGTCGACTCCAAGGGCTCCATGAAGCCGCTGGCCAGGCCGATCGAGACGCAGTTCTTGTTCCAGATCTTCTTGCGCTTGCCGGTCGTGAACCGCAGGCGCATCGGGTTGGCGCGCTGGGCGCCGTCCAGATTGGCCAGCAGGACGCGCTCGGCCTCGTCGTCGTCGATGTATTTCGACGAGTAGACGTGGCCGTTGCCAGTGCGGTGCTGCAACGGGATGCGCCACTGCCAGCCGGCGTCATGCGCCGTCGAGCGGGTATAGGGCGTGAAGTGCTCCGAGCGTTCGGTCGGCACGGCGATGGCCCGGTCGGCGGGCAGCCAGTGGGTCCAGTCCTCGTAGCCGGTCTTCAGCGCCTGCTCGATGATCAGCCCCCGGAAACCCGAGCAGTCGACGAACAGGTCGGCGGTGATGACCTCGCCGTCCTCCATGGTCACCGACTGGACGAAGCCGTCCTCGGGCCGCAGCGTGACATCGACGATCTTGCCCTCGCGCCGCTGGACGCCGCGCGCTTGCGCATAGGTCGACAGGTGCTTGGCGTAGAGGCCGGCGTCGAAGTGGAAGGCGTGGGCGATGTGGCCGATCGGCGACTCGGACATGTCGGCGCGGGCGCGCATGAACTTGTCCTGCCGCGCCATGGCGTTGTTGATCGACAGGTCGTCGAAGTCCGGGGCCTGGCCCAGCTCGCGCATGCGCAGCCAGTACTGGTGGACCCGCAGCCAGCCCAGGTCCTGACCCAGCACGCCGAAGCCGTGCAGGTAGCTGTCGCCCTTGCGGAACCAGTTGCGGAACTCGATGCCCAGCTTGAAGGAGCCCTGCGTCTTGCGCAGGAAGTCGTCCTCGTCGATGCCGAGCAGTTCGTTGAATTTCTTGATGGCGGGGATGGTGGCTTCCCCGACCCCGACGGTGCCGATCTGCTCGGACTCGATCAGGACGATCTCGTAGAGACCCTGGAACAGCCGCGACGCCAGCGCCGCCGTCATCCATCCGGCGGACCCGCCGCCGGCGATCAGTATCTTCTTGAGCGGTTGCAACCACCCGCCTCCCGTTGCTCAAAGGTCGGGGCCGCTTGCGCGGCCCCGCCTCCGTTGGTTCTTGCCTGGCGAGCCGGCCCGCGGGGGAGCGCGGCCGGCTCAGCCTCCTGCTTAGAACCGATAGTTCACGCCGAACAGGAACTGTCGGCCGTACTTCTCGTAGGTCTCCGGCAGCGAGCCGCCGTTGGCGGTCTTGGTCCCGCCCTGGTCGAGGCCGATCCGCGTGCGGTACGGCGAGTCCGTCAGGTTGTTGACCTGCAGCAGCACGCCGAGGTTCTGCAGCGGGCCATCCTCGAAGGTGTAGCCGATCTGGGCGTCGACCTGCTTGTCGGCCAGGATCTCGGTGAAGCCGCGCGTGGCGTACAGCTGCACCACTTCGCCCTTGAAGGACGAGCGGTAGCGCTGGCTGATCCGCGCCTGGAAGCCGCCGCGCTCGTAGTAGCCGGTGACGTTGTAGACCGTGCCCGAGAGACCCGGGATGCGGACCTCCTGCTTCGGATCCGGGTTGTTGGTGGTGTTGAGGTTCGACTTGGTCAGCGACAGGCTGCCCTGGACGCCGAAGCCCTTCAGCAGGTCGGCGAACTGGCCGAAGTCGACCGCGCCGCTGAACTCCAGGCCCTTGACCACGCCGCCCTTGCCGTTGGCCGGCAGGGTCATCTGGCCGATCGGATCGATCGTGGTGCCAGCGGTGATGTTGGAGCCCGGCGGCAGCGGGATGCCGGTGAAGTCGAACGTGCCCGACTGCGAGTAGATGTAGGTGTCGAGCTTCTTGTAGAAGCCGGCCACCGACACGTAGGTCGCGGGGCTGACGTACCATTCGTAGGCCAGGTCGGCGGCCTTGGCTTCCCACGGACGCAGGTGCGGGTTGCCGCCCGAGGCCGACCACGGGTGCACGGTCGCGCCCGCGCCGCAGGTCTGCTTGGAGCAGACCAGCAGGTCGAAGCCCGGCGTGACGTTGGCGCGCATGTCGTCCATGCGCGGACGGGCCATGGTCTTCGACAGGGCGAAGCGCAGGCGATGGCCGCTACCCAGGTCGTAGATCAGGTTCAGGCTGGGCAGGACGTCGGTGTAGTCGTCCTTGGCGTTGATCTTGGTCGGGACGATCGGCTGGCCCGAGGCCAGGCCGTTGATCACGACGCCGCTCGATTCCTGCGACTGCTTGACCACCTGGACGCCGACGTTGCCGCGCAGGTCGCCCGTCTGGAAGTTGGCCTTGGCGAAGAAGGTCGTGACCTCTTCGGTGATGTCCCAGTTCTTGTCGTAGTAGTTGGCGTCGAGGATCGGGGACCAGTTGTAGTACTTGCGCCAGACGTCGCCGATATTGACGCTGAGCACGCCGCCCAGGCCCGCGAAGCCCAGCTGGGTCGGGCTGACCAGATCGGCCGCATCGACCAGCACCTGCTGGCGACCGTTCTTCAGGAACAGGTCGTTGTCCGAGACGGTCTTGCCCTTGTTGCGCTTGGTGTAGTTCACGCCGGCGCTGACCTGGGTGACGAAGCCGTCCATCTCGTGCTCGAGGTGGACGTCGACCGCGGTGACGTCTTCCTTGACGTGCGGGAAGCGGATCGCGCCGTCATGGCCCCAGCCGCCCCAGGGCGCGTGGTCGCCCAGGCTGACCTTGCTGGCGTCGGCGTAGTTCAGGCCTTCGTCATATTGCGAGAAGCCGTCGTCGGCGACCACGAAGCCGATCTTGTCGAACGTCCGGCCCACGTTCGGCGTGGCCCCGGTGACGCCGCCCACGCCCAGGCCGTAGCCCGCGTAGGTCTCCATGATCTGCTCTTTGCGCTTGTTCGACGAGTAGGACAGGTCGGCGACCAGACGGGTCTTGTCGTTGATCTTGTACTCGGTGTTCAGGCCGCCCGAGAACAGCTGGTCCTGGCGCGTGTTGTAGTCGTTGCGCAGCTGGAAGACGCCGTTGTTCAGCACGCCGCTGCGGGCGAACTTCGAGCCTTCCAGGTCCTCGGTCTTCACCGAGGTGAACTCCGCGCCGGCGTCGGCGCCGGGGTTGGAGAACCACTGCGCGCCGCGCGTGACTTCATGCTGCTTGAAGGTCGAGTAGTAGAGGTCGGCGGTCGCGTGGAAGCGGTCGGTGGGCTCCCACTCGAAGATGCCGATCACCGCATCACGCTTATTGTTGCGCGAGGTGGCGAAGACTTCCTGGCCGTTCAGCATCAGGGCGCCGTCCGAAGCGTCCGGGATGGCGCGGGCGGCGTCGGTCAGCGGGATGGCGGCGTTGGTCGTGGTCTTCAGCGGATCGAAGGCCTCGTAGCCGTAGCCCTTGTAGTGCTTCACCTGCGACGGCGAATCCAGGTGGGCGTAGCCCAGGGCCACGCCGATGGTGTCGTCGGCGAACTGGTTGATGTAGCTGGCGCTGAAGCGACCGCCGGTGTTGCGGGAGTCGTCGTTCAGCTTCTTGCCCGAGGCCTTCTCGCCGCGAAGGTTCAGGGCCAGGACGCGCTTGCCGTATTCCAGCGGACGCACGGTGCGCAGGTCGGCGGTGCCCGACAGGCCCATGCCCGAGACCTGGGCGTCCGGCGTCTTGTAGATCACGACGCTGGACAGCAGTTCCGACGGATACTGGTCGAACTCGACGGCGCGGTTGTCGCCCGAGCTGGCCTGCTGGCGGCCATTCAGCAGCGTGGTGGTGAAGTCGGGCGCAAGGCCGCGGATCGAGATGACCTGGGCGCGGCCGTTGACGCGTTGGGCCGCCAGACCCGGCAGGCGGGCGATCGATTCGGCGATCGAGACGTCCGGCAGCTTGCCGATGTCCTCGGCCGAGACGGCCTCGACGATCGAGGTCTCGTTCTTCTTGATGTTGATCGAGTTCTGGATGCCGGCCTTGATGCCGGTCACCACGATGGCGTCGACCGTGTCGTCGGCCTGCGCGGCCGGAGCCTGCTGGGCGAACGCCGAGCCGGCCAGGGCCAGCGTGATCGCGGCCGTGGAGGCGGTGACGTAGAATTTCTGGACGGACGAACGCGCGCCGCTGTTGCGGTTTCGCATTGAGCTCTTCTCCCCTCTGAAGCCGCTCCTGCGCGAGCGACCAAACCTTTTTGTCGTGAGGCCAAGCTTGGCCGTGGAAGCGCTTCCATGGAAGCGCTTCCACTAACCTCGGAGCCGACAACGTTGTCAAGGTCGGGGCAATTGGATTTTGGGGATGTTGCTAGTGGGCCGCAGTGGTCTGCCGACAGACGACAGCGTGCTCCAGTTGCTGGAACACGGGTCCGGGCGCGGTGTTGGTCCCGGTCAGCCGGGCCACCAGCATCTCGACGGCGCGCTGGCCCAGCACCTTCACCGGCTGGTGCACGGTGGTCAGGGGCGGCCAGACGATGGCGGCGACGGGCGCGTCGTCGAAGCCGGTGATCGAGAGATCCCGCGGGATGCTGAGACCCCGTGCATGGGCGGCCGACAGCGCGCCGGCGGCCATGTCGTCATTGGCGCAGACCAGGGCGCTGGGCTTCAGCGGATGGTCCAGCAGCCCCGGCGCCAGATGCGTGCCCGAGCGTAAGGTGAAGTCGCCGCGCGCCATGGTCCAGGCGTCGTCGCCCAGGCCCTGCTCGGCCAGGGCGCGCTCGAAGCCCTTCATCCGGCGATCGGCCGACAAGTGGCCCTCCAGCCCGGCGATGAAGCCGAACCGGCGATGGCCCAGGCGCAACAGCTCGCGGGCCATGTCGTAGCCGCCAGCCTCGTCGTCGACGCCGACGCCGTCGGCGATGCCGCGTCCCGGCCCGCCCGGCGACACCGTCACCACCTTGCAGCCCTGGGCCAGGGCCGCCTGGATCAGCGAGACGTCGTCGCTATAGGGCGGCGACAGGATCAGACCCTCGCAGCGCTGGCTGGTGATCAGGTCCAGCACCCGCTTCTCCCGGTCGGGGGTCTGCTGCGGGACGTTCTGGACCAGCACCTGATAGCCCAGGGTCAGGCAGGCGCGCAGGGCCCCCAGCTCCAGGGCGGATTCATAGTAGGAGTTCGGATCGTTCTCGAGGTCCGAGGCGAAGACGAACGCCAAGAGCCGGCTGGCTCCGCCCGCCAGGCTGCGGGCCTGCGGATTGACCTTGTAGTCCAGCTGCTCGATGGCCTGCATGACCCGGGCCCTGACCTCGTCGCGGACATTGGGCCCGCCGTTCAGCACTCGAGACACCGTCACGCGCGCCACGCCCGATACGCGGGCGACGTCGTCGATGGTCGGTCTCTTGCCGGTCAATGCACACTCCACTGGATGCCGGAACATGTCGGGGATGGCCCGATCGCACAAGCAGCCTACGTCCTTAAGGCGCAGGTTCGTATCCAATGGTTCGCACAGGATGGTCTAGCCGATCAACTAAATTGGCCTGACCAAATATTAAAAAGATGACAGGCCAATCCTGCGGCCAGAGGCGGGCTCCAGCGAGCCCGCCCCCATCCGGATGATCAGCGAGCGACCTTGCGGTCCAGGAAGTCGCGGATCAGCGGGGCGATCTCGTCCAGCTTGTCCTCCAGGGCGAAGTGGCCGGTGTCGAGGAGGTGCACCTCGGCGTCGGGCAGGTCGCGCTTGTAGGGAACGGCGCCCTCGGCCGGGAAGATCTTGTCGTTCTTGCCCCACACCACCAGGGTCGGCGGCTTGCGGTCGCGGAAGAACGCCTGGAATTGCGGGTAGAGCGGCACGTTGGTGCGATAGTCGTAGAACAGGTCCAGCTGGATGTCCTTGTTGCCCGGGCGGTCCAGCAGGGCCTGGTCGTGGACCCAGTTGTCGGGGCTGATCCGGCTCACATCCCTGACACCGTCCGTGTACTGAAATTTCGTCGTATCCAGGGTCAGGACGCCGGCCAGCGCCTCGCGGTGGGCGGCCGAACCGTCGGCCCAGTAGGCCTTGATCGGGTTCCAGAACTCGCGGAGGCCTTCTTCATAGGCGTTGCCGTTCTGGACGATCAGGCCGCTGACCCGCTCGGGATGCTTGACGGCCAGGCGGTAGCCGACCGGCGCGCCGTAATCCATCACGTAGAGGGCGTAGCGCTCAGCCTTCAGCTGGGTCAGCAGCGTGTCGGTCATGTCGGCGAAGTGGCCGAAGCTGTACTCGAACTTGGTGTGGTCCGGGGCGTCGCTCTGGCCGTAGCCCGGATAGTCGGGCGCGATCACGTGGTACTTGTCGGCCAGCAGCGGGATCAGGTTGCGGAACATGTGCGACGAGGTCGGGAAGCCGTGCAGCAGCACGACCACCGGGGCGTCGGCCGGGCCGGCTTCGCGGTAGAACATCTTCACGCCGTCGATGGTGGCGGTGCGGTAGTGGACCACCGGCGGGGCGACGCGGACAGCGGCGGCCGGAGCCTTGGGCGCGGCCATCGCGGGGGCCATCGGGGTCAGGGCGGCGGTGGCCAGCAGGACCGAAACGAGCAGGCTTTTCATGGCGGATCTCCTCTGAGCGAGGCCGACCCGGTGTTCGCCGTCGCCTCATGACGAGGAAGATATTGCTGCGCTGGATTTCTTGAATTGGTGGAATCTGGAAGGGATTATTTCAGCTTGCGCAATAGATCAGCGACCACGCCATAGACGCCGCTTCAGCCTTGCGAGCGCGTGCGCGATCTCCGCAAACCCTTGCTCCACAAGTTTTTGCGACACGCAGCCCCCAGCGCCGCGCCCGGACCACATACCCAATCTTCAATTATTCATCATCCGACCAACCAGCCATGACACCGGCGGACAAACCCATCTCGCCTATGCGAAATTGATAGATACACTCTATCCTGTGAAGTGTTTTTATCAATTTGATCGATCGCGAGTCGGACCGGTAAGAGCGGGCATCGTTTTAACCGGAGCGCCTCATGTCGCTGATCAACACCGAGATCAAACCCTTCACCGCCCAGGCCTACAAGGACGGCAAGTTCGTCACGGTCAGCGAAGCCGATACGAAGGGCAAGTGGTCGGTCTTCTTCTTCTACCCCGCCGACTTCACCTTCGTCTGCCCGACGGAGCTGGAAGACCTGGCCGACAACTACGACGTCTTCACCCGCCTGGGCGTCGAGATCTACGCCGTGTCGACCGACACCCACTTCTCGCACAAGGCCTGGCACGACAGCTCGCCGGCCATCGGCAAGATCAAGTACACGATGATCGGCGACCCGTCGGGCGCCGTGACCAACAACTTCGAGATCATGCGTCCGGGTGTCGGCCTGGCCGACCGCGGCACCTTCCTGGTCGACCCGCAAGGCGTGATCCAGTTCATGGAAGTCACCGCCGAAGGCATCGGCCGTAACGCCATCGAGCTGCTGCGCAAGATCAAGGCCGCCCAGTACGTGGCCAGCCACCCGGGCGAAGTCTGCCCGGCCAAGTGGGAAGAGGGTGAAAAGACCCTCGCCCCGTCGCTGGACCTGGTCGGCAAGATCTAAGTCCTTCGACCCTGGCCGCCGCCCTGCTCCAGCCCGAGCGGGGCGGCGCGCCTCTCTACTTCTTCCGAACAATCCGCCGCGTCCGCGCCTGTGGACGCCCCTCCTCTCCCCCTTAGCTTTTTGGGAGCGCGCCTCATGCTGGACGCCGGTCTGAAGACCCAGTTGACCACCTATCTGCAGAACCTGCGCCAGACGATCGAACTGGTCGCCTCCCTCGACGAGAGCGCGGGCGCGCAGGAGATGAAGGCCCTGCTGGAAGACGTCGTGTCGACGTCGGACAAGGTCAGCCTGAACCTGTCGGGCGACAACGCCCGCAAGCCCTCGTTCGCGATCACCCGCGCCGCCGGTGATGCGGACGTGCGCTTCGCCGGCCTGCCCCTGGGCCACGAATTCACCTCGCTGGTGCTGGCCCTGCTGCACGTCGGCGGCCACCCGCCGCGCATCGACGCCGAGGTCATCGAGCGGATCAAGGCGCTGGACGGCGACTACCGCTTCGAGACCTATTTCTCGCAGTCCTGTCAGAACTGCCCCGACGTGGTGCAGGCGCTGAACACCATGAGCGCCCTGAACCCGCGCATCACCCACGTCGCCATCGACGGCGCCCTGTTCAAGGAAGAGGTCGAGGCTCGCCAGGTCATGGCCGTGCCGACCATCCTGCTGAACGGTGAGGCCTTCGGCCAGGGCCGCATGGACGTCGAGCAGATCCTGGCCAAGCTGGACATCGGCGCCAGCGACCGCGCGGCCGAGAAGATCAAGACCAAGGACGCCTTCGAGGTGCTGGTCATCGGCGGCGGCCCGGCCGGCGCCGCGGCTGCTGTCTACGCCGCCCGCAAGGGCATCCGCACCGGCGTCGCGGCCGAGCGCTTCGGCGGCCAGGTGCTGGACACCATGGCCATCGAGAACTTCATCTCGGTCCCCCACACCGAGGGCCCGAAGATGGCCTCGGCGCTGGAGCAGCACGTCAAGGAATACGACGTCGACATCATGAACCTGCAGAAGGCCGTCGGTCTGGTCCCGGCCAAGACCCCGGGCGGCCTGATCGAGGTCAAGCTGGAGAACGGCGCCAGCCTGAAGTCGCGCACCGTCATCCTGTCGACCGGCGCCCGCTGGCGGAACGTCAACGTCCCCGGTGAAGCCGAGTACCGCAACAAGGGCGTGGCCTATTGCCCGCACTGCGACGGCCCGCTGTTCAAGGGCAAGCGCGTGGCGGTGATCGGCGGCGGCAACAGCGGCGTCGAGGCGGCCATCGACCTGGCCGGCCTGGTCGCCCACGTGACCCTGATCGAATTCGACAGCCAGCTGCGCGCCGACGCCGTCCTGCAACGCAAGCTGGCCAGCCTGCCGAACGTCAAGATCGTCACCTCGGCCATGACCACCGAGATCCACGGCGAGAACGGCAAGGTCTCAGCCCTGTCGTACAAGGACCGCAACCATGACAGCGTCCACCGCGTGGACCTGGAAGGCGTCTTCGTCCAGATCGGCCTGGTGCCCAACACCGAGTGGCTGAAGGACTCGGGCGTCGCCCTGACCAACCGCGGCGAGATCGAAGTCGACTATCGCGGCGAGACCTCGCTGCCCGGCGTCTTCGCCGCCGGCGACGCGACGGTGACGCCGTACAAGCAGATCATCATCGCCATGGGCGAAGGCGCCAAGGCCTCGCTCTCGGCCTTCGACTACATGATCCGCCAGGTCCCGGCGAACGAGGAGGCGGAGGCGGCTTAAAGCCCCCTTCCCTTTCGCGAGATCGAGATCAGGCCGTCCGGGAGCGATCCCGGGCGGCCTTTTCGTTTGCCCGGTTGACGGCTGCCGATTCTCGCAACATATGAAGTTACATGAGAAGGAACAGCCAGCTTTCCGGCGTGCTGCACGTGTTGCTGCACATGGCCGAGCACGATCGCCCCTCCACATCCGAGGACCTGGCCAAGGCCATGACCACCAATCCGGTCGTAGTGCGCCGCATCCTCGGCGGCCTGCGCGACGCGGGCCTGGTGGCGTCCGAGAAGGGCCATGGCGGCGGCTGGGTGATCGCCCGTCCGCTGAGCGAGATCACGATGTTGCAGGTGCACGAGGCCCTGGGCTCGGCGGAACTGCTGGCGATCGGCAACCGCACCGAGGCCCCGCAGTGCCTGGTCGAGCAGGCCGTCAACAACGCCCTCGGCGCGGTGTTCAACGAGGCCGAGGCCGTGCTGCGGGCCGGCTTCGGCGTCGTGACCCTGGCCATGCTCAGACAGGATTTCCACGCTGGCATGGTCGCGCGCGGCCAGGAGACGCCCCATGCGCACTGAAGACGGTTCGAAACAGTTCCTGGCCGCGTTCTCGGACCCCGAGGCGGTCGCCAAATATGCCGACGGCCCGCGCCGCTTCGTGCCGGGGCTGGAGGCCATGCACCAGATGTGCGGCCTGTTGCTGGCCGAGCGCGCGCCCGACAACGCCCGGGTGCTGGTGGTCGGCGCGGGCGGCGGGCTTGAACTGAAGGCCCTGGCCACGGCGCATCCGGGCTGGACCTTCGTCGGCGTCGACCCGGCCGGCGAGATGCTGCGCCAGGCCGAACGGACCCTGGGCCCGCTGATGGACCGGGTGGAGCTGGTCGAAGGTTACGTGGAGGACGTCGCCGCCGATGGTTTCGATGCGGCGACGTGCCTGCTGACCTTGCACTTCCTGCAACACGCCGAGCGCGTCGACACCGCCGCCGCCATCCGCGCGCGCCTCAAGCCCGGCGCGCCGTTAGTCGCCGCCCATGGCAGCTTCCCGCAAGGCGCGGGCGAGCGCGACATCTGGCTGGACCGCTACGCCGCCTTCGCCATCTCGCAGGGCGTCGAGGCCGACAAGGCCCTGGGCGCGCGCTCGGCCGTGGCGACCATGGCCGCGATGATCGCGCCGGAAGAGGACGAAGCCATCCTGCGCGAGGCCGGCTTCACCGACGTGGCGATGTTCTGGGCCGCCTTCACCTGGCGCGGCTGGGTCGCCTACGCTTGAGGCGCCGCACGAAAAACGCCGCCTGGATCGCTCCGGGCGGCGTCATCATTTCTAGCAACTAATGTCAGCCTCAGGCCGGCGTCAGTTCCTCGTTACGAACCAGCGCAGCGTAGGTGTCCATCAGGTCCAACGACAGCTTGCCGGGCGTGAACTTGAACTCGCCGATCTCCGAGACCGGGGTCACCTCGGCGGCGGTGCCGACGATGAAGCACTCGGTGAAGGTCGAGAGCTCTTCCTTCTGGATGTGGCGTTCGACGATCTCGATCCCCTTGCCGCGCGCGATGTCGATCACGGTGCGGCGGGTGATGCCGTCCAGGAAGCAGTCGGGCTTGGGCGTGTGCAGGACACCGTCCTTGACGAAAAACACATTCGCGCCCGTGGCTTCGGCCACATAGCCGCGATAGTCGAGCATCATCGCGTCGGCGTAACCGTCCTTCTCGGCGGCGTGCTTGGAGATGGTGCAGATCATGTAGAGGCCGGCGGCCTTGGCCGCGACCGGGGCGGTCTTGGGGTCCGGACGCTGGTACTTGGCCCAGGTCAGGCGGATGCCCTTGGCCTTGGTGGCCGGGTCGAAATACGACGGCCAGTCCCACACGGCGATGGCGACGTGGATCTTGGTCTGCTGCGCCGAAACACCGATCATTTCGCTGCCGCGCCAGGCGATCGGACGGACATAGCAGTCCTTGAGGCCATTCTTGGCCGCCGTCGCCTTGCAGGCCTCGTCGATCTCAGCCACCGTGTAGGGGATCTTGAAATCGAGGATTTCGGCCGACTTGAACAGGCGCTCGGTGTGCTCGGTGAGCTTGAAAATCTCGCCGCCGTACATGCGCTCGCCCTCGAAGACGGACGAGGCGTAATGCAGGCCGTGGGTCAGTACGTGCACCTTCGCTTCGCGCCAAGGAACGAACTGGCCGTCCAGCCAGATCCAACCGTCACGATCGTCGAAGGGAACCAGAGACATCGGCCCAAGACCTCCTTATTTGGGAACCCGGCCCTTAGACGCTCCGAGGGCCAACGCGTCAAATAAAATGGACTCCATGCGATGATAGCGCCGCTGCAGCCCGGTTCGGACGATCCCCGTCTGATCCTCCGCGAGGAGGAGCTGGACGGCGGCCTGGAGTTGATCCTGTTGGCCGAGGCCTCGCTGTGGGCCGCGGTCGATGCGGCGCTGGAGGCCGAGACGCTGGGCCTGGGTCGTTCGCACTGGCGCGCGGCGTTCCTGCTGCGCCGCCGGCCGGGCATCGGGGTGCAGGACCTGTCGAAGCTGACCAGCCTCTCGAAACAAGCCGCCAGCCGCACCCTGGCCGACCTGCAGAAGGCCGGCCTGGTCGAGCGCGGATCGGGCGATCTGGACGGCCGCCGGCGTCCGGCGACCCTGACCCCGGAGGGCGTGGCCTTCGAACAGCGTACGGCCGAGCGGTTGCGGGCGTTGCTGGCTCGAGCCTACCGCACCGGCGGGCTGGACGGCGTGGCCGGCGCCCGGCGGATCCTGGCGGCGCTGGCCGGCCCTCGCCAAGGCGTCGGCGCGGCCCGCCGCCAAACCTGATAAAGTATCCCCATGAGCCCTGAAGAGCGCCGCGAACGTCATATCCTGGTCGTCGATGACGACGACCGCCTGCGCAAGCTGATCAAGGAATTCCTGACCCGCGCCGGCTTCCGAGTGACGGCCGCCGCCGACGCGGCCGGGGCCGACCGATTGTTCGGCGCGCTGGACTTCGACCTGATGGTGCTGGACGTGATGATGCCGGGCGAGGACGGCATGGCCTTCACCAAGCGCCTGCGGTCCAAGGGCGGCGAGAGCGGCCGCACGCCGATCCTGATGCTGACCGCCCGCGACCAGACCGCCGACCGCATCGAGGGCCTGTCCAGCGGCGTCGACGACTATCTGGGCAAGCCGTTCGAGCCGCAGGAACTGCTGCTGCGCATCGAGGCCATCCTGCGTCGCTCGGCCGCCCGCCCGGTGGGCCCCAAGGCGCTGGTGTTCGGCCGATGCAGCTTCGAGTCCGATCGCGGCGAGCTGACCTGCGACGGTGAGGTGATCCGCCTGACCGAAGCCGAGGTGACGCTTCTCCGCCGCCTGGCCCGCTCGGCCCACGAACCCGTCGACCGCCTGGAGCTGGCCCGCGACACCGCCGACGCCACGGGCCGGGCGGTGGACGTCCAGGTCACCCGCCTGCGCCGCAAGATCGAGCCGGACCCGAAGAACCCGCGCTACCTGCAGACCGTGCGCGGCATCGGCTACCGGCTGGCGCCGGACTGATCGATGCGCCGCTGATGCGTCTCCGGACCAAGCTCTACATCCCGCTGTTCATCAAGCGCTGGCTGCCGACCACCCTGTTCGGGCGCAGCCTGCTGATCATCGTGCTGCCGGTGGCGGTGATGCAGATCGCCGTGACCTGGGCCTTCTTCGACGCCCATTGGCAGAGCGTGACCAGCAAGCTGTCCGAGGGCCTGGCCGGCGACATCGCCTGGGCCGTGCAGTCCTACGAGGACGATCCCAGCCCCGCCGCCATCGACAAGCTGGCCAAGCGGGCCGAGGATTCGATGTCGCTGTCGATCGCCTTCCAGAAGGGCAAGACCCTGCCGACCGGCCACCGCCCGTCGCTGTTCGCGGCCCTGGACCGCTCGCTGGACAAGGCGCTGGACGACCGGCTCGACAACCGGTTCTGGTTCGATACCACCCGCTACACGGCCTATATCGACATCCGCGTGCAGGTGAAGGGCGGGGTCCTGCAGATCTACGCCCTGCGCGATCGGGCCTACGCCACTCAGGGGCACATCTTCATCCTGTGGATGGTGGTGGCGACCATGCTGCTGACGGCGGTGGCCATCCTGTTCATCCGTAACCAGGTCCGCGCCATCGAACGCCTGGCCGACGCCGCCGACGCCTTCGGCCGGGGCGAGGATCACGACTTCAAGCCGCACGGCGCGCGCGAGGTGCGCCAGGCGGCGATGGCCTTCCTGTCCATGAAGGCCCGCATCGTCCGCCACATCGAGCAGCGCACGGCCCTGCTGGCCAGCGTCAGCCACGACCTGCGCACGCCGCTGACCCGGCTGAAGCTGGAAATGGCCATGTCCGAACCCAGCGAGCAGCTGGAGGCCATGAAGGGCGACCTCTCCGAGATGGAGCACATGATCGACGAGTACCTGGCCTTCGCCCGTGGCGAGGGCGGGGAGACCGCCCAGGTCGTCGATCTCTCCGAACTGGTCGAGGGCGTGGTCGCCGACGCCGAGCGCGGCGGGGCGATGGTCGAGACCGAGATCACCCGGGACCTGGAGGCGCGCTTGAGGCCGCTGGCGTTTCGGCGGGCGCTGGCCAACCTGATCGACAACGGCGTGGCCCATGCGGACCGGGTGAAGGTGACGGCGACGGCGCGCTTGACGGGCGGCGTCGAGGTGGCGGTCGACGACGACGGTCCCGGGATCCCGGAAGACCGCTACGAGGAGGCCTTCAAGCCGTTCTCGCGGCTCGACGAGAGCCGGAACCAGAACGAAAAGGGCGTGGGCCTGGGCCTGGCCATCGCGAGGGACATGGCGCGCGGGCTAGGTGGGGACCTGGTGCTATCGCGGTCGATGATGGGCGGCTTGCGAGCCTCGATCCGGCTGCCGGGCTAGAACCCCGCTCCGATCTTCGAGAGCCTGTCGGCCATCTGCTTCAGGCGCTTGTCCAGCTCGGCCATCGTGCGGTTCAGTGCGCCTTCGTCGTCGCGCCAGACCTGGACCACGCGGGCCCAGACGGCGGTCATGGCGGCCAGGCGCGGGGCGGTGGCCTCGATGCCGGCGGCTTCCAGGACGGCGCGGGCGATACGGGGGAAACGGGTGGCCGAGACCATGACGCCTTCGGCTTTCGCGATGGCGATCAGGGCGGCGCGGTGGGGCTCCATGGCTTCCAGGCGGGCCATGGCGGCGTCGAACAGGCGGTCGTGGACGTCGGCGGTCTCGGCATAGTCGACTCCCAGCGCGGCTCGGTCGAAGCGGGCCGAGAGGTGGGCCAGCACCGCGTGCTTGCTGTCGGCCAGGCCGTAGAGCTCGGCGAACGGCACCTCGGCCTTCACGGCGATGTCGCGCAGGGCGATGGCCGGCCACGGCTTGTCGGCGGCCAGGGAAAGCGCGGCGGCGGCGGCGCGGTCGAGGATGTCGTCAGCGGCGGTCATGGTGGTGCAGATGGGGTCAGAAGGGCCGACTCAGCAAGACCCCCCACCTGACCTCGCTGCGCGAGGTCTGTCCGCCCCCAAAGGGGTGGCGGAGAAAGAACTGCCGGCTGGCCATCTCTCTCCTCCCCCTCTTGGGGGAGGGGGACCGGCGAAGCCGGTGGAGGGGCCCTGCTCAGCCGCCCAGCTCTTTGGACCGCGCCACCGCCGCGTCCAGCGCCTTCGGCAGCAGATCGCGAAACCCACCCTCGCCCATCAGCACGCTCAGCGCCGCCGCCGTCGTGCCGCCCGGTGAGGTCACCTGCTTGCGCAGCTCGGCCGGCTCCTCGCCGCCTTTCTCCATCAGCGCGGCGGCGCCGATAATCGTGGCGCGGGCCAGCTTGGCGCTGTCCGTCGCGTCCAGACCTTGAGCGGCGCCGGCGGCCTCCAGGGCTTCGACGAAGGCGTAGAGATAGGCCGGCGCGGAACCCGACACGGCCGTGGCCGCATGCATCAGCTCCTCGCTCGGCAGGTCGACCACGGTCGCGACCGGCGCGAACAGGGCATGGGCGGCGGCGCGGGCCGCGTCATCCTCGGCGAAGATCGAAGCCGTGCCCCGGCCGATGGCCACGGCCGTCGTCGGCATCACCCGCGCCACGCGACGCCCGCCGAAGGCCTCGGAGATATCCGCCGCGCGCACGCCGGCCGCGATCGACACCACCACCGCGTCCGCCGCCAGATGCGGGACCACGTCCTTGACCGCCTCGCGCCAGATCTGTGGCTTCACGGCCAGCAGCACGGTCTTGGCCGCACCCAGGGCTTCCAGCGCCGGATTGACCATAGCGCCGTCGAAAGCGGCGGGATCGACGTTCGGATCACGGATGATCAGGTCGGCGGACGAGAAGGCGCCGGCGTCGCGCCAGCCCTCGGCCAGGGCCCCGCCCATGCGGCCAGCGCCGAGAAGAAGGATGGGGGTCATGGAAAAGGCTCCGACGATGTCTCGTCGGAGCCCTTAAGCTTCCATCACGTCCCGGCCAAGGGCCAAGACTGGGATCAGGCCTGGCCCACCGTCTCGAACATGCAGGCGGCCATCGCCTCGTCCGGGGTCTTGGCGCCCTGAAGCAGGAATTCGAAGGCCGGGAAGAAGCGGTCGGCGGCTTCCACCGCCGCGTCGATCATCGAGGCGGCCTGGGCCATGGTCGGGCGCTCGCCGGCCGGCAGGGCCAGGGCGTGGCGGAACACGACTTCGCCGTCCTCGGTCCAGACCTCGAAGTGGCCCAGCCAGACGCGTTGGTTGATCAGAGCCAGGAGTTCATAGGCGTTGGCGCGCTTGGACTTCGGCGCGCGCAGGTCCAGCGACAGGCACAGCTGCAGGCAGTCGGCCTCGGGCCGCCAGGCGAACCACAGCTCGTAGTCCTTCCAGTCGCCTTTCAGCGCGAAGGCCAGATCGCCGTCTTCGGTGCGATCGAAGGTGAGGTTTTCGGCCGACAGCACGTGTTCAACCACCTCGAGGGGGTCGAGAGCCATCAGGACGTCGTCGTCTTCCGGTTGGGTGTCCATGAAAAACCTATGTCCCCGCCGGCGACGGCGGGGGGAGCCCCCGCCATGAATCGCTCACGTACCAGGAGACACTAATCTGCTTCGTTGCGTTCGTCTCAACTCGCTTCACGTCCGGAGCGAGCGTTGATTCGGCTATTCGCCTGAACTCGCGGTTTTTTTCGCCGGCGCCTTCTTGGCCGCCTTCAGCTCGGCGACCTCTTCCCGAAGGGCCGCGACCTCGGCCTTCAGGGCCTCGAAATCGTCGCGACGGATCAGGTCGAACTCGGCCGCCAGACGATCGGCCTGAGCCCGCATAGCGGTCTTGGCTTCTTCGCCAGCCGTCTGGGCGATGCCCATGGCCGCCTGGGTCAGCTTGGCGAATTCGTCGAGGAAGGGGTTCTGGCTGTGCATCGCAATTCCGAGAGGCCCGTTAGGTGGGCCGGACGCTCTTATATGGGAAACGGGGGATGAAAGCGAAGCCCGAACCCTATAGTGGTGCGACCATCTGTCCCGCACGGAGCCGCGCGTGATCTTCCCGAACATCGATCCGGTCGTCCACATCGGCTCGTTCGCCCTGCAATGGGGGCCGCTGGCCCTGCGCTGGTACGCCCTGGCCTATGTCGCCGGCATCCTGCTGGGCTGGCGTTTCGCGATCCGCATGACCCGGACGCCCAGCCTGTGGGGCGGCCGCACGCCGACCGCCACGCCGCTGCAGATCGACGACCTGGTCCTCTGGATCACTCTGGGCATCATCCTGGGCGGACGCCTGGGCTACATCCTCTTCTACATGCTGATGAACCAGGAGCAGCGGATCTGGCTGTTCGCCCACCCGCTGGACGTCTTCAAGATCTGGGAAGGCGGCATGTCCTTCCACGGCGGCTTCCTGGGCGTCTGCGCGGCGATCGTGCTGTTCGCCCGCCAGCAGAAGATCGACGTGCTGAAGCTGGGCGACCTGATCGCGCCGGTGGCCCCGATCGGCATCTTCTTCGGCCGCATCGCCAACTTCATCAACGGCGAGCTGTGGGGCCGCCAGACCGATAGCCCCCTGGGCATCATCTTCTGCAACGAGACCATCAAGGCAGCCCACCCGCAGCACATCTGCCCGGCCGGTCCCTATCCACGTCACCCCAGCCAGCTCTACGAGGCGGGCCTGGAAGGCGTGCTGCTGTTCGCGATCCTGGCCTTCGCCGTCTATCGCCTGAAGTGGCTGCAGCGGCGCGGGGCGATCGTGGCGAGCTTCCTGCTGGCCTATGGCCTGTTCCGGCTGTCGCTGGAGAACGTCCGCAATCCCGACATCGGCATGCCCGACTTCCCGTTCGGCCTGACCATGGGGATGATGCTGTCGACCCCGATGATCCTGGTCGGCGGCTGGCTGATGTGGAAGGCGCTGAAGGAACCGGTCCAAGTCGTCCCAGAAAACGATCAAGAGACGCATGAGCCTGCTTGATCGTCTGAAGGCGCAGATCGCCCAGGACGGGCCGATCGGCGTCCCCGAGTTCTTCACCCGCTGCCTGCACGACCCGCGCGACGGCTATTACGCCATGCGCCCTGATCTCGGGGCAGGCGGCGACTTCATCACCGCGCCGCTGGTCAGCCAGATGTTCGGCGAGCTGATCGGCCTGTGGGTGATCGAGACCTGGACCCGCATGGGCCGGCCTTCGCCGTTCCACCTGGTCGAGATGGGTCCGGGCGACGGCACGCTGATGAGCGACCTGCTGCGGGCGGGGAAGCTGGATGCGGAGTTCCTGGCGGCGGCGCAGGTGTGGCTGGTCGAGGTGTCGGCTCCGCTGCGGGCCCGGCAGGCCGAGCGGCTGGGCGATGCGCCCCGCTGGGTCGGACGCCTGGACGAGGTCCCGGCCGGCGCGCCGATGATCCTAGTGGCCAACGAGCTGCTCGACTGCCTGCCGGCGCGGCAGTTCGTGCGCACCGAGACCGGCTGGGCCGAGCGGGTGATCGGCCTCGGCGAGGACGGGGAGCTGGCGTTCGGGTTGCGGGCGCTGTCGGCGCAGGGCCCCTCCACCGGCTCCGCCGGTCCCCCTCCCCCAGGGGGGGAGGAGAGCCTGCCGCTGGGCGCGGTTCTGGAGTCGTCGCCAGCTCAGGCGGCGCTCGCTTCTGACATCGCCCACCGCCTGCTCACCGATGGCGGCGCGGCGCTGCTGATCGACTATGGCCGCGACGTCCCCGAGGCCGGCGATACCCTTCAAGCCGTGCGCGGCCACCAGAAGGTCGATCCGCTGACCACGGCCGGCCTGGCCGACCTCACCGTCTGGGCCGACTTCCCGTCGGTGGTCGCCGCGGCGCGGGAAACTGGGGCCAAGGCCGGGCCGATCCTCAGCCAGGCCGAGTTCCTGCTGGCCCTGGGCATCGAGGCCCGCGCCCAGGCGCTGGCGACCGCCCGCCCCGATCGCGCCGAGCAGATCGCAAGACAGCTTGATCGCCTCGTCGGCAAGGCGCAGATGGGCGCTCTGTTCAAGGTTGCGTGCCTGACCGCCCCCGACCTTTCGCCCCCCCTCTTCGAGGACGCGACATGACCAAGAAGCCCGACCTGCCGACCATCCAGTCGCCGCTGCTCTCCAGCCTGCCAGGGATCAAGCACGCCTTCTTCACCCGCAAGGGCGGGACCTCGACGGGCATCTACGACAGCCTGAACGTCGGGCGCGGCAGCAAGGACGATCCGGCCGACGTGGTCGAGAACCGCGCCCGCGCCGCGCGCTGGTTCGGCGGCGATCCGGAAGACCTCAACACCTGCTACCAGATCCACTCGACCATCGCGATCAAGGCCGACGGCTCGTGGGGCGACGTGCGTCCGCAGGGCGACGCGGTGGTGACCAGGACGCCGGGCGTGATCTGTGGGGCCCTGGCGGCCGACTGCGCGCCGGTGCTGCTGGTCGATCCCGAGGCCCGGATCGTGGCCGCCGCCCACGCCGGCTGGCGCGGCGCGCTGGACGGCGTCGTCCAGGCCGCCGTCGACACCATGGTCGAGCTGGGCGCCAGGCCCGAACGCATCACCGGCGTCGTCGGTCCCTGCATCGGCCCGAAGTCCTATGAGGTCGGGCTGGAGTTCCTGCACAAGTTCGAGGCCGACTGCCCAGGCTCGGGCCGGTTCTTCAAGCCGGGCGCCAGCGACGACAAGCGCTTCTTCGACCTGCCGGCGTTCGTGCTGGACCGCCTGGAGACCGCCGGCGTCGAGCGCCGCGAATGGGTCGGCCGCGACACCCGGGCGGAGGAGGAATGGTTCTTCTCCAACCGCCGCGCCTTCCTGAACGGCGAGGGTGACTATGGCCGCCTGCTGTCGGCGATCAGTCTCGAGGCGTGAGGCTTCTGGAACACGGGGGCGATCCTCCGCGTACGGAAGCGAAAAAGTCTCGCCGTTAACACTTGTGCCTGGGGCGATCGCTGCTAGAAGGCCCGGCAACGGCGACCCCCACACCCGAGATCATCATGAAGCTGCTGTCCGGCAACTCCAACCGCCCGCTGTCCCAGGCGATCGCGGAATATCTCGACATGCCGCTGACCCGCGCCCAGGTGCGCCGGTTCGCCGATCTCGAGGTGTTCGTCACCATCGACGAGAACGTGCGGGGCGAGGACGTCTTCGTCATCCAGTCGACCAGCTATCCGGCCAACGACAACCTGATGGAGCTGCTGATCTGCATCGACGCCCTGAAGCGCGCGTCGGGCAAGCGGATCACCGCGGTGCTGCCGTACTTCGGCTACGCCCGCCAGGACCGTAAGACCGGCGGCCGCACGCCGATCTCGGCCAAGCTGGTGGCCAACCTGATCACCCGTTCGGGCGCCGACCGCGTCCTGACGATGGATCTGCACGCCGGCCAGATCCAGGGCTTCTTCGACATCCCGACCGACAACCTGCTGCCCTCGCGCCTGATGGCCGACGACATCCGCAAGCACTATCCGATGGGCTCCGACCTGATGGTCGTCTCGCCGGATGTCGGCGGCGTGGTGCGCGCCCGGGCTCTGGCCAAGCGCCTGGACGACGCCGACCTCGCCATCGTCGACAAGCGCCGCTCGGGCCCGGGCCAGTCGGAAGTCATGAACATCATCGGCGACGTCAAGGATCGCCGCTGCATCCTGTTCGACGACATCGCGGACTCGGCCGGCACCCTGTGCAACGCCGCCCAGGCGCTGATGAGCCACGGCGCCAAGTCGGTCAGCGCCTACATCACCCACGGCGTCCTGTCGGGCGCGGCGGTGGACCGCGTCGCCGGCTCGGTCCTGACCGAACTGGTGGTCACCGACTCGATCGAGGCCTCGGACCAGGCCAAGACCTGCCCCAAGATCCGCTACGTCTCGTGCGCTCCGCTGATCGGCGAGGCCATCCGCCGCATCGCCAACGAAGAGTCGGTTTCGAAGCTGTTCGACTAAGGCTTCGGCCTTACGCCCCTCTTGTCATCCCGGAAGCGCGTAGCGCTGTCCGGGACCCAGGGGCCAATGCACTGCCACTTGCCCCTGGGTCCCGGCTCTCCGCTTCGCTGCGGCCGGGATGACATGGTTATTTTTCGCATGTGAAGGCGCTAAGAGGCGTCGTACTCGCCTCGCGCACGGCCACGCTTGTAAAAGTCTGGTTAACGAGGCGACAGTCACATTGTCGCCGACCTGGCCTGCTAAGCGCGCCACCAAAGACTTGATGGGGAACTTCCAGAAATGCGTTTTCAATCGCGTACGCGCGTCGTCCTGACGACGACCGTCGTGGCGCTGGCCGCCCTGGTGGCGGCCTGTAGCTCCCCGCCGCCTCCCCCGCCGCCGCCGGTCGTGCAGGCCCCGCCGCCTCCGCCGCCGATCACCCTGTCGGCCAGCATCGTCGAGCGCGCCAGCGCCTTCCGCGGCTACATGGCCCGCGCCGGCGCGGTGTCCTCGACCTTCCAGAACGGCGAGCAGATCCAGGCTTCGCTGAAGGTCGGCGCGTCCTACGAGACCAAGTCGTTCATGAACGGCGCGGTGGCCTATGCCGCCGTCCTGGCCCTGCAGGACCCCACCTTCGTCGCCTCGGTGCGCGAGGTCGCCAAGAACCCGACCCAGCGCCAGGAGATGATCACCAACATCTTCTCCAACCCGTCGTACGCGGCCGTGTTCAAGGGCAGCGACAGCGCCGCCGGCCTGATCATCGACACGATCGGCAACGACGGCCTGAAGGTCTACATGGCCGGCAAGGCCGTGAAGCAGTCGGCCTATGACGTGCAGAAGTCGACCTGGTCGAAGGGCTCGGTCGTCGATCGCGACGGTCGCCTGGCGTCCGCCAAGAGCCTGTCGGCGACCCCGGCCCTGGCCGAGAGCGCCGACGTGGCCGTGCTGCAGCAGGCCTCGACCGGCGGCCAGTCGCTGGGCCTGACCCCGCGCGCGGCTCCGGCCCCCTATCAACCCGTGGTCATCCGCGGCCTGGCCGTGGCGGCCCTCGCCGCCCTGGGCGCGGCCGGCGACAACAACCTGGCCTCGATCGACGCCCTGAGCGCCGACTGGGCCACGGCCAACTGCCTGAACATGGCCAAGCTGAACCTCTACCAGTGCCTGGCCGTGTCCAAGCCGCACTACGAGGACATCTTCTGCCTGGGTCAGCACATCCTGATCGACACCGGCGCCTGTGTGGTGAAGGCCTCGGGCGCGACCCTGCCGCCCGAACCGCCCCCGCCGGCCCACGTCGAGCCGGTCAAGAAGACGGTGGCCAAGAAGGCTCCGGCCAAGAAGTCGGCCGCCAAGAAGGGCTGATCTTCCACTCCATTCCTGCCGAAAGGGCCGGGCGTTGCGTCGCCCGGCCCTTTTGTGTATGTAGCGCGACCCCAAAACGACGCTGGCGAGCGTGGCGATACAGCCATAGGCGCTAGGTCACATCGAGAGCATCCGGCTCTCAGAAAGACACGACAATGGCCGAGATCATTCTGAACGTTGAAGTCCGTGAAGGCGCCGGCACCGGCAACGCGCGCGCCGTGCGCCGCGAAGGCAAGGTCCCGGGCACCCTGTACGGCGGCGGCAAGGCTCCGGTGAACATCGCCGTGAAGATGAACGAATTCCGCAAGTCGCTGTACACCGGTAAGCTGCTGGGCCACCTGGTGACCCTGCAACACGGCGAAGAAAAGCAATCGGTCATCGCCAAGGCCGTGCAATTCCACCCCGTCACCGACGAGCCGGTCCACTTCGACCTGTTCCGCGTCAGCGAGCACCAGCTGATCAAGATCGAAGTGCCGGTGCACTTCAAGAACCACGAAACCTCGGTCGGCATGAAGAAGGGTGGCTCGCTGGAAGTCATCCGTCACACCGTCGAGCTGGCCTGCCCGGCCGACCAGATCCCGGAAGAGCTGGTCATCGATCTGGCTCACCACGACATCGGCGACACCATCCGCATCTCGGAAGTGAAGCTGCCGGAAGGCGTGAAGCCGGCCACGGACCGCGACTTCGTGATCGCGACCCTGAAGGCCTCGTCGGCCGCCCAGTCGGGCGCTGGCGACACCACCACCGAAGGCTAATCGCCTCTCGGTCGGGTCACCGAACCGATCTAAGAAGCGGGCGGGCCTTCGGGTCCGCCCGTTTTCGTTTGAGCTGCTGAGTAAGAAGCGATGCTGATCCTCGCCGGCCTGGGCAATCCTGAGTCCAAGTACGAGAAGAACCGCCACAACGTCGGCTTCATGGCCGTCGATGCGCTGGCCCGGAAGTGGGGCACGGCCCCGTGGCGCGCGCGCTTCCAGGGGCTGGCCTGCGAGGGGCAGGTCTCGACCCCCGACGGTCCGGTCAAGCTGCTGCTGCTCAAGCCCAAGACCTACTACAACGAGAGCGGCCGCGCGGTGGGCGAGGCCATGAAGTTCTTCAAGCTGGCCCCGTCGGACGTCATCGTCTTCCACGACGAGATCGACATGGCCCCGGGCCGCTTCCGCATGAAGGCCGGCGGCGGGGCGGCGGGCAACAACGGCATCCGCTCGGTGACCAGCCAGGTCGGCGACGCCTTCCGCCGCGGCCGCATCGGCGTGGGCCATCCGGGCCACAAGGACGCGGTCATGCACTACGTGCTGGGCGACTTCCACAAGGTCGAGCACCAGTGGCTGGACCCGATGCTGGACGCCATCGCCGACGCCCTGCCCTTCGCCGCCGTGGGCGACGACGAGCGCTACCAGGCCGAGGTCATGCGCCTGGCCCCCGCGCCCAAGGCCGACCCGCGCAAGCCGCCCAAGGACGATTGACGACCGCTCGCAGTCGCGAGAAAGACCGGAGGCAAGTCCGAGGTTATCGATGTTCTCGCTTCCGCTGCCGCTGATCGGCCTGTCGTTCCTGATCGCCATCGTCCTGTGCGTCCACGTGGTCCGCACCGGCCAGCAGATGTACTGGCTGTGGATCATCCTGGCGTTCCAGCCGATCGGCGGGATCGTCTATTTCGTCGCCGTCATCGCCCCGCCCTGGTTCGGCGGCCGCACGGCCCAGAAGATGGGTCAGGCCGCGCGCAAGGCCATCGATCCGCAACGCGAGTACCGCGAGGCCGCCCGCGCCGTCGAGGACACCGCCACCGTCACCAACCGCGTCCGCCTGGCCGTGGCCGCCACGGAGCTGGGCAGGCACGCCGAGGCCGAGAAGCTCTACGCCGACAGCCTGACGGGCATGTACGCCGACGACCCGCAGCTGCTGCTGGGCCGCGCCAACGCCCTGATCGAGCTGGACCGCCCCAACGACGCCCTGCCGCTGCTGGAAAAACTGGGCGAGTCGCCCACCGGCGGCCGCACCGCCCATGTCATGCTGGCCCTGGGCCGCGTCTACCACGCCCTGGGCCGCGAGGAGCAGGCCGAGACCGCCCTGTGCTGGGCCGCCGACAACTATCCAGGCTTCGAAGGCATCGCCCGCTACACCGTTTTCCTGGCCCGCACCGAGCGCAAGGACGAAGCCCGCGTCCAGCTGGCCGAGATCGACAAGCGCCTGTCCAAGACCCACGCCCACTTCCGCAAGGAGGCCAAGGGCTGGCGGGACTTCGCGGCCCAGGCCGTCGGCGGCTAGTCGAACGGATCGTCGCTGCCTCGACGCCAGGCGCGCAGCGCCGCAGCGGCTGCCCATAGCGCCGCCAGGATCACCGAGACGATCAGCGCGGCGTTGAAGCCGCGCTCGATCATCAGGCGCGCATCCACCGTCTTGAGGGTGGGCAGGACAGGGCAGTCGCCTTCCTTCACCCTCGCCGGCGTCGGACGCCGCAGCGCCTCGCGTTGGGCCAGACGCTCGCTGGTGGCGGTGATCTCCACGCATCGCGTCCAGTCGCCGCCGGGGGTGATGACGTACGCCTTCAGCGGCGGATCTCGCAGGAGATCCACCACCGAGAAGCCGATGGCGCCTACATACGCCGCCGCGCACAGCGCCATGAGACGGGTTCCGCTGATCACCACTAGGCCACCAGCACCGGGGCCAGTTCGACCGCCGGCGCGCGCTCGTTGGCGACCTCCTGGGCCCGCAGGTGGGCCTCCAGGATGTCGAGGATCTCCGCATCGACCTCGGCGTCGAACTTGCGCGCGAAAAGGTCCGAACTCGACGTCAGCGCGTCCGCATCGGCGGTCGTGTAGGTGCGGGGACGCAGCTTGATGTCGCCGTCGGGCACCCAGTCGATCATCCGCTTGTCGTCGTTGACGACCTCGCCATGGGCGGCGGTGTTCATCATCACGGTCTGGAAGAAGCCCTCATCGGCGATGAAGGTGTTGCGGTAGAAGGCCTTGTAGCGATCCACCGACGGGTCGTGGCAGACGAAGTCGCAGAACTTGCGGCTGACGATCTTCCACTGATTGCCGATGTAGGGCGTGGCGTCCTTCAGGAAGAGTCGGGTGACCAGGCTGTCGACGATGCGCCCCCCCTGCTCGACCACGTGCTGCAGGACCCGGCCCATGGTCTCAGGGCGGATGCTGGCCTGGTCGAGGACCCGGATGAACTCCCGACCTCGATTGGCCTCCAGGAAGCCCCGGATCTGCGCCTGCGTCGCCAGGGGGAAGTCCTGGCCGCTCAGATTGATGAAGTAGTCCCACCGGGCGTCCATCTCGAGCAGCTTGGCCATGCCGCGCAGCTCGGCGTCGACCAGGCTGTAGCCGCCCCACAGGGCGCGCTTGCCCTCGAGGATGGCGGCGTTCGGATAGGCGGCGAGAAACCCGCGAAGGTCGCTCTCCAGCTCCGGGCCGGCGTTCTTGTCGACATGGACGAGGTAGTGGTTGGCCGGATCGTGGATCGCCTTGAACAGCCGCTTGAACTGTTCGGGATAGCGATGGACCAGGATCAGGTAGGCGACGGTCGGCGGCGCGTGGCGCGGAACTTGGCTCAAGACTTGGTGCCTCGCAGGGCGTCCGGGTCGATCGGCCGGGGCCGTGTGGGCTGGCTGCCCGTCGAGCGGGAGTCGTTCAGGCCCTTGGGGCCCGAGGGGCGGGTTCCGGGATAGGTCTTCATGGCGTGGTCTTTCGTCGAGCGCGCCGATCCGCGGCGCTCGGTCTGCTTGGCGGCCGGTCGCTACTTCTTGCGCGGCGCCAGGGTCTGCGAGAGCACCGACGGCGCGGCGGCGATCACCTTGGGCTTGGCCGTCTTGGGCTTACGGACTTCGCGATTGCCTTTGGACAAGGGGCGTTCCTTTCGGGGGAAGACGCGGACGGCGACCATGGGCGCGACGTTCGGGCCAAGCCCGACCCGTCGCGGTCGACCGTGATTTTGAGGATGTCTTTAGAGACGTATCCAGGCGCCCCGGCTTCGGGGCCTCGGGACCTTTCGCCTGGCGGACCGGTCCGAATGGCGTGACTGCGCGCCTCGAAAAGACCCTAGCACGGACGGCCATGCGGCGGGGAAATGATTGGAACCGCCAGAACAGCTCGCCGTGTCGCGCGTTAACACTTCGACCTGTTCTCAAACGACGCGGACGCCTCCATGACCTTGGCCCAGCGGATCGTCATCACGAACGGCGCCGATCAGGGCGTCACGGCCGTAGCCCTGGCCGCCCTGATGCTGTTCAGCGCCATCGCCGTCCTCGTCTTCGTCGGCGTGCGACCCGCGCCGGCGCAGGCGTCCGCCCATCCGGTCGCGACCTCGCCCATCGCCAACGCCCATGAGCCGGCCTGCGCGGCGGCCCTGGCGCGCGCTCGCGACACGCGGGGCTTGCCGACGGACGAGGCTATCGCCGCGTCCACGGCGATGCTGCGCGCCTGCGATATCCGCTGAGGCCGGGAACCGACCGCGCCCCGGCGATTTCTCTTAGCGTCCAGACAGCGCCCTTCGTGGCCCTGGGGACGCCAGCGGCCCGGCTACACGCCCCCCCCCCGACGAACGCCGGGCCGCGCTTTCCTTTTTCTCCACAGCTTTCACTGCCCCCTAGAGCGCGCCTCGCACGTTGTAGGATGATGGCAAGACCCCCCAAGCCGCCGCATACCGGCGAAGGCGAACTGACGATCGCGCGCCAGGTCCATCCCGTGACCTTCTCGCTGCACTATCTGGACAACCGGGGCCAGCGCTCCGCCAAGGGCGGTCTCACCGGCTCGCCGGAGGCGATGCGCGAGGCGTTCCGGCGCGGCCGTGTCCATCTGGCGCTCGACGACGGCAAGACCTTCGAGGTCGCCATCGTCGCCCACGCCGAGGGCAGCCCCACGGCCTATTTCGAGAGCGCGGTCGATATCCGCTAGAAGCGGCCGCGCTGGAAGTCCTCGAAGGCCTGCACGATCTCCTCGCGGGAGTTCATGACGAACGGGCCATGCCAGAACACCGGCTCGTCGATCGGACGGCCGGCCAGCAGCAGCACGCGCGCGTCGGTGACCGCCTCGACCCGCACCGTGTCACCACGGCCCAGGAACACGCCCGACAGCGCGTCGACCGTGTCGTGCGCGACGCGGACTTGGCCTTCATAGACGGCCAGCATGGTGTTGCGGTCGTCGCCGACCGGTTCCTCGAACACGGTCCCGGCCGGCAGGACGACGTCGAAATAGAGCGCGTCGACCGCGCCGCCGCCGATCGGACCGGCCGTGCCGGCGTCCGTGACGCCCGAGATCACCTTGACGGTGACGCCGTCGTCGCGCGCCTCGACCGGGATCGCGTCGCTCTCGAACTCCGAATAGCCGGGCTCGCTCATCTTCAGCCTGGCCGGCAGGTTCACCCACAGCTGGAAGCCGCGCATCCGGCCCTCGGCCTGTTCGGGCATCTCGGAGTGGACGATGCCCTTGCCGGCCCGCATCCACTGGATGCCGCCGGGACCGATGATCCCTTCACGGCCGGTGTTGTCCTTGTGACGCATCCGGCCTTCCAGCATGTAGGTCACGGTCTCGAAGCCGCGATGCGGATGGTCGGGGAAGCCGCCCATGTAGTCCGACGCCTGGTCGTTGTCGAAACAGTCCAGCATCAGGAACGGGTCGAACATCTGGGCCTCGGGCGTGCCCAGCATCCGGGTCAGCCGCACGCCGTCGCCATCCGAGGCGGGCATGCCTTTCACGATCTTGAGGACAGGACGAACGCTCATGGGGATGCTCCTTTGCGCCTTTGATATCTGATGCGGTTGCAGTTTGTTCAAGAGGCGCCGTCGTTCGCCTTTCCCGGCCATCCGTGGTAATCGCCCGCCCAACGAAATCCACGAGAGTTCCATGGCCCTTAAAGTCGCCATCGTCGGCCTGCCCAACGTCGGCAAGTCCACCCTGTTCAACGCCCTGACCCAGACGGCGTCGGCCCAGGCCGCGAACTATCCGTTCTGCACGATCGAGCCCAACACCGGCGAAGTCGCCGTACCCGAGCCGCGCCTGGACGCCCTGGCCAAGATCGCCGGCTCCAAGGAAATCATCCCGGCCCGGATCACCTTCGTCGACATCGCCGGCCTGGTGCGCGGCGCCAGCAAGGGCGAAGGCCTGGGCAACCAGTTCCTGGCCAATATCCGCGACTGCGACGCCGTGGCCTTCGTGGCCCGCTGCTTCGAGGACGGCGACATCGTCCACGTCGAAGGCCGCATCGACCCGATCAGCGATCTCGAGATCATCGAGATGGAGCTGATGCTGGCCGACCTGGAAAGCCTGGAAAAGCGCGTCCCCGCCCTTGAGAAGCGCGCCAAGGTCGGCGCCGACAAGGAAAGCGCCAACACCCTGCGCCTGGCCAACATCGCCCTGGCCCTGCTGCGCGAAGGCCGCCCGGCCCGCGCCGCCAAGATCGACGCCGACGACGAGAAGGCGTGGCACATGCTGCAGCTGCTGACCTCGCTGCCGGCCCTGTACGTCTGCAATGTCGACGAAGGCTCGGCCGACAAGGGTAACAAGTACAGTGACCTCGTCGCCGAACGCGCCGCCAAGGACAACGCCAAGAGCGTGGTCATCTCGGCCCAGATCGAGAGCGAGATCGCCCTGCTGGACGCCGCCGAACGCGCCGAGTTCCTGGAGACCCTGGGTCTGGAAGAGCCGGGCCTGAACCGCCTGATCCGCGAGGCCTACAAGCTGCTGGACCTGCAGACCTACTTCACGGTCGGTCCCAAGGAAGCCCGCGCCTGGACGATCCATGTCGGCGACACCGGCCCGCAGGCGGCCGGCGTCATCCACACCGACTTCGAGAAGGGCTACATCCGCGCCGAAACCATCGCCTTCGACGACTTCGTCAAGCTGGGCGGCGAAGGCCCGGCCAAGGAAGCCGGCAAGATGCGCGCCGAAGGCAAGGAATACGTCGTCAAGGACGGCGACGTGATGCACTTCCGCTTCAACGTCTAAGCGTTCAGAAGAAACCAGCGGCCGGAGCGGAAACGCCCCGGCCGTTTCGCATTGGGGAGTACGCCTATGTCCGACACCGTCACCCTGACCTCCGCCATCGACGGCTTCGCCTTCACCGCCCTGCACGCCCAGCCCGAAGGCCCTCGCAAGGGCGGGGTGGTCGTGATCCAGGAGATCTTCGGCCTCGACCAGTACGTCCAGGCCGACGTCGCGCGTTGGGCGGCCAAGGGCTTCGAGGTGCTGGCCCCGTCGATCTTCGACCGCGCCGAACCGGGCTTCACCGCCGAGCACGATCCGAAGGGCTTCCAGACCGGCGTCAGCTACGTCCAGAAGGTCGGGATCGACGCCATGCTGTCGGACATCCAGGCCTGCATCGACGACCTGGCCGCGCGCGGTCCGGTGTTCGCGGTCGGCTACTGCCTGGGCGGTTCGCTGGTCTGGCTGTCGGCCGGCCGGCTGAAGGGCCTGGCGGCGGGCGCGGCCTATTACGGCAGCATGATCGCCGCCAATGCCGAGCTCTCCTTGAATGCGCCGGTGATCGTGCATCTGGGCCGCCAGGACGGCCACATCCCGGCCGACGAGGTCAAGGCCAAGGTCGAGGCCGCCCACCCGGACGTGCCGGTCTACATCTACGAAAACAGCGGCCACGGCTTCAACAACGACGGCCGGCCCGACAGCGACCTGGCCGACGCCGAACTGGCGCGCGAACGTACGCTCGAACTGTTCGTCGCCAACGGCGCCGCCTGATGGGCGAACGCATCGCCCTGGCCTGCAAGGAAGACGGCGCCCCGTTCGCCGCCTACCACGCCCCACCGCAGGAGGCCCGGCGCGGCGGGATCGTCCTGCTGCACGCCATCTGGGGCGTCACGCCTCACCTGCGCCAGCTCGCCGACAGCCTGGCCGAGCAAGGCTATGAGGTCATCGTCCCCAGCCTGATGGACGCGGCCGACGCCGAGTTCCCCGTGGAGGACACCACCCCGGCGATCCTCGACGCCCGCATGGCCATGGGCAAGGCGACCGGCTGGGGCGTCAGCACGCTGCCCCGCGTCCAGGCCTGCGTCGACGCGCTACAGGGCCCGGTGTTCGCCATGGGCTTCTGCTATGGCGGCACCACGGCCTGGCTGGCGGCCTGCCGCTGCGAGGGCCTGACGGCGGTCTCGGCCTTCTACGGCGGCGACATCGCGGCCTATCGCGACGAGACGCCGAAAGTCCCGACCATCCTGCACTTCGGCAAGACCGACAGCATGATCCCGCTGGCCGATGTCGACGCCATCCGCGAAGCCCATCCGGACCTGCCGATCTATCTCTACGACGCCGGCCACGCCTTCGTGGCCCCCAACGGCCATCACCCCGACAGCGCCAAGCTGGCCCTGCTGCGGACCTCGCAGCTGTTCCACCGCTCGGGCGGCGCGAAGGGCGAGGCTTGAGGCCGAGACGGGGCCAGCCTAGGCTCGGCGGATGATCCGTTCACTGACCGTCGCCGCCCTGTCGTTCCTGCTCGCCGCCTCGCCCGCCCTGGCCCAGACGGTGGTCATCGTCCGCCATGGCGAAAAGGTCTCGCCCAACGGTGACTCGGACCTGTCGGCGGCCGGCCAGGCCCGCGCCCAGGCGCTGGCGGCCAGCCTGTCCGGGGCCAAGGTCGCGCTGGTGCTGGCCACGCCGCTGAAGCGCACCCAGCAGACCGGCCAGCCCACGGCCGACGCGGCGGGCCTGAAGATCGTTCCCATCGCCCTGGACGGCGGCGCGGCCGCTCACGCCCAACGCGTCGCCGAGGCGGCGCGCAAGGCCGCTCCCGACACGACGGTGCTGATCGTCGGCCACAGCAACACGGTCACCGACATCGCCCGCGCCCTGGGAGATCCCGCGCCCGAGACGCTGACCGACTGCGAGTACGACCACATGACGGTCATCCAGCTGAGCGGCCCGGCGCCCAAGGCCATCCACGCCCGCTATGGCGAGCCGACCAAGGCCTGTTGAGACGGCCTAGCTCACCTTCGCGCAGGCTTGGTCCAGGCGAGGATTGCGGAAGTCGCAGGCCAGCCGGACGACCGCGGGATAGGCCGGTCCGGTCCAGACCACCGTGGCGACGATGGGATTGCCCTCGCCGTTGATCCTTCGGATCTGCAGGCTCTGCCTGTGCGAACCATCCAGGCGCAGTTCATGCCGGGCGGCGCCCGCCTGGCACTGGTCCTGGTAGAAGACGCAGCCCGAAATGCGCTCGTCCGGCAGCAGGGGCCCCGAATGCATCGGGTCGCTGCCCCGCTCACCATAGATGACGATCAGCTGGTTGGACCCGCCCAAGGCTTCGCGCTCCTTGGCGTCGATCACCACGCTGGGCATGACCGGACGCCAGTAGGATGTCACCGCCACATAGCCCACGGCCCCGAGCGCGACCGCGCCGACGAGGACGGCGCCCAGAATGGAACCCTTGGACATCTATGCGCTCGCCCGGAAGTTGACCTTCGCCCTTGATAGGGCGGCGCAGGCGGGCGCGCCAGGGGCTACTTCGGCGGGATCGCCCCGACCGTCGGCCAGGCGCTGTCGCCCAGGCGCCTGAGGTTCATCTCGAAGAACTGCACGGGGGCCTGGCCGGCCACCACCCGCTCGCCGATCTCGCGCCAGGCGCCGTCCTTGACCACGGCGGTGTAGCGGATGGTCATCGGTCCGGCCGGGATCTCCCAGACATAGCCGTCGGTGGTCGGCGTCAGCTTGAAGTCGCCCGCCTGGCCCATGGCGTAGGAGCGCATGGAATAGACGCCGGTCGTGGGCTCGAAGGAGATCACGCCCAAGGCGTTGAAGCCGGTCGAGCCGTCAGCGTTGTAGCCGCGCCCCTCGACCACCTTGACCGAACCGCCCAGCAGCGGGCCGATCCGTTCGGCCTGGGTGATCTCGTGACGGCCGGTCGGGCCGATGTTCCAGGCCGGACCGCGCCAGGTCCCGTCCATCCAGGAGAGCTTCTTCATCGCCTCGGCCTGGGCGGCGATGCGCGGACCTGGGTCAGGCGGCATCTGGGCGTTGGCGGCGCCGGCCGACAGGGTGACGGCGATCGTAGCGGCGGCGAACAGCGTGCGGGACATGGCGATCCTCCCCAGGAACATCACCATTACTTTGTTATGCAAAGTTCTTGTCGTCAACAGGCTTACGAGTCAGCGCACGGCCCAGCGGCTCGCGGAGGGCGATCGCCAACGGGATCAGCCAGTAGGCAAAGCCGGGCAGCCACGGGGCCGCCGCCATCGGCCCGAAGGTCAGGCCGGCGGAGACCAGGCCGGAGACGGCGGCGAAGGTCCAGATGTCGCGGCTGAGGCGGATCGACGCCAGGTCGCCGGTCTCGACGCCCAGCCGGTCGCGATGGTTCACGGCGTGCTGGTAGAGCGCGGTGAACAGCCCCGCCAGGATCGCGAAGCCGAGGCCATAGATGCGGAAGAGGCCGCGCAGGTCATCCAGCGTCCGGATGATCTCCTTGCCGGGCAGCCAGCCCCGCGACAACCAGCCGAAGCCGGACTCGATCAGCATCCGCAGCGGGAAGACGTAGACCAGCACCGTGAAGACGATGGCCAGGGCGTTGAGGGTCGAGAGCGTGTCGCGACGCGGGACCAGCCGGCCGTACTCGCGATAGGCCAGCCAGAACATGGCGATCAGGGCGAAGGCCCCCAGCGAGGCCGGAATGCGGCCCAGCGCTCGCCACAGGGCGTCGATGGTGGCCGTCGGCTCGGCGCTGGCGATGATCAGCAGGGTGACCGCGAAGGCGAAGGCCGCGTCGACGAAGGCGTCCAGCCGCTTGCCCGCTTCCTGCTCCACATCGTGTCCGCCGCTCATGCCGGTCCCTCCGCCCGAGGCGCAGGATGAACGACGTTCGACGACGATGTCGAGACCGTCGCCGAAGCG
>Ga0164241_10000930_pt1 | contig 42104 bp, 33 predicted proteins | sample OricomyardsoilBY_FD_108780 | JGI IMG/M metagenome (GOLD analysis project Ga0164241, IMG submission 108780) | Backyard soil microbial communities from Emeryville, California, USA - Original compost - Back yard soil (BY) | ecosystem: Environmental > Terrestrial > Soil > Unclassified | place: USA... | reverse complement strand
TCTCCTTATGCGCCGTATGGGTTTTGCACCAGCGGCAGAACTTGCGCAGCTCGATGCGATCCGGCGAATTCCGCCGGGACTTGTTTGTCTGATAGTTGCGCCGCTTGCAGTCTTCGCAAGCCAACGTCACCGCAATGCGGACATCTCCGCGAGCCATAGATCCCTCGATTACTTACGCGCCGTTACAAGAGAAAACCCCGGGCCGAGGCGCGAGGCTGCAGCAAGAATAGCGCCCTGGGAGCGGCAGCGACGCGCCCCATCGGCGCATCCCCCCAAGACACCCGGGAGACATCTCCCAGGCACAGTATGCGCCCGGAGAGAATCGAACTCTCGACCTCCGGCTTGAAAGACCGGCGCTCTTTGGGGCTCGTTAAAACCCCGTTGACCACTGAGCTACGGGCGCTCACTTCCTGCGCAGGGAAGTATGCCGTTCTCAGAGCCCGAACGTCTTGGCGATGATGTTGCGCTGAATCTCCGAAGTGCCACCGTAGATGGTCGAGACCAGCGAGCTGCGGACGAGGCGCTCCATGTCGTACTCGGAGGCGTAGCCGTAACCGCCCATCATCTGCATGCCGTCGAGGGCCGCCTTCTTCGTCACCTCGGTGACGAAGAGCTTCACCATCGAGGCCTCGCGGGGCAGCATCTCGTCCGGATCCTCGTCGGTGAGGGTGGCGACCCAGCGGGTCATCAGGCGAGCCGCCTCAATGTCAGTCGCCATGTCGGCGATGCGATGCTGAAGCGACTGGAAGGAGCCAATTGGACGGCCGAATTGCTCGCGTTCCTTGACGTAGACGATGACGTCGTCGAAGACGCGCTGGGCGATGCCCAACATCGTCGCGCCGAGGATCAGCCGCTCGACGTTGAGGCCGGCCATCAGCTGCGTCCAGCCCTGGTCGACCTGGCCGAGCACCGCCTCGGCTGGTGCCTCGACGTCGGTGAAGTAGAGGTGGTTGGTGTCGCGCCCGCCCATCGTGTCGATCGGGACCACCTCGAGGCCCTCGGTCTCGCGCGGCACCCAGATCATCGTCATGCCGTCGTGCTTGGAGGCCGAGCGGGTGGTGCGGCAGACGACCAGGATGTGATCGGCGATGTGGGCGTTGGAGCAGAAGACCTTCTGGCCGTTGAGCACGTAGCCGTCGTCGACGCTCTCGGCGAAGGTGGACAGGGCTCCGACGTCAGAGCCCGCGTCCGGCTCGGTCATCGCGATCGCCTCGACGGCGCCGTCGGCGATCCCGCCGAGGATCTCCTCCTTCTGCGCCTCGCTGCCGAAGCGCTTGGTGGCCCCGGCGACGATCAGCGTCGTCGCGTAGCCGCCGATCGGGGCGAGCGCTCGCGAGGTCTCCTCCATGAAGATGCAGGCGTCGAGCATCGTGCCGCCGGAGCCGCCGTACTCCTCGGGGATCGTGATGCCGGTCCAGCCGAGCTCGGCCATCTCCTTGTAGATCGTCGCGTTGTGATGATCGCGATAGCCGTCGGTGAGGCGCTCGCGCTGGTCCGGCGTGCCGCACTCGTGATCGCAGTAGCGCCGGATCGCGTCGACGAAATCCTCCTGCTCGTCAGTCAAGGAGAAGTCCACTAAGCGGCAGCCTAACGATCAACCAGGTCAAACCACCGGCTGGCACCAAACGCGCAAACAGCCCGGGGGAGGCGCCTCCCCCGGGCCATGGATGTTTGCGTCATGAAGAGTCGTGCCGCCCAGGGAAGGAACGGGACGACTCCTGCCGGCTAGGCCGGTGGCGAGCTCGCAATAGCGTTTCCCGCACTGGCTGTATACGAACATGCCCAGACCGAAATGTCAAGCTCAATGGAAAATTAGGCGATGAACAGCGCGAATCAGAGCGATACCGGCTTACCGAGCAGCTAAGGATTGACGCTATTGGCCCATCGATTCGCCTCTTGGAAGCCGCAATAGGGCACCAGGACCGCATAGGCCAGGTCGGAAGCCATGTGCCTGAGGCGCTCGGCGCGTTCGGTTCGTAGATGGTCGGCGACCATCGCCACGATGATTCCGATCAGCCCTTCGCGAGCCGCACCATGGATGTGCCCGTGCTGTTGAGGGACAAATTCGCGCAGAAGCCGAGAGAAGCGCTCCTTGGTCCGCCTTCGAGAGGCATCGTCCGGGTTCTCGCACAGGCGCGGGTCGATCGTTAGAGCGCGTCCGGCAGCGGGGTTCTCGACGACGAAGTCGAGGGCGGAATAGATCGCCGCCGTCAGCTTGGCGGGCCACTCGTCGTGGAGTGCGCAGGCCTCGCGGGTCGCGGCCTCGAGCCGAGCGGAACTGGTTGAGAAGTCGTCGTTCATTGCCCACCTATAAGAACATAAACATACCTCTATGTATCGGACGAGCTGGCTTCACTGCCTGAAAAGCTCAGCGAGCGCGACAACTACGGACCGTTTCGACTCGCGGGTGGCGTCCGTCGGCGAATGAGTAGGTGGCGCGCGCAATCGAGAGGAAGCCCGCAGTGAAGCCCGGCGGTGCGGGACAGGAGGCGCTCAGATAGCTGTGACGCCGCCCCCGGTAGGTGAACCGGCGAGAGAAGGTCATCTGGAAACGAGCCAGGTGGGACATGGCGCCGACCGAGCTCGGCATCCTGGCGAGTAGGCGGCTGTGGGCCATGAAGGGAGCCTGGCGGGGAACGAAGGTCTGGGCGTCGAGGCGACCATGGCCGACCAGGGCGGCGGGGCAGCGCTCGAGCGCCTGACGGAAAGCCCCAGCTCGATCCGATTTGCGCGGGGCAACGGCGAGCCATCGGTGGTGCGGATCGAACCCGAAAGGCGAATCGCGACCGGTGCCGCATGGTCGCGGGGAAGCTTGCGGGGCGAGATCCCCCCGTTGACGGAGACGATCAGGTTGCCTTGCTGGGCGCGTTCTCCGCGAGCGACGTGGAGGCAAGCGCCAGTGCCGCGAGGACGGCCAGTACCACCGGCGCCGCGCTGCGGCGCATCTCAACCGAACCGCGAGAAGCGGAAGGTGCAGTGGTCGAAGCCGAAGGCGAGGACGACGTTGTTGGCGAGATTGCCGCTGTGGATGAAGCGGGCAGTGAGGCGCTGGGCCTTGATCGTGTGGTCGGCGCGCAACTGAGCCGTGATCTGAACCAGGTAGTCCCGCTGGCGATCGAGATAGGTGAACCACTTCTCCAGTCGTGCGCCGTCGGCCGCGGGCCTCGACACCGCGGCCATCGCGCGGTTGGTGCCCGCGAAGATCTTCGTCGCCTTCGCGAACTTCCCAGCAGCGATCGATATACGACCAGCGTCGATGTCGTCGCGCACGCCCTTCATCGTCCGTTCGGTTTCCTGAACGTCCGGTTTGCAGATCTGCTCGAGGCGCGATACGTACTCATCGCGCGTGGGGCTGTCTGCCGCCAGCGCCGCGGCGCTCATTGTCAAAGCCACCGCCATAGCGGCGACCGCGGCTAGCCGACTGATTGCGTCCACCCCATTTCTCTAATAACTCCCCAGCGCGCAGCAGTTGCGCCCCTTCAAACCTTAGCTGTCCTGCTTTCCGCATCCTGGCCTGATGTCGGGGCGGGTCCGATGGCTCTTGCCGTTGTGGCCGACAAAGCTCGCAGTGGCGTGCATGCGCTTCGCGCACAGGCTCTCGCTGTTGACGATGAGGCCCTGCCTGCCGCCGCGCAGGGCAAGCTCGAGGCGGCTGATTGGGATGTCGGGCAGTCGGGCGAAGCTGACCCTGACCCTGGCATGGGAAGAATCGAGGTGGCCAACTAGGACGAGATCAACCTGACCCTTCAGGTCGACGGCAAGGTCGGGAAACCGGCCAGCGCCTTCGCGCAAGTAGAGATGGCCCTTCAAAGGACGGTCGAGCAGCGGGCTCCAAGCCCCGACCCGACCATAGGCCGAGTCGACTGGGCAGCTGCGGGCAGCGAAATCGGCGCGCCTACAGACACCCCTGATGTGGGTCTGATCGAGGTACTCGCCCCGCGGTAGCACGATCGTCGCGGTGCGGAGGTTGGCGTCGCCGCCACTGGGTTGGATGACAGCTCTCGTTTTCGGATAACCGTTGCGCTCCGTAGCTCCGCTGAACCGCAATGAAAGCCGGGGCTTGAAGGCGAGGCTGGCGCAGTCGCCGACCTGGAAGCGATCTGAGACATCTGCAACCGTGCCCTCGCTGGATGTGACGACGCCCTCCAGAGCCATCTCCTCGCAGCTGGTCGGATTGAGCGCAAAGTTGGGCCGGTCGACCCTCAGGCGAATAGCGCGGTACTCGATCGGCACGCCCCGCAGGATCCGCGGCAGCGGCTCGAGCCTGATCGTCACCTGTGCCGTTTTGGAATCGAGCCGAATAGCGGCTCGTGTGACCACGGTGCCAAGGTCAAAGGGACCCGCCAGGGCGGGAACGGAGACGACAAAGCTGAACGGGGCGCCTTTGTAGGGGCCGGAGAGATAGACGGAGGCGGCCGTGGCGCCGGGCTGCGGGATCCACAGCGGGATCGGGCCCGCGCCCGCGGAAATCTGCGCCGACCCGACCCGCGAGCTCGGCGGGCAGGCGCCAGTTGCCGCTTGAACGTCAGGGCAGAGCTGCACGGCGGCGAAGTTCGCGGCCAAGCCTGGTGGCAACGAGAGCGAGAGGGACGAGAGACTCTCTTCGCCATCCCGCCGGGTCAGATCGAGCACAAACGGGGCAGCCGATCCAGCGACTGCGTTCGTGGTCCCCGCCGCGAGCTCAGGCTCGAAACCGGCCGGCCGGCAGTCCTCGTCGACCTTGAGCTCGCTGGTGCCAATGACCGGCTGTCGATCGGCCCACGACGTGAGCTCGTAGCGGGCGGCATAGGTTCCACAAGCCTCGGGCATCCGCAGCACGCCACGCGGACCGCCCTTCAGATGCAGCATCAGGGAACTAAACGGTTGCTGAGGCAGATCATCGATCGTGACGGTGATGCGACCGCTGATCGGGTCCAGATCGAAGCGCACCGGAAGCTTGATCCTCACCCCCTCGCCTTCGGCCACCAGATAGCCGGCGACTAGCGATCCAAACGAGTTCTCGTCCTGCTTGGCTAGATAGAGCCGGCCTTCGAGTGCTTCGGACAACACCGGCGTCACGATCTTCACGGTGCCGAGCGTCGATGACGCCGGACAGGTGCCTGGATCGCCAGTGCCAAGGCTAATCTGCGCCGGCGCACAGCTGCGCAGGCCCTGCGCCCCCGAGGTCGAGATCACCAGCCCCTCCGGGAGAGTGACCACCGCCTTCCTCAGCGGTGGGGTGGCGATGCCCTGCACGAAGCCGTTTTCGGCGTAGAGCTCTTGGGCGTCGGTTACCTCGTCATCTCGTTGCGGCAGTTCGAGCTTGAGATCGAGCCCGGTGACGCCGCCCGCCTCGTGCGAGCTTGGCCGCAGGGAGACGTCGGGCTCGAAGCGAACGCGTGAGTCCTCGCAACCCGAAACGAAATAGGGATCGCCATATTCCTCTTCGGGTGTGAACTCACCACGATGGCCGTAGGAAGCCACGCGAATGCCAGTGCCGCCGACTGCGGCATCGCAGTCCATCGAATTGGTCAGCAACGGACGAACCGCGACGGAGTCGAACGGGGCGCCCACGACCGGCTCCGTCCCGAGCGGGCCGTTGAAGTAACGGAACCTGTCGTGCGCGGGATCCCCCGGTACCCCCCAGATAGTCACCTCCACTCCCCTCACGGCGAGTTCCGTGGAGATGTTCGGAACAAGTGTCTCGATGGCGTAATTCCGTGCGGGGTCGGGCTTGGGGAAAATGTGTCCCTGCCCAAAGCCGCCAACGTTGAAGGCAAAGTCAGCGATTGCACCGACGGGGGGCGCGAGACTGTAGATCGGAACTCGCGTGAGGTCGGCAGGGTCAAGCTCTATCACCGAACTATCGTCTTGGGATTCCTCGGCGAACCAGATGTTCAGGTAACCGACTTGCGTCTCAGGGGGACAGTGAGTTGAGGTGAGCACCGCACCTGCCTCGAAGAAATCGAGTGAGTCGCACTTCGGTGTCGCCTCCGGGTTGCCAACGACTCCTGGAGGAAGGGTGACCGCTGCGTCAGCCAAACGCCCATGAGGAGTCGTGTAGCGAAGATGATCGGACGCGTCGATCAGAGTCGACTCGTTGAGATCGAAGTTGACCCGTAGCTCGAAGGGGTGGTCTCCCGCCTGGCGGGCAGGGCCGCCAAACGGGAACTCGCGATCGAAAAGATCAGCCTTGAAGCTGTCGGGAACCACACCGAACTCCGAAGGAACCGTGCTGAAGGTGACAGGGTCGACGTCAGTCGCCGGTTCCGTGGCTCCGCCCCCAGAAACCGAGGCCGTGTTGATTCCGGTCCCCGAAGCGCCTTCGTCAATTGCCACGTTGACGTAGATGACCGGCATGAAGCCGCTCGGCTTCGGCGAGAAGCCATCTTCGCCGTGGAGCAAGCCGGACTGCCCTCCGGGAGGTGGCGCCAGCTCTTCGACCGTTGCGGCCGGGACCCTGCAACTCAGGTTGCTCGTGCCAACGCCAGAGCAGAGCGACGAGAGGTCATCTACGCCGTCCTCCCATTTGATCGAGGTGATCCGCACTCCAGTCGGCAACTGGTCGTCGATCGTCATCGGCGCCGCGCCCTTCGCATCGCCGATGTTGCCGATGTAGAGAAAGAACTGGCCGGCACCCCCCGGCTGCAGATAAGTGTCGCCCCAACCCGCCTTGACGTCATAAAGGGGGCCGGCCGCGGACCTCGCGGAGGCCGTGAAAAGCACCCCGGCGAGCGTCACCAAGCTGCACAGAGCCATCAGCCGTATCGCACTCCGGATCCGGACCATACGTCGAGGACTAGTCATTCCCTGTTGCAAACCGGCCTAGCGGGCCCCCGTGCCGCGAACTCGATGTTTGCGCGTCCAGCGTATCAGGAGCAGGCTTGGCAATTGCGGATCGGCGACCGCAAAAAGCGCTCAACTGCTCAGCGCCTTCGCTTCGACTAGGGAAGCGTTCGCTACTAGCCGAATCGGCACCAGAGCGCGCCGAGGGGCCGATCGGCGCTGAGCACGGCGAGGGCCAGCTCGCCGGCAGGCGCAGTCGCACCCGGCGGCCCGAGAAAGCAAGGGGGCGGCGACGTGAAGGGGGGCGGACGGCGAAGCCGCCTGGGGGCGCGAGCAGGCGAGCTCGCCCGACAGCAGCAGCGCCTGCCAGACAGCGTTCACCGCAAAGGCGCGGAAGGGAGCTTCGCCAGCCCGGTGTCCTTTGTCGTCGGCGATCTGGTTCTCGGCCCGGGCCCGGGCGCGGGCGCGGGCGCGGCACTCGAGCACGGCGATGTCCGCTCCCTGCTGGACGGCCAAGCGGAGAGGTCGATCAGGTCGCTCGCCTCGGCGACCTCGCCGTTCTCTCGACGGAGCCGTCCCTGCTCTGCCGCCGGGCTCCAGCGCCCAGCGGAGATCTTGGCTATCGCCTCGCGCACCGGCTCGGTGAGGTCGAAGCCGACCGAGTAGCGGACCCGGCCCTCGCGCGCCCACTCGAGCAGCTCGTGGACGGCAGCGGCGGAGTCGGTCCGCAGCAAGACCTTGATCCCTCGATGCGCTCCGCGGGGATCTGCTCCAGCGCCTCCGAGGACTCCTCAAAGTAGGCGAGCATGGGGTGGAAGCCGAAGCCGCCCTTGAAGTTGCCCGCCGCGCCCTCCTTCTCGGAGTGGCTTCCCAGAAGCGTCGCGTCAAGGTCGATCGTCACACACTCGGGAGCGATCCGCTCGATCACCCGGTAGGCGGTGGGGTCCGAGGCGACCGCGCCGAACAGCGGCGCTTGTTCACGGATCGCCCCGAGGTCTGCGAGCGTCTCGCCATTGCGCTGCACCTTCATGGTGGTCCTCCTGAGTTCGATCTTCGACCTTCGGCAGGCGAAGAATCGCCGCTCAGGCGGCGGAAACAGCGCCCCGGGAGACCCGGGGCGCTCCACCGTGGTGAATGATCGGGGCTAGGCAGGTCGAACCGCTTGCGTCTTATTCGCTGCGGCTCGAGAGCGCCGCTACAGAGAACCCAGGAAAAGCGGGTTCGGAGTGGCGAACTGAAAGGTACCCGACACTTTCAGTTCCCCACATTTTTTTCCTTTGAGGATCTCATTGGCGGCAACTAGTTTTGCCGGAGCTCCGCCTTTGAAATCGAGCACGATGCTGGGAGCACGCCGTTCGCAAGGGTAATACGGGGGATAGGGGATGGTTTCGCGCCAGCCGAGTTCAGCTTCAGTGGAGCTCGTAAGCGTTACCGTCCCATTGCCTCCCGTTGTTCTGCTGAACGCGGCTTTCCACGGCTGGCCCAGCATTTCGGTTGAGGTTGGGCATTCCATGCCGGCTTCCAACCCGCTAGCCATCAGTGGTTCACCGGATTCGGCAGTGGTAAAACCGCCCGTGTACGCTTCGTTACATTCCAGGATGGTAACTCCATTGTTGAGTTTGAGACTAGTGCCTTTTTCGAGTTGGTATTCAAATTCGGTGTTTGCCCCCAGGATGCTACCCGAGCAAGCATCGCCTTTGACTTCAGTGCACATCGCCGTAGCGGCCGAAGCCCCGGCAGCCCCAACCGATGCCATCAAGGCCGTCGCGGCAACGGCGGCTAGGCACAGTGTCTTCAGATACCTCATAGTTGCTCCTTCCGCCGGCGGTCGCGCGACCGCCGGCTTCACTAGTTGATGAGCAGTGCGGCAGCCCATATGTGCCACGGCCACCGACGTTCAACCTGAGTTTTCAGCCAAAAGAACGAGATTGCCAGGTCAATTTCGCTTTGCCGGCTTCACATTCTGTAAAGCGAAGATGCCATGGTCAACCGGAAGAGAACGCTGCGCACGGCAGCAGAGGATGGCCGAGGTCCTCCAAGCGCAAGGCGGCCTCGATCTCGGCCGCGCACCTGTTGAGAGGGCGATGGAGCCGATCCTCAATCGTGTGTAAACGATTTATCACTGTTTGCCGGCTCACCCCGAGAGCGGCAGCGGCAGATGAGACATTACGGTCAGCCGCGAAGTAGGCGCGAAGAGTCTGGCGAAGAGCAGTACCACCATCCCGGTCGGCGCTCAGTGGCGAGAGGTAGAGCTCGTTTACGGAGCTGGCCAACAGTTCGTCTTGCAGCATTGACGCGAGGAGTGCCACGTCGGCGTAGCGGGTAAGCCCAGGCGGGCTGCGAAGCGCGATCGGCCAGGCCGCGCGCGCCTGCTGATGGGTGAGGCGCCAGCCCGCGAGGCCGTCGACAGACTCGCCGATCGCCAAAGAGAGACGGGAGGGCCAGCCGTCCCGAACTGCACGCTCTGTTTCGGCTGGATCGATCCTACGCTGACCACCGAGCCAGGCCCATACCGTTTCCTCGCCATCGCGAACCAACATTAGGCGACGATCAAGAGTTTCGGCAAGATGTCGGAGCGCCTCTTGCGCCTCAGGGCCAGCAGCGATCGCTGCAATATGCTGAGCGTCGAAATCGTACTCCAACGCGGCAGTGTCGAGTAACTCACCGGCAAGAAGCCTCTTGACCCACTCGGCCCGGCGCTCTTCGGTTGAGTTGCTCCTGCGCTGAGCCTCACCCGTATGCTCTTCGGTGACAGCTTCCACAAGGCAATCGAAAAGGGTCGCTTGCGCCCGCAGCACATACTGGAGCGCGGGTCTCTTGAGCAACTCGCTGTCCTCTACCTCCTGTATGAGGAAGTCGCCGAGTAAGGCGTACCCGGCAAAGCACCGTCGTAGGACAGTGTCGAGGCTGATCGCGTTTCGGGCGGCGAGGCGGGCCTGGGCGCGAAGCACCGCTGGAATCGGCGGCGGGTGCTCCGCCCGACGCTCAATACCGGCAAAGCCGTAATCAAGCGCTGCGGAGACAGCTGCGCGGAGCCCATCGATGTACTCGGGGTCCCCCCCGGTGGGGTCGGAAACGCCGTAGACCCGGGTCATGACCGCCCGCTCGATCTCCACCCGGCGAGCACTCAAGCGGGCGGCGAGGGTGGCGCGCCCCGCATCCAGCGAAACTCGGCTTTGAACGCTAGGGCTCACCCCTCGCCGCCTCCCTGCTTACTCGTAGAGAACGATGTAGAACGGCTCTTTGAGTCGGCTGCCGCCATTGAAGGTCTGCACCTCTACCCGGGGGGAAGCGCAAGAACCGGTTCCGCCAATCGTGACGAAGGCTGTGACGCTCCCGGACCCGTTGTAGCGCGGAGTCACCTGGGCCCCACGGGGGCTGAAGCCAGAGACGCCGACGCAGTAGATGCCCGCTTCACTGCCCTGGGTGACAGCGCTGGGCTCGATCCCCTTGGAGAGGGAGGTGTCGACATTGCCTTCCTGATCGACAGCGGCGAAGACGGCAGGGTTGGCCGAATCGGCGAAGGCGGCGGTGTTGGCGGTACTGGCGCTTGGCACCCGAGTCAGGGTCGACTCGTCGACCTTGGCGCCGGTTACCGCTTCCGTGGCGATCTTCTCGGTGGTCACCGCGCCGTTCGTGAGCTTCTCAGCGTTGACCGCGCCGGCGGCGAACTTCGCTGTATCGACCGCGCCGTTAGCGATCTTCCCGCTCTTGATCGCCAGAGCCTTGATCTTCGGCGCGGTGACCGCGCTCTTCCTGATCTTGTCGGCGGTAACGGCGCCGGGGCGCAGTTGCGTCCTCCCCACCGACTTCGGGGCGAGCTGCCTGGTCGCGTAGGCGCTTCCGGCCCCCAAAGCGAGAACGAGGGCGCAAGTAGAAGTGACGTTGGCATAGGTGAGTCTTGCGGCGATCCCCTGCATCGGGCCTCCTAGTTTGAAAGGGAAGGAACCAGCACCGACGCTCCGGCGGAAGCGGCCTTCCAGCGCCCTGCTTCGCGGACCGTGGTGAATTGATAGAGCTCGGCGCCGGGGGCCCGGAAGACGACGAAGGCGCGATCTCCTTCCACTCTCACCTTTGTGATGCGACCCCGGAGCTGCGCATTGGCAAGAGCTGGAGCGGCGTCCGAGAGCAGGACAGCCAGGCGCCTTGCGCAGCTGACTCCACCCCGGCCCTCGCCGAAGACCTGCCGGAGCGAATCCAGCACGTTGGCGGCGAGATTGGTGCAAGCCGCCGGAAAGTCACCAGCCGCAATCGCCGATAGATAGCTTCGCTCGATCGCAAGAATGGATTTCCGCTCCGGGCCCTCGGCCTCCGAGCCAAACTCTTCGATGCTCTTTTCGCCGCCTTCAAAATGAGACGAGGCAGTTGCCTGACTGCTTGGACTCTGTTTGTGGTCTCCGCTTCCGCAGCCAGCAAACGAGAAGGTCAAGCTGAGGAGACCGACGCCGAACGCGGTAGCCATGCCAGAGACATGGCCACAGCCGCCGGAAGCCCTTCGCATCAGTGGCGGAGACGGCGCTTCTGCTTGCCGCCGGCCTTTTTGCAGGAGTTCTGCAGCGCCGGCCGCAGGGTCAGCAGCTTGCCGTTCTGAGCCCTGAACTTCGCCGTCGCCCGGCTGGTCGACTTGCAGAGGTCGCGGCTATTGACCAGCAGGCCCTTCTTCCCTCCCTGCAGGGTCAGCTTGAAGCTTTCGACCGGGGCGTCGGGAACCAGATCGAAGGTGTTGCGAATGCCACCGTGGACAGAGTCGATCCTCCCGACGAGGTGAACCTCAACCGGCTGAGCAGCTGGGCCCTTTAGAACCACCACCATGTCAGGCAACGGGTTGGAGGAAGAGCGCAGATAGACCGGGCCCTCGAGTGGAGTATCGAAGAGTGGCGTCTTTGCCACGGCATGGCCATAGACCGAGCCCGCCGGACACTGCTGGGCCGCGAACTGAACCTTGGTGCAGACCGTGCGAATGTGCTGCTGGTCGAGGAACTCGGAATGAGGCAGAGCGACAGAGGCGGCAGCGATGTTTGCGTAAGCACCGGCCTTGGGGTACGTGACGGTGGCCTGCAGCTTTGGATGTGAGCCCCGCTTGGTGCTACCGAAAAGACGGAAGGCGAGCCTTGGCTCGAAGCCGAGACTGGCGCAATCGGCGGCCTGAAAACGACGCTGCAGGTCGGCCGTGGTGTCATCGGTAGCGATCGACACATCGCCTCCGGTGCCGATGATGTGGGCATCAATCTGCTTCGGTGCGCAACTGGTCGGGTTGAGAGTGAATCCTGGCCTATCGAGATTGAGCCGAATGTCCCTGATCCGCACCGGGATCCCCTGGAAGATCTGAGGGAGCGGGTCGCTGAACGCCGACCCCTGGACCGTAACCGGATCGACCCTGAGAGCGGTGCGCACGGCAATCACGCCGAGGTCATAAGGACCCACCACGGCGGGACTGATCACAACCATGCTCAACGGAGCCCCTTTATAGGGCCCGGCCAGGTAGACGTTACCGGGCACGTAGGAGAGCGGAACGCCAACACCGGTGCCAACCTGCGTGGTGCCGATCAGAGAGGAGACAGGACATGACGGGCTTGACTGCTCCAGGCCGCCGTCACCCGCGTCATTTCGCGCTTCGGCCTGGGCGATGCCGGGCTCGGAGCACATCGAGACGCCAGCGAACTTTGCCGCCAATCCGGGAGGAAGCGTGACGCCCACCTGTGAGAACTCCTGATCGTCGTCACTTCGGGTCAAGCGGAAAGCGAATGGCGAGTAGCTGCCGCCCGTGTTGTTGGTTGTTCCCGCCTCGAATTGAGGCCCAAAGGGACGTTGGCCGAGATCGGCAACACACGGGGTGCCGTCCGGTCTTTCAGTTACCGGGTATGAGTCGGTAACCACGTTCCCGGTTCCCGGGTCGTGCCAGGAGAAGAATTCGGCAGTGATCGTCTTACTGCCGCAGGTAGTGGGATTGACCAGCGCTGCGCGAGCACCACCCTTGAAGGTCAGCTCCATGCTGGAAACTGGGAACTGCGGCAGGTCATCGAAGGTCGTCTTGATCTGTCCGGTACTGGGATCGAGATCAGCCCGGCCTGGAATCTTCACCAGAATCCCGCGTTCGGGTTCTTCAATCACCAGATAGAGCGAGAGAAAATTATGGAACGGGTTGTCGTTCTGCTTTGCGATGTAGACGAAGCCCTGCAACGGCGCATCAACGGGAAATAGCGGAGTGTGCATCGTGATCGTCCCGTATTGAGAGCTATCGGGACATTTGACCGGCGTATTTGTACCCAGTCCGATCTGTGCGGCCGAGCAGCTGCCAAGGCCTTGCGCCGCCGAGGGCGAAATCGTCATCCCCTCCGGTAGCGTCACCACCGCCTTCTTGATCGGTGGCGTCGAGATCCCCTTTACGCTGCCACTATCCTCATAGAGAAACTCGGGATCCGTAACTACATCATTGCGCTGTGGGACCTCGAGCTCGACATTGAGACCGGTGGGCGCCCCAGCATGCCTGTCGGTCGGCTGTAGGCCGATGTCTGGCTCAAAGCGGAAACGTGGATCGTCACAGCCTTGAACATTGAATGCATCACCGTGTTCCTCGGTCGGCGTGAAACTTCCAGGGCTGGAATAGGAATCGAGGCGGATTCGAGCTCCGCCGTTGTCGAACCCACAGTCCGATGGGTTGGTGAAGAACGGCCGAATTGCTGCTGAACCCCAGGGGGCGCCAGCCGCTACAAAAGAGACTTCCGGAAATTCTCCGGTTTCATCGATTTCAAGTTTAGCTTCACGGTAGTAACGAAACCTGTCATGAGCAGAATCGGCGGGGACCCCCCAGAAGGTCACCTCGGTGCCACGAGGCGACAGGAAGCTGGAAATGTCCGGCGACACAGTCTTGATTGCATAGTTCTGGGTTGGATCTAGTTCTGGATAAATGTGGGCGAGAAAACCCCCGCCCGCGACGAAGCCAAAATCAGCCGGTACGCCTTTCGGGGGCTCGAGATTATATATCGCAACCCGCGACAGCTCGCCTTCGCCAAGCTGTGAGCGAAATGATCCCTGTCCATGATATTCAACTCCGGAGTAGAACCAGATATTGATGTAACCCACCTGTGTGTCTGGCGGACAGGCTGCCGAGTTAGCGCTGGCTCCGATAACGGAGAAGTCGACTGGATCACACTTCGGTGTTGCCTCGGGATTACCTATGAAACCGCGAGGCAGTGTCACTTCCGCGTCCCTAATAAGACCATGCGGACCGGTATAGCGGGTACCATCTGAAGGGGAACCGCTTTCGTCAATACCAGATTCCTGGGTTAGGTCAAAGTTGACCCGCTGCTCAAACGGATGACCGCCAGCTCGACGCGACGCAACGTCGATGGGGTATTCGCCGGCGAATGCATCCGACAAAAAGCTCCCCGGTACGAGGCCGAATTGCGCAGGGTTAGAGCTAAACGGAATTTGATCGACATCGCTCCTCGATACCGATGCTCCGCCACCAGAAACAGTAGCCGTGTTGGTCCCCGTACCCGACACCCCAGGTTCAACTTCAACGTCAATGTAGAGCAGCGGTAGATGGCCAGAAGGCATCAGATTGGATCCGCCGGGGCCAGCAACCCCATTTCCCAAGGGCTTAGCCAACGACACGACATCAGAACCGGGCATGACACAGGTCAGAGTGGAAGTTCCGACGCCACTGCAATTCGGGGTCAGACCGCCATCGAGCATTTCTTCCCTAGGCCAATCGATGCTCTCGATTTTTACGCCGGATGGCAACTCGTCGGTTATTTCAAGATCCGCTTCGGCCACCGCATCGCCGATGTTGCTTACCTGGAGGTAGAGCTCGGCTTTTCCACCGGGCGGAAAGTTCGTGTCTCCCCAGCCAACCCTGACGTCATAGAGCGGACCGATCGCGGCCTGGGCACTTCCGGCAAACATCGCTATCCCCAAAGCGAGGAGGCCGAGCAAAATCCCGATTGTGCTGCGTCGGCCAGATACCGCGCGCTTCGCTGCATCATCCCTAGTCATTGTGGCTCCCCCGTCCCGCTCGCGCCGGATCACTTGCCCCTCCCGGCGTTCTGTTTGGCCCTTACTTTGCCCGAGTGCTTTTTATGTATGCGCTTATGACGCCTGCTGACACAGCGGCCGTGACGGCGAACCTTGTGGGCTCCGCAGGTCTCTCGACCTGATCCACTGAGATTGCCGCGACCGACGAAGCCCGAGCTGGCGGGTCGCTCAAACGCGGGCGGCGCCAGAAGCGGGCCCTGACAAGATTCCTCCGCGCAGTGCAAAGGCAAGGCTGGAATCTCGAAACCTCCGCCCATACGTGCGTCGTAAAGATTGTCGGTGCCGTCTTGCTCGAAACCGGTCAGATCCGGGCTAGTAACTTTAAAGAAGATATCGGTGCCATCTGCGTTAATGCCGCTTACGAAAGGCGCCGCAAATTCACTGCCAAATTCAGTGACACCATCCGTAATCAATCCTACCGCGCCATTACGCCAGGAATAAATATCTTGGCCTCCATTCACGTCGCTTGGCAGAAGTGCTTGAGGGGTACTAAAGGCGATAGTGCTGCCATCTTCTGACATTGCCGAGGCTTCACCCCTAGTGACCTCCACACCGCCCGTGGTCATTCCACCTTGAACACAAGACACGCACACCAGGCTGCCGTCGCGATTGTCGTAGCGGTAAACCTGAAGCAGGTCCCCTTCCGCGATATTGTCGCCAGTGACTTTTGCCGAGGTGCGAAAGGTGAGAACGTTGCCGTCCGCGCTTAGATAAACCTCGCCATCGGAGAGAAGCGACCCCACTTCGGTAGTGCTAGCAACAAAATGCAATGTTCCATTGACAAGTGCGTACAGATTGGCCGCACCGGCACTGCCTTTACCCGGAATCAATTCGTTATTTGACGTGAAATACACGTAGGAAAAGTCGTTGGAGACAAGCACTCGGCGGGCTTCTTTTCCTTGTGTTGCAAGCCGGGCGTCTGGAACGACGCATGTGAGACAGGTAAAGCCAACGCCTTCAGTCCATTGGTATACATCTTGATTTGAGTTTTCGTCGGCGGCACTCAGCGCTTCAGGGGTGGTGAAGTATCCGGTTTTCCCGTCTGGAGTCGCCCGAATGAACGCGGCATCTGAGGCGAGCTTGATCGTTTCATCGATGCCTTCCCGAATGCGCACGTAGAGTCCAGAGGGTTTCAGGGTTCCACATTGCCCAGCTGCGTTCGCTTGGAAGTAGACTCGACTCGCGTCAGTGGTTGCAATCCAGTGGCTATCCGGGTATAGATGCGGACGATTGCCACCGGTGACAAATCCTTTGGATGGAAGGATTCCGCAGGAAGGCAGGGAGCCGTCCGGCATATAGCTGACTATTTCTGGTGTCCCGCTGCCGATGTCCTCAATCACGCGCGGCGAGAGGTTGAAGTTCACGTGGAGGACATGGGAAAGATCTGCCGTCGTGTCGACCTTATTCAGATCGGCACCATGGTTGTCGGCCAGATGCTGCAGTATGTCTTGGCTCTGATCGAAGCCGAGACGCACGTAGGTGGCGGCGGGATTACCGCCAGCGAGGCCGGGCTCTTCCGTCATATATATAAAGCGAGAAAGATCGGCAGTGGCAGCTACAGGTATGTACTTGAGGGTGCCGCCACCGACTTGCTGGCTTACGGGCGGGATCGGCGTCTTGGAGGTCCAACCGGTAGGCCCCCTCGTCGCGACAAAGGAATTGTAGGTGCCAGAACTCGCCCCGGGGGCGCCACCGAGAACACTCCAAAACGCCCGGCGGCCGTCGGCCGTATATGCCCTTGACTTCGATCCTATTTCCAGGTGCTGGTTCCCCTTGTCGGGGCTGTTCACCAGCTCGACGGCTCGGCAATCGGGAAGATAGGCGGTGTGCTGCGCGAGGCGAATCGCTTCGTTGGGGCAGGCGGCCGAGGCACTCGTCGCGAGGGCGAAAAAAACGACGGCAACGACACTCAGCGCGACAGCGCTTGGCCGAGCGGCAAGGCGCGTCGTCGATTTCGCGGACGGTACCTTCGCATGACGTCTCACGTCGGTGCTCTCCTCTGTCCCGTGGCCCCCTTGCCCATGCCCTGACCCTCTTTCGCGGGTCCCCTGACCTTGGCCGGGCGGCCGTTTATCTCTCCCGCCATTAGGAACAGCGCCGATCCCTTCGAAAGCGGATGGCTCCCGCTGGCGACAGTAATAAGAACATAAACAGACCCTATTTGTCAAGAGACCTATTCATTTTGTTGAGAAACATATCCTTTTACGCATTAGAACCCGCCGTTTAATGGCTGTCTCTAACGTCTGACGCGTACCACGTAGAGCTAGCAACAGGTCGTGCCTCGGCTACACCGGCATACCTGGCTATGGTGCCGAGCCATGCGATCTACGGTGCCGGACACGTTGGCTCTTACTTCGGCGCTGAGTCTGTACCGGCGCCAGCTGATTCCCTGCGTGCGCCGGGAGCTGCGGAGCTGGAACGCGGCGGCCCGAAGAATCCCCGATCGAGCTCTCGGCGATGCGGCCCTCTCAGCGCTGAGCGAGAAGGGATCGAATGCTGAAGCGACAGCGGTCTTCGCAATATTGGCGCCGCGGGCTCAGCGGGCAGAAGCGCTGCGAGCAATGACGGCTTTGCAGGTGGCGATCGACTATCTCGACACGCTGGGAGAGCAGCCGGTGGACGAGCCGCTTGAGGGCGGACTGGCTCTCCACGCGGCGCTTCATGAAGCGGTCTCGCCCGGTGCCGCGCCTGCGGATCGATACCGGCTCCATCCGCATAGCGATGACGGCGGTTATCTGGCCGCCTTGGTGGCGGCCTGTCAGGACGTGGTCGCAGCGCTGCCGTCGTGGCAGGCGGTGGAAGTACGGGCGCAGCAGGCGGCACGTCGCTGTGGCGAGGGTCAGAGCCATACGCACGCCGCCGTGACAACGGGAGAGACCAGCGATCTGAAGGCGTGGGCGGCGCGACAGGAGGGCCCAGCGGCCTACCGATGGTGGGAGGTTGCCGCGGGAGCAAGCTCCTCCGTCGCGGTTCATGCACTGATCGCCGCGGCAGCGGACCCGAAGACCGCAGGGGGCGAAGCGGAGCTGATCGACGCGGCCTACTTCCCGCCGATCGGGGCGCTGACCGTGCTGCTCGACGACCTGATCGATTTCGAAGAAGACATCGCCGACGGTGAGCACAACTACATGACCTACTACCGGAGCAGCGAGGCGGCGGCCGAGCGCCTCTCCCTCATCGCGGCCGAGGGAAGAGCGGCCACCGCGCAGCTACGCCACCGCCACCGCCACGCGGCGATCCTCGCCGGCGTGGCCGGCTTCTACCTCAGCGATCCCGCGGCCAGCAGCGAGCGCGCAGCGCCGATCCGCAAGCGAATGCTGCGCTCACTGGGGGGTAACGCGCGCCTGGTCATGATCGCGATGCGGGTGCGGCGTCGTGGCTGATCACGAGACACCCAGGCACGTCGCGATCATCACCGACGGCAACGGCCGCTGGGCGAAACGGCGCGGGCTGTCGGTGGCGGCGGGCCACCGCGCCGGGGCGGAAAACGTGCGGGCGCGGCTTCGCGACGCCGCCGAGCTCGGCATCCGCGAGCTGAGCGTCTACGCCTTCTCAACCGAGAACTGGTCGCGCTCGGCGCGCGAGGTGCTGGACCTGATCCGCCTGCTCGAAGAGTACATCGACAACGTCACCCCGGAGCTGCATTCCGAAGGGGTGCAGCTGCGCTTCATCGGCGATCGCGCCAGGCCGGTCCCACCGAGCTTGGTGCAAAAAATGGAGTCGGCGGAGCGGCTGACCGCAGGGAACGAGAGAGTCACATTCTTCGTGCCCTTCAATTACGGCGGGCGGGCCGAGATCATTCGTGCCGCGGCAGCCTTCGACGGCACCAGCGAGGAGAAGTTCCGGGACGGCCTCTACGCACCGGACATGCACGATCCCGAGCTGGTGATCCGCGCCGGCGGCGAGCGGAGGCTCTCGAACTTCCTGCTCTGGCAGGCGGCGCAATCGGAGCTGATCTTCCGCGATGAGCTCTGGCCGGACTTCTCGCGGGAATGCCTGGAGGCGGCGCTCGAGGAGTACCAACGACGACTCGGGGCGCGTCAGGCCTCGCGCCTCTGAGGCTCCATATCTGGACCGTGAAGCTTGATTTCGGGCAGCCGGTCCAGCCAGGCCGGCGTGTTCCAGACCCGCTCGCCGAACAGCAGCATCAGCGCCGGCAGCAGGACGATGCGGACCACCGTCGCGTCGAGCAGGATCGCGACCGTCAGGCCGACGCCCATCTGACTCACCGTCGCGATCGGCGCGATCGCGAAGGAGACGAAGACGGCGATCATGATCGCCGCCGCGCCGGTGATCACGGCCGCGGTCTTCTCGAGGCCGAATTCGATCGCGGCGCGGTGATCGCCGTCGCGCTCATAGCTTTCCCGCATCCGCGAGACGAGGAAGACGGCGTAGTCGATCGAGAGGCCAAAGGTGATGCCGAAGATGCCCGCCGCGCCAACCGTGTCGATGTAAGGGTGACCGCCGAGCGGGTAGCCGGCGGGGATCTTGCAGACCAGCGACATCACCCCGATCGCGGCCGCCACCGAGGCGAGGTTGAGGACGACCGCGATCGCCGCCAGCAGGGGCGCCCGCAAAACCGCGACCAGGACCAGGAAGGTGACCAGAATCACCACGGCGATCACCAGCGGGATCCGCGCCTTGGTTACGGCGCCGTAGTCGTTGAGGGTCGCGGCGCCACCGGTGAGCCCGGTTTGCAGGTTGCCCTCGCGGCTGATCCGCTCGGCGTCGACCCGCAACGCCTTGCCGACCGCTTCGGAGCCGGCGGTGTTGAACGCGAAGCGAGGTATGACGAGCATGCGGGCGGCCTGCCCGCCGCTGCCGACGGCGATCGCCTCACCGGCGAGCGCGCGCTGGTCCGCTGGAGCCCCGTCCAGGGCGGAGAGCACGAAGTAGCCGGAGTTGAAGATGCCGGGCGACTCGCGACGAGCAACGCGCGCGCCGTGGGCGAGCGGGGCAACGGCCGAGGACACCTTGACTCCGACCCGACGCAGCCCGGCCTCGAGCGGCTGCGACCTGTGAAAGCCATCGGCCAGGTGGTGCTCCAGCGCTCCGGCGCCGCCCTGCAACTCGACAAGGCCCGAGGCGAGCCGGTCGGCGCCAGAGCTGAGCCGATCGAGGCCACCGCCGAGCCCCTCGGCGGCGCTCCTCAGCTGCCCCACCCCTCCTTGCAGCTGCTGACCGCCGGAGACGAGACGGTCGAGGCCTCCATTGACGCGCTCGGCGACGCCGCGCAGCCGCCGCACTTCGTCGCGGTTCGAGGCGACGGCCTGCGCCAGAGCCCGCGCCCGCCTGGCCTGCGGGCGCAGCGAAGGATCGCTGCCGGCGGCCTCGGCGAGCGCCGAGGCGAGCGACCGTGCCCGGGCGAGGCTGTTGCCACGAACCTGCGGCAGCAGCGAGCGCAGGCCCAGCTTCAGGGTCAGGCTGCCGACGGCGGCCTGACGCTGGGCGTCGTTGAGCTTCCTGGCGCCGTCGTCGAGGCGAGCAAGGGCGTCACCGGCACGATCGCTGCCGGCGGCGGCGTCCTCGAGGCCGGAGGCGATCAGGCCGGCGCCCCGTTGCGCCTGCCCGGCACCCTCGCCCAGTAGGCCGCTGCCGAGGGCAGCCCGGGCCAGGCCGTCTCGCAGCCGCGAGACGGCGGTCGCGGCACGGCGCATGCCGGGCCCGAGCCGGGCCAACTGCTCGGGCCCTCCGGCACCGGGAGCCATCAGGTGGTCCCCCAGTCTCCGCAGCGGCGCGGCGCGGCGGGCCAGCGGCGCCGGACCGACGACTGCCCGGACCCCGGGCTGGGCGGCGATCCGGCGCTGCCAACGGCCCAGCAGCTCCAGCCGAGCCCGGGTGGTGATCGGACCGGATTCGGTTGCGGCGACGAGGACGAAAGGCGCCTCCCAGCCGGGACCGATCGCACGATCGATCGCTTCGGCGCTCTGCCGCGCGACGTTGTCGGTCGGCAGCTCGTCGATACCGGGTGCACCGGTCCTGAAGCCAAGCGCCGGAGCCGCGAGCAACGCCAGCGGGATCGAGATCAAGGCGGTCGCGAGGGCAGGACGGCGCAGGGCGGCAAAGGCGACGCCAGTGATTCGCGAGCCCGCTGGACGCGAGCCAGACCCAAAGACCGGCAGGGCGTTGACACGCTCGCCGAGCAGGGCAAGGATCGGTGGCAGCGCCGCGACCGCGATCACGACGCTGATCGCGGTCACGACCGCCGCTGCGCTCGCGATCGAGAAGAGCAGCGAGCCCGGCTGCAAGAAGGCGGAGAGGACGATCGCGATGAGAAACGTGGAGCCGGCCAGAACGGCGGTACGGCCGGCGCTCGATCGCGTCCGTATCGCGGCCTCGGCCGGAGCCCGCCCCTCCGCCAGCTCCTCGCGGAAACGCGAGACGATCAGCAGCGAGTAGTCGACACCCAGCGCCAACCCCATCATCGTGCAGACGACGAGGGAGAGCGAGTCGATCGTCATCAGCGAGCTGAGCAGGCTCAGCACGCCCCGTCCGGCGAATACCGTGATCGCGCCGAAGACGAGCGGGATCGCCGCCGCGACGGCGGAGCGGAAGACGATCAGCAGGACCAGGATCAGCAGCGGCGCGGCGAGCAGCTCGGCGCGCTCGGTGGTGCGCAGAGATTCCTCCTGAATCGCCCGCGAGACGTCGGCGAAGCCCGACTGCGTCGCGCTGAGCGGCGGATGAACCTGCTGCTCCAGGGTTCGTTCGAGCGCCGGAGACGTGTCGCGAATCGCCTCGTCCAGTGGAACGTGGAAGTCAACGAGGATCACTGTGCGACGCGGCGCCGGGCGCAGGCCGGCGAGCGATCCGCGATCCCAGGTGGAGATGACCGTCGCCTGGGTCTCCCGCCGCAACGCCCGCACCAGCTCGGGGCCCTGGCGGTCAATCGCTGCTGCGGGGCCGCGCAGCAGAATCGCAAAGGGCGCCGAATCGCCGAAATGAGCCTCGGCGAGAGCTTCGCCCTGCGAAGCGGCGGTGCCCGGGATCTCAAGCGAGAGCGGGTCCAACCTCTCCTCGACCCCGATGCCCACGGCGCCGAGCACAGCGCAACCGAAGAGCAACGCGACACAGGCCCCCAGGGCCCTGCGAGACCTCACGTCATTCTGCAGTGCGCCATTGAGCGAAGACTCCCTGTGACCTTCGCGGGAAAAGCGAGGCAATCTGAACACAGACGTTCTGGTTTGTCAATTCCTCGAGAGAGTTCGCGGCGGGTCGATACCCGACCCGAGCATCTGAGACGAAGGCAGACCACCGACCGCAGTGAATCAAATATCGGGGGGTATCGCTGGAACGCCGCGGGGCCGAAAACCGCGATAGAATCGGCAATTGGGAGGAGGCGCCGGGTCACAGGCCGGACCCATTTGGGGCGGTCGCGTACCAAACGATTGGACCCCTGAGCCGTTGTCGAAAAGCGCCAACAAGCCTGGTTATGGTGCCGCCCTGATGCGGACACCTTGGGGGGATTCAAGCCAGCTACGGGAGAAGATGCTGCCGCCTGGCCGAGGCACACCGCGGGCGGAGGCGGAGCGCAACCAGCGAGAGCGATTCTTCGCCGCGATGGTGGCCACGGTGGCCGAGAAAGGCTACGAGGCGACCACGGTTGCCGATCTCGTCGAGCTATCCGGAGTGTCCCGCAGTGCCTTCTACCGCCACTTCGAGGACAAGCAGGAGTGCTTCCTGGCGGCGATCGATTCGCTGGTGGACCCAGCGCTGCAGATCGTCAAAGCGGGGCTCGAGTCTCCAGTGGATCCAGAGCTGTCCAGGCAGGCGTTCGCAGGCCTGATGGAGCGGATCGTCGCCCAGTCCGCCGCCTCGAAGATGTGTTTCGTGGAGATCTACGCGGCGGGTCCGGCGGGCGTCGAGGTCGTCGACCGGACCATGGACGGCTTCGAGGTCCTGATCAAGCAGTTGCTGGACTCGGTCCCCGGCCACGAGGAGATGCCGTCGGAGCTCGTGCGGGCGATCGTCGGCGGGGTCCAGAAGGTGATCCACAAGCGCCTCTACAGAGGACAGGAGGAGGAGCTGCTGGAGCTGACGCCGCAGCTGTGGGATTGGGTCTTCTCCTACCCCCCTCCGCCGGGCCCGCTGAAGCCCTCGCGGCGGCGCACGCAACAGACTCGTCCCTTCGAGGAGAGGCAGGCGGCCTCGAATCCGCCCGAGCGGCTGCTCAGGGCGCTGGCCGCCGTCGTCGGCGAGAAAGGCTATCCCGAGACAACGGTGGCCGACGTGGTCGAGCGGGCCAAGACCTCGCAGCGAACCTTCTATGAGCACTTCGTCAACAAGGAGGACGCGATGGTGGCGGCGCTCGACAGCGGCTCCTCGCAGATGCTGGCCGCCGCGCTGCCTGCCTTCCGCCGGGCCCCCGACTGGCAGCATGCGGTGGCGGCGACCCAGGATGCGATGTTCTCGTTCGGCGTCCAGGAGCCCGAGTACGCACGCCTGGGCGGTGTCGAGATGTACGCGGCCGGGAAACGCGCCCTCGAGCAACGTGAGGTCGTGACCGAAGGGATGGAGGGACTGCTGGCAACCGGCTACGAGCTGAAAGCCGATATCCCCCCGATCACCGCCGAGGCGATCGGGGGCGCGCTTTACGCCCTCTTCTACGACTACGTGAAGCAGCGGGGCCCGCAACGACTGCCGGAGATGGTTCCGGCTGCCGTCTATATGACCCTGACGCCGTTCCTGGGGGCCGAGGAGGCCTATGCGCTGGCCACCGACGGCGGCGGAAACAAAGGACGTTAGGCACGCTGCCAGCATCGTCCTCGACGCGAAGCCCAGGACGAGACTCGAACTCGTGACCCCTTCCTTACCATGGAAGTGCTCTACCAACTGAGCTACCTGGGCGGAAGATCCGATCTTAGTGGGACAGATGAGCCGAGTGAGGAGTGACCGGCTGTGCGCTTGCCTTGGGGTGGCGCTGGCGATGCTGCTGGCAGCGATGGCGATCGCCACGCCGGCGCAATCGCGGAGCCCGGCGCAGGCCTCGATAGTCGGCGGCTCGACGGCGACGACGGAAGAGTGGCCATGGGCGGCGTTCGTCCTGGCGCTGGATCGCCGCGAAGAAGGATTCACCTGCACCGGCACGGTTGTCGCGCCAACTCTGATCCTCACCGCTGCGCACTGCATCAAGGACGTACTGACCGGGAGCTCAATACCCGCGCACAGATACACGGTGGTGACGGGCAGCGGCGACGTCCGCGACACCAGCGTCCGGCAGGTCTCCAAGGTCGTTCGCACCCTCGTCTATCCGGGCTTCGATCGCTTCAAGCTCCACGGCGACGCGGGACTGCTGGAACTCGCCACCCCGACCACTGCCCCGCCGGTCGCCCTGGCCGGTCCGAGCGATGCAACCCTGCTCGGGCCAGGGCTGCCAACCTGGATCGCCGGCTGGGGGATCAAAAACGGCAAGGGCAAGCCGAGGCAGTCGCCGATCCTACGCAGAGCCCAAACCTATGTGCAACGCCTTCGCTACTGCCGCAATCACGCCCGCGTCTACTACCCCTTCTTCAACACCACGCAGCTCTGCACGATCACACCGGCCGGCTTCGGGCGCGGCGGCACCTGCCACGGCGACAGCGGTGGCCCGGCGCTGGCGTTTCGCGGCGATGGCACGCCGGTGCAGATCGGCATCACGAGCCTAGGCCCAGCCGACTGCGATACGCGGCTGCCCGACGTCTTCACCCGTGTCGACCGAATTTCGGCCTGGGTCGGCGAATCGATCGCGAGAACCTCGGCAGCAGTCCCGATCGCCGAAGGCTGACCTCAGCCGGCGGCCCACCGTCAGCACTGCCGTCTCTACCCGCGTGCTCCGCAGGTCCGCGTCATCGTCGTGCGCAGCGTCTTGCCACCCTCGAAGCCAAGCGCGGCGTTGGCCAGGGCGAAGGTCGCGCCGGGGAAGCCGTCCGGCGCCGGGCAGCTGGCGGAGATGAAGCTGTGCGACTTGCCCCTGTAGGTGAAGTTCCGCTGCAGCGTTAGCGATATCCCGCTGACGTAGCCCCAGTCGGCGGCGACCGGTGGCAGGGTCGCGGCGAGGACGAGGCCGTACGTGCCCTTGGGGCGGTGCGTCACTTCAAAGGGCAGGGTGAAGGAGGTCGGCAGGGGTTTGGTCCCGTAGACGTGGGCGAATATCACCGGCTTGCGGTTGAGGCGACCGTTGAAAGCCAGGACCTGGCCGTCGGATGGGTAGGGAGACTGTTCCGGCAGAGCGACATTGGCTTTGAAGAGCCCGTGGCCGACGACGCTGTCTGGGCAGGCTTCGCGCGCTTCCTGCGTCGATGCCGGCTGGATCTGGCCCATGCGACAGACAGGCAAGCCCCGCTGGTCGATCTGCCCGTTGCGGTTGATTGCCACGACGATGCTCTGCAACTGGGGCGGTGGGCTGCTGTCGGTGGTCTTGATGTCCGCGGAGATCGAGACCGACACGGGTGCGGTGCCGACCCTGGGCAGCTTTTGGGGAGCGATTTTGCCCGCGAAGGCGATCTGCAGGTTGCCCTTGCGGATCGTCTCGCCCTGAGCGACTGCCGCAAGCATGAAGCAGAGCAGGGCTACCGCAACCGCGGCTTTCCTGTTAGTTGCCGTCTTCACCCGAATCGCCGGCTCAGGTGAACTTCGAGGGTTCGAAGCGGCAGTAGCGGAATTCGAAGCTAACCACTTTGCTGTTGGCCACGTTGGAGTTGTGGGTGAGGCGAAGCACCATCCTCTGAGCGCCGACCTTGTCGCCCGCGTTGAGCTCGTTGGCAGTCTGCTGGAAGAGGGTCGCCTCTTCCTTTACGTATTTGAACCATTCGGCGAGCTTGGCTTCGTCGGCGGTCGGCTGTGGAACGGCCTTGAGCTGCTTGATCGTCTTGTTGAGCGCGGCGCCCGCGCGGGAGAACTGGCTCGCCGCGGCCTTCAGCTTGCCGGCCTTGAACTTGGCACGAACGCCTTTGAGGATTTTTTCGTTGGCCTGCGTGTTCGTCTTGCAGATCGGCTCAACCGCTTCCGTATAGCTCTCGCGCGTGACTTCCGCAGCCTGGGCAAAGGGCACGGCTAGCATCGAAAAGGCAAAAACGATCACGCTCAATATCCCAAAGCTCTTCTTCCCCACCAGAATCCTCCCTCTCGTTCCCATATTCCCAAGCATCGCATCTTCCCAAACACAAGCGAGTGCCCAGGGACTCGGCAGCTTAGAGAATCATTAAGCCACTGGCGAGAAAAGCGGAGGGGGTGGGATTCGAACCCACGAGCGCCTTGCGACGCCAACAGTTTTCGAGACTGCCCCGTTCAACCGCTCCGGCACCCCTCCGGGACTCAGTCAGGGTTTGATTTTACGGCTGGGGCGTGCTGTCGTGCGGCGGCAGCGCTCGCGAGACTCAAGAACCGGCCCGTAAGCGCCGATGGAGCAGCGTGGAAAGCGGCGAGCAGACCCGAATGGGGCGGTTCTTCGATCGCCATCCCCTGCTGCTGCGCTCGCTGGCGATCGGGGCGCTGATCTGGGGGGTCGGCTACCTGACCTGGCGGATCGGCTGGAGCGGCGAAGGGGCAAGCCCGGTCGCCTTCGGAATGCTGCTGGTAACGGAGATCTACGGGCTCTGGGCATTGGCGACGCTGGCCTGGTTCTCCTGGTCGCGGCCCGCCACTATGCGTCCCACCGCGACCGCGGGGCGTTCGATCGACGTCTACGTCTGCACCTACGACGAGCCCACCGAGGTCGTCTCGGCGACCCTGGCCGGCTGCCGTGCGCTCACCTATCCGCACACGACCTACCTGCTCGACGACGGGCGACGACCGGAGATGGAGGAGCTGGCCGAGCTGGCCGGCGCCCGCTACCTGACCCGGCCGGACAACTTGCACGCCAAGGCGGGCAACATCAACGCGGCGCTTGGCCGCACCGACGGCGAATTGGTGCTGATGCTCGACGCCGACCACGTGCCGATGCCGGACGCGCTCGACGCGATGGTCGGCTACTTCGACGACGAGCGCATGGCTTTGGTCCAAAGTCCGCACGACTTCTTCAACCATGACTCGGTCCAGCACTACGTCGTCGGTCGCCACGAGCAATCGCTCTTCTACCGCGTCGTCTGCCCCGGCAAGGACCGCCACGGCGCCGCCTACTGGTGCGGCTCGGCGGCGCTGATTCGGCGCCAGTCGCTGCTCGATATCGGCGGCGTCGCCACTGAGACGATCGCTGAGGACTTCCACACAACGATCCGCATGCAGCGTCATGACTGGAAGAGCCGCTACCACGACGAGGTGCTGGTGCAGGGGCTGGCGCCCCACGACCTCGACGGCTACCTGCTGCAACGCGACCGCTGGGCACGTGGCAACCTCGCTGTCTTCACCCTGCCCGAGTCCCCCCTGCGCGCCCGCGAGTTGCGGCCCCTACAGCGTCTCTCCTACTTCGTCAGCCTCTTTGCCTACCTGGCGCCGCCGATGCGCCTGCTGCTGCTGGCGACGCTGGGCCTGGTGCTCTGGACCGGCGAGCTGCCGATGAAGATCAGCGTCGTCGCGCTAGCGGCACTCTGGCTGCCCTCGGTGACGCTCAACCTCGGTGCCGGTGCGGCCCTGGCCCGCGGCTACATGAAAATCGGCGAGACCGCCCACTACGAGCTGCTGACCATGGAGATCTACACGCGGGCGCTGCGCTGCGCCGTGCGCCCCGGCCACACCGCCTTCAAGGTGACGCCGAAGCAGGGAACCGGCGGTGGTGGCTTCGAGTCGATTCGCAAGCTCCACCTCGTGCTCGCCTGCGCCGTGCTGATCGGAGCCGGAACCGTATTGCGGCTGCTCGATCTGGCCGGCGCTGGGCCGTTGCCCGACCTGCCCGGCATTGCTGCCGTGATCGTCCCGCTGCTGGGATTGATCGAGCTACGCCGCATCGGGCGCACCTTGCTTGCCGTTGGACGACGCCAGCAGCGACGGCTGGTCTACCGCTTTGAGGGCGACGCCCCCGCGCAGTGCTTCTCGGAGGACGGCCACGTCCCCGGCCGCCTGGTCGACGCTAGCGCTGCCGGCGTCGGACTGGTGTTGGAGGCACCACTGGAGGTGGGCGCCAAACCCGCGGTCCTGTTGCAGCTCCAAGACGCGGCCGGTGAGGCGCACGAGGTTGCCGCACAGGTCGAGGTGCGCTCCTGCCGTGAAGCGGATGGACGGCATCTGGTCGGCGCGACGATCACCGAGATCGACGCCGCCTCGCGGATGCGCCTGATGGAGTGGTGCTATGTCGTCTGCAACCACGAGCGCCTGCGCGGCCACCGCCCGGCGGCGCCGACGCCGGAGGCTGAGGCGATCGTGCTGCCGCTGCCGGCGGCCCTGCCGCATACGGTCGCTGCGTAGACGTTCTCCACAGTCGAAGCAATACCCTTGAAGGATCCACGGAGAGGTGTCCGAGTGGCTTAAGGAGCGCGACTGGAAATCGCGTGGGCGGGGTTAACCCGCCTCGTGGGTTCGAATCCCACCCTCTCCGCTCCGTCGAGCCGAGAAGAAATCGCGAAGCAGCCTGGCGCACTCGGTCTCGAGCACGCCGCCGGTCACCTCGGGACGGTGGTTTAGGGCGGGCTCGGCGAGCACGTCGAGGACGCTGCCGGCGGCGCCGGCCTTGGGGTCGGGAGCGCCGAAGACGACCCTAGGGATTCGAGCGAGGACGATCGCGCCTGCGCACATCGCGCAGGGCTCCAGGGTGACGTAGAGGGTCGTGTCGGGCAGCCGCCAGCCGCCCAGCGCCTCGGCCGCGGCGCGGATCGCGAGGATCTCCGCGTGTGCGGTTGGGTCGGCGCGCAGCTCACGCTCGTTGCCCGCGCTGGAGAGTGGCTCACCCTCGCGAGCGAGAACAGCGCCGATCGGCACGTCGCCATGGCGCTCGGCCTCCCGGGCGCACTGGATCGCCAGCGCCATCAGCCGCTCATCGGGCTTTGATACGTCACCCCGCATACATACGGGAGTATGTGGCACTACAACTTCATCGGCGGGCCGGTGTTAGGTGATAGCTCGCTCGATTGCAGGGATTACGCGAGCGCAAAGCCCAGATGAACCGACGCCTTCCGATCGCTGCCACCGTGGCCCTGCTTGCGGGCTTTCTCCTTACGACCGTACCCGCCAGCGCGGCAACCGGAGTGACGCGGGCGCGCGGCTTCGCGCCGCACGAGCTGGTCGTCAAAATCGCCGGAGCCCGAGCGCCCCACACGGTGCGGCTGCCACGGCGGCTCAGCGTGGGCGAGGCCTCGGCGGCCCTGAGGCGCAACCCCGGTGTCGAGTACGCAGCGCCGAACTACATCGCAACCGCCTCAGCCACAGAGGACCCACCCCCACGTGAAATTCCCAACGACCCTGGGCCGATCACCGGCCCACCGGGACCGCCTGGCGGCTGGGTGTTGAAACAGTGGAACCTGCTGCCGTGGGAAGGCCTGGCGACGCCGCTGCTGCCGGTGTCGCCGGGGGGTATCGATGCGATCGGCGCCTGGGAACACCTGGCCGCGGCCGGTCGCCCAGGCGCCGAAGGAATCGTCGTCGCCGTCCTCGACACGGGGGTCGCCTACCGCGCCAAGGGGGCGCGCTTCCGCCGCAGCCCCGACTTCACGTCCAGCCAGTTCGTCGCGGGCTACGACTTCGTCGACGACGATCCCCTGCCGCTCGACGAAAACGGTCATGGCACTCACGTCGCCGGGACGATCGGCGAGAAGACCAACAACGGCATCGGCCTGGTCGGACTCGCCTTCCGGGCAAAGCTGATGCCCGTGCGGGTACTCGACAAGCAGGGGCGCGGGCGGGCAGACGAGATCGCCAAGGGCATCCGCTTCGCAGTTTCCCACGGCGCCAACGTGATCAACATGAGCTTCAATTTCGGCTGCGGAAGGCAGGTACCCGGGGTCGACGAAGCGCTGCGTCAGGCCTATCGTCATGGCGTCGTCACGGTCGCCTCGGTGGGCAACCTCGGCTCCGAGGCCTGCGTCGCACCACCGGCCACGGGCCCGCACACAATCGGCGTCGGCGGCAGCACCGAGGGAGGATGCCTCGGCAACTACTCGCTGGCGGGAGAGGGCGTTGACCTGATCGCGCCCGGTGGCGGCAACCCGATCGCCGGCTGCCTCTCGATCTCGGCGGGCTCGATCTACCAGGTGACGTTCAGTGACGGCAGCCCGCGTCACTTCAGTGAGCCGAGCTCCTACGTTGGCACCTCGATGGCAGCCGGGCACGTCGCCGGAGTCGCGGCGATGGTCCTCGCCAGCGGCACGATCGATCCGAAGGCGAAGTCGAAAGGCAAGGTCGCCGCCGTAACGCAGCGGCTGCGCCGCACCGCCCGTGACATGGGCCTACCGACGACCCGCCAGGGCGCCGGCCTGATCGACGCCGCCCTGGCCACCGACCCAGCGAGCTGAGCTACAGCTAAGTAGTCCTTACGATGATCACGCTACACGGGGCGTGATGGGAGACGTTGTTGGGGACGCTGCCGAGCAAGAAGCGGCGCGCGCCTGTCATGCCCTTGTTGCCGACCACGATCAGGTCGGCCTTGGTCTCTTCGGCGACGCTGAGTATGGCCTCAGCAGGTTCGGCCTCGACCGGATGGGTCTGCACCTCCAGCCCCTCCTTGCGTGCCGATGCGGCGGCGGCGTCGAGGACGAGGTTGACGTCCTCGCGGGGGCCGATCTCGTACTGGACGTCAGCAGGGGCATCCTGCTTCTCGGCCTGGATCTGGCGCTTGGAGAGCGGTTCGTAGGCGCTGACGATGCTTAGCTGCGCGCTGGAGAGCTTGGCCAGGTCGACGGCCTGGCGAACTGCCTCGGCCGCGGTCTCCGAACCGTCCGTTCCAACCACGATGCGAGTGAACAAGCCGCCCTCCTTACTTCGGTCGCCGAACGCGGCTGATACTAACGCCGCGGCTGGGCGCGTTCCGGCAGGCCCCGGAAGCCGTCGCCGAGAATTTCGGTCGGCGTCGTCGTGAGGCGGTAGATCGCGATCGCCATCGAGGCCACGAGGCAGACGATCAGAATCACCATGCCGGCTTTCCACATGCTTGGCATTAGGCTGATCTCATCATGGAGAAGGTTGCTGACGGGGTCTGGCTACTGCGCGGCGATGCCCGCAAGTCGATGAACATCTATTTCCTCGACGGCGGGGACGGCGTGGTGCAGTTCGACGCCGGGACCAAGGCGATGGTGAAGTCAGCACGAGCGGCAGCGGAGGAGCTCGGCGGAGTGAAGCGAATCGTACTCGGGCACGCCCACGCCGATCATCGCGGCACGGCACCCTCGCTGAGTGCACCTGTCTACTGCCACCCGGATGAGGTCGTCCATGCCGAAGCCGAGGATGCCCTGTGGTCTTACCTGGACCTCTCGCAACTGCCGGCACCGGCGCGCTGGATCTATCCCCTGCTACTGCGGCGCTGGGATGGCGGCGCGGTGAAGATCGACGGCACGGTTTCTGAAGGAGACGAGGTGGCCGGTTTTCGGGTCATCCACTTTCCCGGCCATGCGCCTGGGCAAATCGGGCTTTGGCGTGAGAGCGATCGGGTGGCGATCATCAGCGATGTCGTCTACCTGATCGACTCAACCCGCCTGGGGCAGCACCTTCCCGAGGGCGAGGCCAGCGTCCCGCATCCTGCCTGGGGATGGGACCACGCCAAGGCGAAGGACTCGGTGCGCAAGCTGGCGGCACTCGAACCGGCGGTCCTCTGCACCGGGCACAGCGAGCCGGTCCGGGGTGAGAACCTGCGCGCGATGCTGGAGCGCGCCGCGCGATGCTGGAGCGCGCCGCCGAGAAGTATTGAGCCGAGGCGGCGCTCGGCACCGCCGCTGCCATAGTTTCCGCCCCTGATGATCGGGACCTACGCCTCGGCGGCGTTGATCTGCGCCGCCTCGCTGCTGGTTGGACGCGCCATCCTCGCCCTCGCGGGGGGGAGCGACTCGCGCTCCTGGCTCGCCCCGGTGGTTGGCTTTGGAGCAATCCTGACAGTCGCCGGCTTCCTCACCCGGGCGCCCGGGCACGCGACGATCTCGACGTTGGGAGTCCTCGCGCTGGTTGCTGGCGCTGGGTTCCTGCTCTGGCGACAGCCGGGTCGCGGCGGCGGCTCGCTGAAGGAGGGCGTCGTTATCACCGTCCTCGTCGCGCTCGTCCTCTCGATCCCCTTCCTGATCAGCGGTCGCTGGGGCCTGCTCGGCGTCGGCTTCAACAACGACCTCGGCCTTCACCTGGCCTGGGCCGAGTGGCTGCGCAGCGGCCTCGGGCCAGCGCCGGAAGCCGGCTACCCGCTGGGACCGCATGCACTTGCCGACGCCGTTGCGACGCTGCCGGGCATCGGCCTCGGCCAGGCCTTCGTCGGCGAGGTCTTCGCGATCGCGATCCTCACTGCACTGACCGCCCTGGCTGCGCTGAAGAGCCTTGGACCCGCCCGGCGGGCGCTCGCCGCGATCCTCGTAGCGATTTCCTATCTCGGCGCCTCCTACTTCGCTCAGGGCGCCTTCAAGGAGATGGCCGAGGCGCTCTTCGTCCTTGCCTTCGCCGTCTACCTGTACGGCCTCGACCAGCGGCGAGGAGAGGATGGTCCGGGGTGGAGCGGCAGCGGGCTGAGGGGAGCACTGCCAGCGCTCGTCCCGCTGGCCCTGGTGGGCGGGATCTTCTTCTCCTACAGCTTCGCCGGGCTCGCCTGGCCGGTCGCGATCGTCGGGCTCTGGGGCGCCACGGTGCCGGAGGTGCGGCGGGCGCTGCGACCGCGAGCACTGATGGGGACGCTGCGACAGCCGGCAGTGACCCTGACAGTCGTCGTGGTCGGGGCGCTAGTCGTACTGACTGTTGTCGGCCCATATGCCTTCGTCCACGGCTTCAACCGGGTGGCTGGAACGAATACCTACGGGCCGGTCTCGCCGGTCGAGGCACTCGGCGTCTGGCCGGCTTCCAACTATCGCCTCAACTCCGCCGGTGGCGCCCAGCTGACCGGGCTGGCAACCGCAATCGGCGCCCTGGCCGTGCTCCTCGGCGCCATTTGGTGGCTGCGGCGGCGCGACTTCGCGATCCCGATTGCACTGGCCGCCTGCACGGTGCTCTACCTCGCCTCGCTCGCCAGTAGCGGCGAGTACTCCCAGGCCAAGGCGCTGATGATCGCCGCGCCGCTGGCGATGCTGGTGGCGATCCGCCCGCTGCTCCATGAGCTCGGCAGCCGCCGAGTTCGTGGTTCGTCTCGAATAGCGAGACAAAACACGAACTCAGCCGGGGGATTTGCGCGGGTGGGGTGGGCGGGGCTCGCCATCGTGTTCGTGGCGGGTGCGATCTACTCGAGCCTGCTGGTACTGAGGGACGCGCCGGTTGGGCCGCCCGGGCATGGCGCGGAGCTGCAGGCCTTTATGCCGATCCTGAGTGGCGAACCCGTGCTCTACGCGGGACAGGACCGTTACGCGGCCCACGAGCTGATGGGCGCTGACACCCACGTGCCGCTGGTCGAGTTTCCCGACGCCGATGTCTCATCGAACCCCGAAAAGCCGTTCGACACCGGCGACGCCTACAGCCCGATCGACTTCGACTCCTTCTCGCACGGCACGCTCGAGCGCTTCCCCTACGTGATCACCGGGTACGCCGCCTGGAACAGCGAAGCGCCCGCCGCCTTCAAACGGGTCGCCGCCACGCCCTCCTACATCCTCTGGAAGCGGATCGGGTCCCCGCCGGAGAACCGCCACGTGCTGCTCGAGGGGGCCGAACCAGCCGCGCACGCCGATTGCGTCGCGCCGGAGATCCGCATCCTCACGTCCGACCCCGGGCGCGCCTCGCTCTTCCCGGCCGTCGCGATCGGCGACAAGGCCCGCTGGAGGCCGGGGCAGATCCTGGAGACCGGCGCGAGCGCCTCGCAGACGCTGCGCCTGCCGGCCGGACGCTGGCACCTCTCGCTGCAGTACTTCTCCCCCTTCGACCTGACCCTCTCGGCACCCGGCCTACGGCAGCCGCTGAAAGCGGCGCTCGACGGCGCTCGGCCGACCACGATCAGCCTTGCCAGCGACGGCCAGTTCTGGCCCGCCGGCGAGATCAGCAGCGCTGGCGGTCTGATCCGCTTCACGATCTCAGCCGCGGAGCCGAGCACCCTGCAGCGCCTCACCGGGTACAGCGGCAAGGCGAACCTGGGCGCACTCGTCGCGGTGTCAGCCGAACAACACCGAATCGTTCCGCTGAGGCAGTCTTGTAGCGGCTGGGTCGACTGGTACGAGTCGCCCGAAACGCCCTAAGAGGCGACCTTGGCTTCCATTCGCTCGGGGGTGACGCGGACGACATCCCAAGCGAGGCCGACGCGCTCGAGGCTGTCGATGACGATCGCCGAGATGTCGAGCTGCCAGCGGCCGAGGCCGTGGGTGGCGGAGGTCGGGAAGGCATGGTGGTTGTTGTGCCAAGCCTCGCCGAAAGTCGGGATCGCGATCAGGGCGAGGTTGCGCGACTCGTCGGTGGTATCGAAGTCGCGCTTGCCGAAGACGTGGCAGAGCGAGTTGATGCTGTAGGTGAAGTGATGGAGGACGAAGACGCGGACGAGGCCGCCCCAGAGCAGGCCGGTGACCGCGGCGAAGAGAGTGCCGCCGATCACCCAGCCAAGCGCGAAGGGCAGGAGGAGGCCGCCGATCGCCCAGTAGAGGAAGGTGCGATCGACCCAATTGATCACCGGGTCTTTGATCAGATCGGGCGCGAAGCGTTCCTTGTTGCCGCGCTGGGTGTGGATGAAGAGCCAGCCCATGTGAGCGTGAAAGAGGCCGCGCATGGCGCCGCTCCAGCCGTGGCCGTGGTCGACGTGGGGGCTATGCGGATCCCCCTCTTCGTCGGAGAAGGCGTGGTGCTTGCGGTGGTCGGCGACCCAGGAGATCACCGGCCCCTCGATTGCCGCCGAGCCGAGGATTCCCAGCAGGCCGTGCAGCCATTTCTTTGTCTTGAAGCTGCGGTGGGTGAGGTGGCGGTGGAAGCCGACCGTGATCCCCAGACCGGTGAACAGGTACATGCCGAGGAAGAGGAAGACGTCGCTCCAGTGCAGCGCCTCGCCCCAGACCTGCCAGCCGGCGAAGCCGATCGCGACGAACGGGACCAGCGTCACCAGGCCGGTGATGATGCGGTCGCGCGTCTCGTTGGCGACCGGCTGGATGTCGGATGGGAGAGGACCTGCCACGCATGACGATCATACGGTGGAACAGACCGGAAGCCCGTACAGCGCGCCTGTAGGGTTTTGGAATGCCGTTCGCTAGCACCGCGAAGCTCCGGCAAGAGATCGAGGGTCGCGTCCCCAAGCGCCCTTTTACGGTCGAGTTCTGGGACGGCACACGGTTGCCCTCCACCGACGGCGACGGGCCGACCTTCTACGTGCGCTCGCCGCGCGCCGCCGCCCATGCACTGCGAGCGCCCGGCCAGCTCGGCCTCGGCCGCGCCTATGTCAGCGGCGAGCTCGAGGTCGACGACATCGACGCCGTTATCGAGCTGCTCGACAACTGGCAGCCACCGGCACTCGACGGCGCCGACAAGCGGGCGCTGCTGCTGGGAGCGGTGCGGGCCGCCGGGCTGACGAAGCCGCCGCCGCGGCCGCGCGCCGAGCTGCGCCCCAGCGGCCGGCGCCACAGCAAGGAGCGCGACGCCCGCGCCGTGCGCCACCACTACGACGTCTCCAACGAGTTCTTCGAGCTCTTCCTCGGCCCGACGATGGTCTACAGCTGCGCGATCTTCTCGCGCGGAGCGACGACGTTGGAGGAGGCGCAGGAAGAGAAGTTGGAGACGGTCGCCCGCAAGCTGGAGCTGAAGGAGGGCGACCGTGTGCTCGACGTCGGCTGCGGCTGGGGCGGCTTCCCACTCTGGGCGGCGACCAAGCATGGGGCTCGCGTCGTCGGCATCACCCTCTCTCCTCCCCAGGCCGAGAAGGCGCGGCAGCGGGCCGAGGATGCAGGCGTCGCCGATCGGGTCGATATCCGCGTCATGGACTACCGCGACCTCGCCGGCGAGCGCTTCGACGCGATTGCCAGCATCGGCATGGTTGAGCACGTCGGCGCCTCTCAGATCGACGTCTACGCCCAAACCCTGGCCGGCCTACTCGAGTCGGGCGGCCGTCTGCTCAACCACGGGATCACCCGGCTGCGCTACGAGGACACCGAGGCCGGCGCCTTCTCCGAGCGCTACGTCTTCCCCGACGCCGCCCCCTTGCACCTCTCGCGCAACCTGATGGCGCTCGAACGGGCCGGCTTCGTCACCCACCACGTCGAGGACTTCGCACCCGACTACGCCGAGACCCTGCGCCACTGGGCCCAGCGCCTCGACGACAACCTCGACGAGGCGATCCGCCTTGCCGGCCCCGAACGAGTGCGAGTCTGGCGGCTCTACCTGCGAGCGGCACGCAATGGCTTCGAATCGGGGTTCACCTCGATTTACCAGGCCCGCTGCTCGCTGGCCTGAGCGCCGTCTACGCCGGGAAGCTGTCCAAGACCGTGGAGATCGCCCAGTCGGCGCCAGCTTGCTTGAGCTGGTGGGCTTCGTAGCTTCCGGTGGCAACGCCGACGACTTTGATGCCGGCGCCGTGACCGGCTTTGATGTCGCGGGGGGTGTCGCCGACAGCGATGCAGGCGCCGTCGCTGAGGGTGCCGCCGGAGACGAGGGCGCCGCGGGTGAGGGCGGCCTTGGTCACCTCGGTGCGATCGGCGGAATCGGAGCCGTAACCGCCGAAGCCGAAGAAGCGGTTGAGGTTGGCGCGGGCGAGCTTGATGTGGGCGGCCGCCTCGATGTTGCCGGTGACGAGGCCGAGCAGGAAGCCGTCGTCGATGAGGCGGTCGAGCAGCTGCTCGATGCCGGGCATGACTCGGTAGCCCTCGGAGTCGGCAACCGTGTCGGGCAAGTGCTTGAGGTAGCAGCCGATCGCCTTGGCTCGCTCTTCCTGGCTGCCCTCGCGACCGATCACCTCGCGGAAGATGATCGCGGCGATCTCGGGGTCGGTCATGCCGGCGTCGGTGTGCTCGGCGACGTTGGCTTCGACCCCGTAGAGCTCTTCGAAGGCGCGCTGCCAGGCGACGCCGCCGGCGCCACCTGTGACCAGAAGCGTCCCGTCGATGTCGAAGAGGACGGCGCGGATCGTGCTGGCGTCACTCACCGAGCAGCTCCTTCTGCGAGAGCCAGTAGAGCAGGCCGAGCGAGGGCAGGACCACGACCGCGGCGATCGCGAAGACGATCATCACGGCATCGAGAGTGGGCCCCGGCGCCGCCGACTGGGAGATCTTCAGTGAGGTCGGCAGCAGGTAGGGAAACTGGGCGACGCCCCATCCCCAGATCACCGCGACGACCGCGCCAATGGCGAGGGGACGCAGGCCGCGGCGGGCGCCGCGCAGGAGCTGCACGAGGACGCCGAGCCCGCAGAGCGCCGAGACGACGACCAGGGGCAGCGCCTCGTCGGTGAGGCGGTCGTAGATATAAGAGCTATCGGCGTGGAGGACGAAGAGGCCGGCGACGGCGAAGGCTCCCGCCACCAAAGCCGCGGCGAGAGCGCGCCGGGCGAAGTAGCTCTCGAGGTCGGCCGCCCCCGAGCGGCGCGAGTCGACGACCAGGAAGACGGCGGCGAGGTAGGCGCCGCTGGCGACGAAGAGCGCGCCGGTGAAGAGCGGCAGTGGCTGGAGCCAGCTGGAGAAGGCATCGCCGTTGCCCGCGGCGGGAACGTTGCCGTCGGCGATTGCCCCCACCACCGCGCCCATGAAGAAAGGTGTCAGTACCGAGGAGAGGGCGAAGGCCGCTCCCATCGCGCGCTGGTACTCGAGCGAGCGGATCGACTTGCGGAAGGCGAAGCCGGCGCCGCGCAGGACGATGCCGACCGCGGCCAGGGCGATCGGCACGTAGAGCGTCGTCATTACCGCGCCGAAAGCCTCCGGGAAGGCGGTCCAGAGGACGACGAGGATGAAGATCAACCAGACGTGGTTGGCCTCCCAGACCGGGGTCAGCGAGCGCTGGATCTGCGCCCGCGGCCGCTCGCCCTTCTCGGCGTCGCCGGCGATCAGGTCCCAGAACCCAGCGCCAAAGTCAGCGCCCCCGAAGACCGCGTAGAGGGTGGCGCCGATCCAAAGGATCACCGCCGCCACATCGGCCTTACTCATCTCCAAGACCCCCGCCGATGGGCCTGAAACGTGACATATAGACACGTTTGCGGCCCGTCGACATCATCGGACGAGCTCCTCGGGCGTTGGGGAAGGGCCGTAGGGGGATTCGCTCTCGGTGCCGTCACCCTCCTCGCGCCAGCGCCGCGACATCCCACGCAGGACGAGGATCGCGATCGTGCCCAGCGCCGCGTAGAGCAGCAGGATCCCGGCAAAGGCGAACCAGATCCCCTCCGCCTCGGTAACGGCTTCCTCGGTGCGCATGAAGCCCTGCACGATCCAGGGCTGGCGACCGACCTCGGTGACGATCCAACCGCACCAGAGGGCAACGATCGAGGCGACGCCGGAGACGGCGACGGCGCGCAGGAACCAGGGTGTCTGGGGCATCGCCCGGCGGCGCCACCAGACGAAGGCGAGCCAGGCGGCAAGGCCGAGCAGGGCGGTGCCGATGCCGACCATCGCGTCGAAGGCAAGGTGAAGCAGGGTGTTGGCGGGCGGACGCTCATCGGCGGGGATGTCCTCCAGGCCGATCACCTTGGTGTCGGCGCTGAAGCCGACCAGGAAGGAGTCGAGGTCGGGGATGCCGATCGCTCCCTTGACGCCGTCGTCGGTGCATACGCCGCCGAGGTACTCGGTCTGGTGGGTACCGGTTTCCTGGATGCACTCGAAGCCGGCGAACTTGGCCGGCTGGTGGTCGGCGACTTCGCGGGCGGCGGTATCGCCGACGAAGAGCTGGATCGGCGTGGCGATGCAGGCGATCGTCAACGGGATCAGCAGGCCGAGCTTGTGGAGGCGATCGCGCCGCCCCTTCAGCATCCCGACCGCGTAGATCGAGGCGACGAGGAAGCCGGCGACCATGTAGGCGGCGAGGATCATGTGCGGCACCTCGTAGGAGGTGGCCGGGTTGAAGAGGACCTTGAAGGGCTCGGTTTCGACGACCTTGCCGGCGGCGTCGAGGGTGAAGCCCTGCGGCTGGTTCATCCAGGCGTTAGCGGTGACCACCGAGAAGGCGCCGCCGATGCCGGTGATCACCATCGGCACGCCGGACCAGAAGTGGGCCCAGCCGCTGAGCCGCTTCCAGCCGTAGATGTAGATCGCCAAGAAGATCGCCTCAACGAAGAAGAAGATGCCCTCGATCGCGAAGGCGATCCCGAAGGCGTCGCCGAAGCGCTCCATGAAGTTCGGCCAGAGCAGGCCGAACTCGAAGCTGAGCACGGTGCCGGTGACGGCGCCGACCGCGAAGGTGACCGCCATCGCCTTCGACCAGCGCCGCGCCAGCCGCATCGCGTCCTCGTCGCCGCGCTTGAGGCCGAGCCAGTTGGCGGTGAGGATGATCGCTGGCAGGGCGACGCCGATGCAGGAGAGGACGATGTGGAAGGCGAGGGTGAACGCCATCAGCTCGCGCGCGGCGAGCAGGTTTGACTCCGACGCCGCGAGCGGGAGGGCGTCGAGCAGCGGCACGACTTACTCCGCGCGCCTGGCCTGGCGGTAGCGTCGGATCAGCGTGTTGGTCGAGCTGTCGTGGGCGAGCTTTGGCTCCTCATCGGCCTCCAGCTCGGGGATGATCGCCACGGCCAGGGCCTTGCCCAGCTCGACCCCCCACTGGTCGAAGGAGTCGATTCCCCAGATCGCCCCCTGGGTGAAGACACTGTGCTCGTAGAGAGCGACGAGCGTGCCCAAGGTGTGTGGGTCGAGCCGCTCGGCGAGGATCGTGTTGGAGGGGCGGTTGCCCTCCATCACCCGGTGCGGCACGACCGCCTCGGGAGTGCCCTCGGCGCGCACCTGCTCGGGCGTCTTGCCGAAGGCGAGCGCCTCGCTCTGGGCGAAGACGTTCGACATCAGCAGATCGTGGTGGCGACCGAGCGGGTTATTGGAGTGGAAGAAGCCGATGAAGTCGCAGGGGATCAATCGCGTGCCCTGGTGGATCAGCTGGTAGAAGGAGTGCTGGCCGTTGGTGCCCGGCTCACCCCAGAAGATCGCCCCGGTGTCGTAATCGACATGGGCGCCGTCGACGGTGACGTGCTTGCCGTTGGACTCCATGGTCAGCTGCTGCAGGTAGGCGGGGAAGCGGTGCAGGTACTGGTCGTAGGGGAAGACGCCGCAGGTTTGGGCGCCAAAGAAGTCGCCGTACCAGACGCTGAGCAGGCCCATCAGGGCCGGTAGGTTCTCGGCCAGCGGCGCCTCGCGGAAGTGCTCGTCCATCGCGTGGAAGCCGGCCAGCATCTCGGCGAAGCGGGCCGGGCTGATCGCCAGCATGGTCGATAGGCCGATCGCCGCGTCCATCGAGTAGCGGCCTCCCACCCACTCCCAGAAGCCGAACATGTTCTCGACGTCGATGCCGAATTTCGTCACCTCGTCGGCATTGGTCGAGACGGCGACGAAGTGCTTGGCGACCGCGGCCGGGTCGCCGCCAAGGCCGGCCAGCGACCACTCGCGGGCGCTGCGCGCGTTGGTCATCGTCTCCAGCGTCGTGAAGGTCTTCGAGGAGATCACGAAGAGGGTCTCCTCGGGATCGAGATCGCGGGTCGACTCGGCGAAGTCGGTGCCGTCGACGTTGGAGACGAAGCGGAAGGTCATCTCGCGGCGGCTGAAGTGGCGCAGCGCCTCGTAGGCCATCACCGGGCCGAGGTCGGAGCCGCCGATGCCGACGTTGACGACGTTGCGGATCGGCTTGCCGGTGTGCCCCGTCCACTCGCCGGAGCGGACCCGCTCGGAGAAAGCGCCCATGCGGTCGAGCGTCTCGTGCACCTCCTTGACCACGTCGACGCCATCGACGATCAGCGAGCGCTGACGCGGCATGCGCAGCGCCACGTGCAGGACGGCGCGGTCCTCGGAGACGTTGATGTGCTCGCCGGCGAACATCGCTTCGCGGCGCTCCTCTACCCGGCGCTCCTTGGCCAGCTGGCCGAGCAGCATCAGCGTCTCGTCGGTGATCCGGTTCTTGGAGAAGTCGAGGTGCAGGCCGGCGCCGTCGGCAACGAGGCGCTCGCCGCGCTGCGGGTCGTCGGCGAAGAGCTCGCGCAGGTGCTGGTCGCGGAGCCCGGCGTAGTGATCCTGAAGCGCGTGCCAGGCAGGCTGCTGGCGCAGCCCCGAGGCCTCGCTCACGCGCGCGCTCCGGCCTGCGACTCGATCGACTTGAGCATCTCGTCCCACGACTTGGCGAAGGCATCCTTGCCCTCCTCCTGCAGCCGCTTGGCGAGCGCGTCGACGTCGATGCCGGCGTCGCCGAATTCCGCCAGCACCCGATCGCAGGCGCCGCCGTCGGCGGGGACCAGCGCGCCGACCTCGCCGTGATCGGCAAAGGCGTGCAAGGTCGGCTCGGGCATCGTGTTGACGGTGAAGGGCGAGGCGAACCCCTCGATGTAGAGGGTGTCGGAGGCGTTGGGGTCCTTGGTGCCGGTGCTTGCCCAGAGCAGGCGCTGCGGTCGAGCGCCCTCGTTCATCAGCCGCTGCACCCGCGACGAGTCGAGCAGCTCGCGGTAGGCGCGGAAGGCCTGGAAGCCGATCGCCAGGCCGAGACGGTTGTGCAGCTCGTCGGGCACTTCGCCTGCGACGGCGACGTCCCAGCGGCTCATGAAGATCGAGGCGACCGAGGTGACGTCGGCGCTGAGCCCAGCCTCTATCCGCCGCTCGATTCCCTTCATGTAGGCATCGGCTGCGGCGAGGTACTGGGCCGCGTCGAACAGCAGCGTGACGTTGATCGGAATGCCGGCGAAGATCGACTCCTCGATCGCCGTCAGGCCGGCCTCGGTGCCGGGGATCTTGATGAAGAGGTTGTCGCGCTCCGCCTTGGCGTGCAGTTCGGCGGCCTCCTCGATCGTCGCCTCAGCGTCGTCGGCGATCAGCGGCGAGACCTCGAGTGAGCAGTAGCCGTCGAGGCCGCTGGTGCGCTCGTGGACGCCTTTGAAGAGGTCGGTGGCGTCGCGCAGGTCGGCGAGCGCCAGCTCGAAGAAGATCCGCTCCGTGGGAGTCGCGCCAATTCCCTGCTCGGTTATGGCGCTGTCGCTCAGCTCGGCAATCTGCTGGTCATAGGCGTCGCCGCCCGAGATCGCCTTGTCGAAGATCGTCGGGTTGGAGGTCAGACCGGTGACCGAGAGGTCCCTGATGTAGCCCTCCAGCGTGCCGTCGGCCAGCATCGTGCGGGTGATGTTGTCGAGCCAGAGGCTCTGGCCCGCCTCGTGCAACTTCGCGGTCGGCTTCATGAGAGCAGCTCCTTTGCGGCTTCGGCCACCCGGTCGGGGGTGAAGCCGA
>Ga0164241_10000929_pt1 | contig 42134 bp, 40 predicted proteins | sample OricomyardsoilBY_FD_108780 | JGI IMG/M metagenome (GOLD analysis project Ga0164241, IMG submission 108780) | Backyard soil microbial communities from Emeryville, California, USA - Original compost - Back yard soil (BY) | ecosystem: Environmental > Terrestrial > Soil > Unclassified | place: USA... | reverse complement strand
GAGACGGCGCCGTGACGGCGTTCCGTCCGCGGCTGGACCGCCGGCTGCTCGCGCCGGATCGGCGTGCCGCCGACGTCGCGGCGTTCGCCGACGAGCTCCGGCTCCGCCGTGCGACGCTCGAGCAGGCGTCCGGGGGCGACCCGGCGCAGGCGCGCGTGCTGCGCTCGTTCCCGGTGATGGCCGTCCTGAGCCCGGTGATGACGGTGCGCGGCGGCGAGGTCTCCTACCCCGGGGACCCGATGTGCCTGTACGCGGCGCTTGGGGTCGCGGTGAGCTCCGCCGCGGACTCGCTCGAGCGCGGTCTCGTCGAAGGCGCTCCCTACAACGACCTTCTCCCCGGCTGGGGTGCGCTGCCCGACGCCGAGGCCCGGCGCCGGCCCGACGAGCAGGCGGAGCCCACGCCGTTCGCGTCGGTGTTCGATCCTCGGGTGTGGGACGCGGAGAGCCGTGGCCGCCTCACGGAGCGCCTGCGCCGGACGCGGCCGTCGGCGGTGCTCATCAGCAGCGTCTCGGCCGGGTTCCGCTACGCGATCGAGATCGCCGCGCTGGTCCGTCGGCATGCGCCGCAGGCGCTGGTGGTGCTCGGTGGCCGTCACGCGGACGAGACCGTCGCGTTCGATCGGCGCTCCGGCGAGGTCCGGACGACGTGGTCGAGCCCGCCGGCCGGCATCCGCGACGGCCGCGTCCCGCCGGTGTTCGACGTCGTCGTGTCCGGCCAGGGGGCGCACGCCCTCGATGCGGTGCTCCGGGCGCTCGCGCTCGCGCTGCCGTGGGCCGACGGCCGGCCCGACACGCGCATGGTCGTCGACCGGCTGGTCGCGCTCGGTGCCTCGGGGCTCGAGATCGCGGGCGCCGGGGCGATCAGCGTGGTGCTGCCGGACGGCGACCTCGTCGCGCTGCCGTTCGACGGGCCTCCGGCCCGCATGCGCGACCAGCCGTCTCCCTACCGGGCGTTCCCCATCCGCGCGCGGTTCTCCGTGTTCTCCGAGGAGGAGGAGCCCGCGGAGCCGCCGCTGACCGCCCACATGATGACCGCCGACACCTGTCCGTTCCGCTGCACCTTCTGCTCCGAGGGACGCGGTGTGTCGAGGGCGCCCGCGCGGTTCGGCCGTGGCGAGGAGGAGGACGTCGTCGACCGCGTCTGCGAGCTCGTGCACTACGGCGCCGCGGCGGTCTACTTCGACGATCCGGTGTTCTGGGGCGGCAGCTTCTCGTCGATGACGGCGTTCTGCACGGCCCTCGCCCGGGTGCGGGCCGCCGCCGTGGACGCGCCGACCGCGCACGATCGCTGGATCGGGACGCCGGCGGACCGGGAGCGCCTCCGGCGCCTGCAGTGGGGCGCGCAGCTGACGGTCGATCTCGTCGCCGCCCCGACGGCTCGCGCCCGCGATCGCGCGGCGACGGCGCTCGCCGCCGCGGCGTCGGCGGGGTGCACCTACATCTACATCGGGATCGAGAGCATGGCCGACGCGGTCATGGCGAACGTCCACAAGAACCAGGTGACGAACCGCCAGACCCGATGGGGGGCGAAGGTCCGCGAGGCGCTCGAGATCGTCCGGGAGGCGGGCATCCGGGTGGGCAGCAGCGTGCTCTTCGGGCTCGAGGGCGAGACCCACGAGACGATCGAGCAGACCGTCGAGGAGGTCGGCCAGCTGATCGACGCGGGCCTCCTCACGCTCGCGAGCCCGAACATCCTGACCTACCACCCCGGCACGGCGATCGCGCACGAGCACGTCGGGGAGAGGCTCGACTACCACTCGCCGGTCCCCAACCGCGCGCCGTACACGTTCTTCGAGGAGGCGTTCCCGGGCCTCGTCTCCCGCGCGTTGGACGAGGAGGCGATCTGGACGATCCACGAGCTGGCCGATCGCCGCTGGGGCGTCCATCGCAACCGCGACGGCCAGGACTCGGCGACGGTCGTGGCGGCGTCATGAGCGCACGCCCCGACACGCGGCGCACAGCACCCGGTGGCGAGCTCCTCGAGGTCGACCCGCAGAGCTACTGGGCGCCGTTCGCGACGCACTTCCCGGCGCTCGGCCGGCATCTGCGGCCGAGCTACCGCACGGCGTGCGTGCTCGGCGGCTCGGACGGGAAGTTCGTCCTCCCGCTGCTCAGAGCCGGTCTCGACGTCACCGCCGTCGACGTCGACGAGACGTTCCTCTTCGGCGGCAGCGTGCCGACGCCGGAGGGCGAGCTCGCGATCCGCGGCCTGCGGGCGCGGCTCGCCGAGGAGGGCCTCGAGCACCGTTGCGAGATCGTCGTCGCGGACTACATGACCTGGCGGTCCCGCCGCACGTTCGACGTCGTCGTCACCAGCGGCTCGTGGTCGATGCCCGGCAACCACGAGCACGACCTCGCGGGCCTCGTGGGCCGGGCGCAGGAGCTGACGGCACCCGGCGGCGTGCTGTTCGCCGACTACCTCGCCGCGCTGCCGCCGCATCAGGAGGGAGAGCACTACCCGCCGGCGGAGCGGGTCGACGGGCTCTTCGCCGCCGCGCCCTGGGACGTGCTCGAGCACGCCGACCTCGGCCTGTGCGAGGAGCGCCACTACGACAAACCGGAGCCCCACGTGCACCGGTTCGCGGCGATCATCGCCCGGCGCGGAGAGGAGGCGCGGGAGGTCTACCTCACCGACCGCGCGGCCAACGACGTGTTCGACTCCGGCGTCCTGCTCTGCGACCCGCTGACGCGGCTCGTGGCCTACCCGAGCTTCGAGCGGCACCTGGTCGAGATGCTGCCGCGCCACCAGGCGCAGGGCGTGCATCTCGCGATCGGCGACGTGGACGACCTGAAGGCGTACGTGAGCCGCATCGACACCGCGGATCCGAGCCACTTCGGCCATCTCGCGGGCAACGAGTGCATGCGCGTCATCGGCATGGCCACGCGGGCCTGGGCCGACGAGCGCCTCGGCGACTGGCCGTTCGCGGTCTGCGGGACGTTCGGCGGCGACGAGGTCATCGTCGCGGCGGCGGGCCGGCCGTACGCCTCGTTCGTCGACCACGTCCGCGCGCTGGCCGCGACGCTGCGACGCGACGCCCTGCGGCCGATGAGCTTCGTCACCGCGACGCTCGCCCCGACGGAGGGCCGGCTCGGGGACCCGCACGACGTCTACCGCGGGTTCGTAGCCCAGGTCGACGCCCAGCTGTTCACCTACAAGGCCGACGTCCGACGCCGGCTCGGCGCTCCGTGCGGGGAGCTGCTCGACGTCGGCGTCCTGTCGACACGGAGATCCTGATGATCGAGACGCTGGATGACGTTCGAACCGCCGCGGCCACGTACGGCGTGCCGGTCTTCGACGCGACGATGATCGCCATGAACGCGTGTGGCGCCTCGTCGACGCACGACCTCTCTCGCGGGCGGATGCAGGTGCGGCTCCCCGACAACGACGAGACGTGGCAGGTGATCCTCCCGCTCGATGCCGACTGGGCGCCCTTCGCGCTCGAAGCGGATCGCATCGTCATCGACCGGGAGGCGACCTGCGAGGTGGTGGAGCTCGAGAACGACGACGTCGTGCTCACGTACCTCCGCGCGGGCGGCGCGTCGCTGACGCTCAACACGCATTCACGGTCGACCTGCACGGGCTGCCTGTTCTGCCCGAACGTCATCGAGGACGCGGCCGACGCGACGCTGCGCAAGGAGGAGGAGCTGCGCGAGCTGCTGGAGTGGGTGGTCGCCGACAACGGCTGGCCGGACCTGAGCGGCGTCGAGGTCATCACCGTGTGCACGGGCTGCTTCCAGACTCCCGCCGCGGCGATCCAGCACATGTCGGCGGTGCAGTCCGCGGCCCGGGCGGGCGGGTTCCGCGGTCGGCTGCATCTGCTGTCGTCGGTGATCCGCGATCGGGCGGACCTCGAGCAGATCGCCGCCGAGCTCCTGCCGTTCCACCTGACGCTCACCGTCGAGTGCTTCACCCGCCGGGAGCTGATCCTCAAGCAGTCGAAGGCGTCGCTGACGATGGACGACTGCTGCCGGATCCTGGACGACTGCGCCGAGCTGGGCATCGACGCCGACTTCACGTACGTCGTCGGCCTCGACCCGCTCGACGTGACGGTCGCGGGGCTGCGGCGCCTGGCCGCGCACGTCACCGCCTTCCCGCGGTTGCAGGTCTACCAGGCCCACAACGAGTACATGCGGCGTGCACGGACCCCGGAGGCGGCGTCGCTCGAGTACTTCCTGGAGGTGCGGCGCTCGGTCGAGCGCAGCTACGCGGACGCCGAGGTCGCGCCGAAGTCGTGGGAGAACTACCGGCCGCTCTGGTACACGGACTTCTGCGGCGAGCGCGTCACCGGCCCACGTGTGTGAGGTGATCGCCACCGCCCACGACCTCGGGTTGGCCCTGCTCGGCGCCGAGGCGAGACCGGTCGAGCGGCAGGCGCCGGGCCGCTCCGCCCACCATCCCGCGGTCAGGGACCTGCGCGACACCCGGCCGGTGCGAGGCGCCGTGCTCGTGGTCTCCGACGGCGTCGATCGGGGTTGCTGGGGGCCGGTGCCGCACGCCGTGGCTCGCGACGCCGCCGCTCTGGCTCGGCGGCTGGCCGGCCGGGTCCTCGCCGATCCGCACGTGCTCGAAGCGCTGGTGCGCCCGCTCGACCGGCATGCCCACGCGGGGGCGGGCGCGGTGGCGCGCGGCGCGCTGGAGCTGGCGTGTTGGGACCTCCTCGGCCAGCGGCATGGCGTTCCGGTCTGGCGGCTGCTGCGCGACAGCCCGGTGAGCGAGGCGACGGCGGTCTACGCCACGTGCTTCGGGATCGATCCCTGGAGCGACGCCGGCGCGCGCGTCTCCGCGACGCTGGACGCCGAGGGCCTCGTGCAGAAGTGGGAGGCGCTGTCCGCCGGCGGGCGGGTCGCGGCGTTGCTCGGGCCGCGGGCCGAGCAGGGGCTCGCCCTCGACTTCCGCGGCCGGCTCTCCGCATCGGACGCCGCCCGCCACGTGGGCGAGCTGCCGTTCGCGCCGAGCTGGGTCGAGGAGCCCGCGCCGCCCGGTCGGCTCATGACGCTGCGTGACGAGCGCTTCCCGTGCCGGCTCGCCGCGGGCGAGCACTGCTACACGACCGACGACACGCACCTGCTCGAGCAGGCCGGCGTCGGGATCTGGCAGCCGGACGCGGTGTTCTGCGGTGGGTTCGGCGCCTACCGCCGGATGGCGCGCCGCGCGGCCGAGGCCAACGCCGAGCTGCTTCCCCACGGAGGTGGGCTGCTGCCCGCGCTGCACGCCGCCGCGCTCGAGCCGCCCGCTCCCGTCCTCGAGTACCACCTGCTGCTCGAACCGCGCCGCCAGGCCCATCTCGCCGAGCCCCTGTGCCTCGGCGAGGACGGCACGCTCGGCGTGCCGACCCTGCCCGGGTGGCACGGCGCGCCGGCCGCGGGGGTGCTGTGATGCCGGCGCCGGCGCTCCTCGTCGACGTCGGCGGGACGCTCGTCGTGCGTGAGGGCGGCGGCCTGCTCAGCCGCGTGCTGGTCGAGCTGAGCGCGCGGCGCCCCGACGCGGTGACCGACGACACGCGCGCGCTCCTCGCGCGTGCGCTGCAGACCGGTGTGACGCGGTCCGGCGCGGTGGAAGCGGTGGTCGCCGCGCTGCCGTGGGCCGCCTCGCTGCGTGGTGAGCTCGAGGCCGTCGTGGGGGCTCCCGACGGGGCCTGCACGGTCCTTCCCGGAGCGCCGGAGCTCCTGCGCGCGGCGCGCGCGGCCGGGCTGCGGGTCGTCGCGTGCACCAACGCGCCGGCGTGGCAGGAGCCGCTCCCTCCGGCGGTCGCCGGAGGCCTGGACGCAACGGTCTCGTCAGCGGAGGAGGGGGCGGTGAAGCAGGATCCGGGGTTCTGGGCGGGGCTCGTCGCCCGTGGTGCGATCGACCCCGCCGTGTCGATCCTCGTCGGAGACGACCCGATCGCCGACGGCGCGGTGCCGTCTCGCGTGGGCATCTGCTCGTTCGTCGTGGGCGAAGCGCTCGGGCTCGAGGCCGTCTCCGGCTGGCTGGCGCGTCTCGGCCCTCCGCCCGATGACGCGCTGGCGGTGGTGGGCGGCCGGGCCGAGCGATGGGCCGGGCAGCTCATCTGGCCGGCCGCGCATCTCGTGTCGCTCGTCGAGCGTGTGACCCGGCGCCGCGTGTCGATCCACGTCCCGGGGCGCGAGGAGGCGGTGCGGACCATGCTCGTCCGACGTCGCGGGCGTCCCCCGGCGCTCGTCGTCCCGCCGGCCCTGGCCATGGAGGAGGGCGTCGCCTGGCTGTCCGCCCGCGCGCTGGCCCGCGGTGCGCGCGTTCCCCCCGACCTGGCCGCCGCGATGGCGGCGGCGCGGCTCTCGCCGGACGCGCTCGGCGAGGACGCCCGGCGCCACCTCTACTCCATGGTCCGCGAGGCCAAGGACCCGGTCGTCCGCGAGGAGCGCATCCAGGACGCGTTGCGCTATCTGCACGACGAGGCCGGGACGGTGGTCTCGTGAGCGTGTCCGGGACCTGGAGCGAGCCGGTGGTCCCCGGCGGCTTCGTGGAGGATCACGCGGACGCGTTCTGCCGCCGCTTCATGGCCGCCGTGACCGAGCACGGCGAGGATCGCGAGTTCGAGGGCGACGCGATCACCGAGGTATGGGGTCTGAGCGGGCTCCTCCTCGACCCGCGGGCGCGGTTGCTCTCGTCACCCGCCCATCCGCGCCTCTTCAACCCCGGGCTGGCGGTGGCCCGCTGGCTCTACCTCTTCTCGGGCTCCGACCGGCTCGCCGACATCACGGCCTACTCGCCCGGCGCCGCTCGGCTGACCGACGACGGGGTCGTGATGCCCGGAGGCTCGCACGGAGCACGCGCGTTCGCGCCGGTCTCCGGCGTGGACCAGGTGGAGCAGGTGGTGGCCGTGATCGCGAAGCTCGGGGAGACCACGCGCGGTGTGATCGCGCTGCACCATCCGACGGACCTGGTCCAGCCGACCGACGACTACATCTGCGTCAGCAACATGCTGCTGACGCCGCGGGGCGGACGGCTCCACGGCATGGTGCACATGCGCTCCAACGAGGCGTTGCGGCTGCTCTGGTACGACCTCTTCGAGTTCACGATGCTGCTCGAGTACGTCTCGGCGCGTCTTGGCCTCGAGCTGGGCACGTACCTGCACAGCGGCTTCGTCTTCCAGATCACCGGCAGCGCCGATCGGGACATCGCCGCGACGGTCGCCGCGGAGACGCCGCGGACTTCGCGCATGGAGCCGATGCCGCCGATGACGCGGGCCGACCGGGCGATCGTCGTCGGGCTCGAGCGCGAGCTGCGCGAGTCGGCGCGGCACGCGCCACGCGCCGCGTTCCTCGAGCGGGTCCACGCGGTCGCCGACCAGGTGGACCCGTACTGGGCCGACCTGCTCACCGCCGCGGCCCTGCAGGCCCGGTTCGTGGCGGGCGGCGACGCCGAGCTGCTGGACGACTTCCGCGCCGTGGGTGGCCAGGTGACCGCCCTGTGCGTCGACTACTCGTGCCGGCTCGGCGCTCGATGAGCGCCGGCGCCGCCCGGCGCGAGGACGGGCCGGCGCCGATCCCGGGCGTCACGGCGGCGCTCGTGACGCTGTTCCGCGACGACCTCTCGGTGGACTACGAGGCCACCGCCGCGCTGGCCGGCCGGCTGATCGAGGAGGGCGTGGACGGCGTGCTCGTCGCCGGGACCACGGGCGAAGGCCGGTGGCTCGACGCGCGCGAGCGCGTCACGCTCTGCGCCGCGGTCCGCCGCGCCGTCGGCGACCGGGCCCCGGTCGTCGCCGGGGTGTTCGGCGCCTCGGGGACGGAGGCCGCCGGGGAGGTCGAGGCCGCACTGGGCGCGGGTGCCGACGGCGTGGTCGCCCTGTCCCCGGAGCACGAGCCCGCTGCGCTCTTCTACCGTGCGCTGGCCGAGGCCTCGGGCGACGCCGGCTTCGTGCTCGCCTACCACCTGCCCTCGGAGCGGCCGCCGGGCTTGCGGACGGACGAGGTCCCCGGGCTCGCGGTCGCGGGAGTCAAGGACGCGAGCGGAGACGCGAACCGGATGGCCCGGCTGGTCGCCGGGCCGGCGCCGCCGTTGTACGTCGGAGCGGCGCTGCTCGGCACGGCGCGGGCGGCCGGCTGCGCCGGTGCGATCCTGGCGCTCGCCGGCCTGTCGCCACGCCTCTGCCTCGACGTCTGGGAGGGCGACGCGGAGAGGGTCCCCGATCTGCTGGCCCTCCACGTCGAGGCGAGCGAGGCGTTCCCGCAGGGGCTCAAGGCGCTGCTGGCGGCCCGGCACGGGACCTCGTGCGTGACCCGCTGGAGCGCCGCGGGGTGACGGCGAGCCCCTTCGCGGCCGCGGCCGCGCGCGTGGCGGAGGAGCAGGCCGCCGAGTGGCTGGAGAGGACGCCGGCCAGCCGCGCGCTCGCGCGGCGGGCGGAGCGCTCGCTCGCGGCCGGCGTCACCTCGGCGTGGCAGGCGTGGTCGCCGGGGACCGTGTGGCTCGAGCGCGGCTCCGGGTCGAGGGTCTGGGATGTCGACGGCAACGAGTACCTCGACCTCCACGGCGGCTTCGGCGCGACGATCGCGGGCCACGGGCATCCCGCGGTGACGGAGGCGATCCGGCGGCAGGCCTCGCGCGGAACGCACTTCGCGCAGCCGTCACCCGACGCGGTGACGGTCGCCGAGGAGCTCGCGCGGCGCTTCGGGCTGCCCCGGTGGCGGTTCACGAGCTCCGGCACGGAGGCGACGCTGGACGCGGTGCACCTGATGCGGGCGGCGACGCGCCGGCCGTTGGTGATCAAGGTCGAGGGGCACTACCACGGCCACCACGACGCGCTGAGCTTCTCCGTCGACCCGAGCGCGTCCGAGATGGGTCCCGCCGGGGCTCCCCACGTCGTGCCGGCCACCGGAGGGCTGTCGGCGGGCGCCGGGCACGAGCTGCGGGTCGTGCCGTTCGACGACCTCGACGCCGTCGCCGGGGTGCTCGACGCCCATCGCGGTCAGATCGCCGGGATGATCCTCGAGCCCATCGCCATGAACCCGGTGCCCATCGCCCCGCGGCCGGGGTACCTCGCCGGCCTGCGCACGCTGCTCACCGCCCACGACGCCCTGCTCGCGTTCGACGAGGTGCAGACCGGTCTCACGGTCGACCCGGGCGGAGCCACGGCGCTGTACGGCGTCGTGCCCGACGTCGTGTGCGTCGCGAAGGCGCTCGGGGGCGGCTTCCCGGTCGCCGCCGTCGGCGGCACGCGCGAGGTCATGCGGCTGATCGAGACCGGGGCCTACAAGCAGGTCGGGACGCTCAACGGGAACCCGCTCGCGATGGCCGTCGTCCGCGCGATCCTCGAGCAGGTCCTCACTCCCGCGGGCCATGCCGCGATCGCGTCGATCTCCTCGGCGCTGGCCGCGGGCGCGAGGACGCACCTGGCGGCGGCGCCGGTCCCGGGGACGGCGCGATCGCTCGGCGCCAAGGGCTGCGTCCTCTTCGATGACGTCTGGCCGACCGACCATCGCTCGGTCCTCGGGCTCGCGTTCCCCGTCGCGCGCGGGCACTGGCTCTACCAGCTCAACCACGGCGTGCTCACCGCGCCGTCCGGCAAGTGGCTCGCCACCGCCGCCCACGGCCCGGAGGACGTTGCCCTGTACCTGCGGAACCTCCGCGGCTACCTCGCGGCGATCGCCGGCCGCGACGCTCCCTCGTCGTCCGCGACGGCGTCGAGGAACGCGGTGAGCGCCTCCTCGAAGTCGTCGGGCGTGTCGCGATAGGCACCGTGTCCGGCTCCCGGGAGGAGGCACAGCCGCGTGCGCGCGGGGTCGAGCGCGGCGGCGATCTCCCGCGACCGCTGCGGCGGCGTGATCGGATCCTCCTCGCCCGCCACGACGAGCGTCGGGCACGTGATCCGCGGCAGCCGCGGGCGCAGGTCGAACGACCGCAGCTCGGTCGCCCAGAAGTGATGCAGGACCGCGGTCGCGGTCAGCTGCCGGCGACGGATCAGCGGGTCCTGCGGCATGGTGTTGTAGTGGCCCATGGCGTCCGCGCAGTAGCGGGTGAACGTCTCGTCGCACGGCCGGTCGAAGAACGCCTCGCACGCCGCGCGGGCGATCGGGCCACCGAGGCGCGCGAACGCCTCGTAGCAGTCGCCGGGAACGTGCCGCGCGCCGGTGCTGGACAGCACCAGTCCCGCGAGGCCGGCGGATCGCGTGACCGCGTACTCCAGCGCCACGAAGCCTCCGAACGACTGGCCGAGGAGGATCGGGCGGGTGATCCCGAGCTGGGCCAGGAGGTCGGCGAGGTCGTCCGCCCAGGTGGCGAGGTTCCAGTTCGAGGGGTCGCTCGCGTCGCTGCGGCCCATGCCGCGATGGTCGTAGTACACGAGCTGCACGCGGCCGGCGAGCGGCCCGAAGAAGGCCTTGAACGGCGAGTGGTCGAACCCCGGGCCGCCGTGGAGGAGGACCAGGGACGGCACCTCGGTCATCGTCGGCCCGGTGGGGCGGAGGCTCGCGCCGTCCACGTCGACGAACAACCGAACCCCGTCTCTCAGCGTGATGCGCATCGGCCTGAGGCGAATATACGTCGGAGGTCGCGGTCGCGTAGCGTGCCGCCGAGTGCTGCTGCTCTTCGACATCGACGGGACGCTGCTGCGCGGCGCCGCCGAGGAGCACCGCGTGGCGCTCGAGGCGGCCGTGCGCGAGGTCTTCGGCGCCGTGCCGCCGCCTGACGTCGAGGTCGAGCTCGCGGGCTGCACCGACCTGCAGATCATGCGCAGCATCGCGGCGCTGTGCGACGTCGACTCCGGCACGATCGACGCCGGCCTCCCGGAGGCGCGCCTCGTCGCCGCCCAGGAGTACGCGCGGCTCGTCCCGGCCGACCTCACGCACACGGTGCCGCCCGGCATCGCCGAGCTGCTCGACGACCTGTCGCGGCGCGCGGACCACACGCTCTCGCTCGTCACCGGCAACCTCGAGCCGATCGCGCGCCTGAAGCTGCACGCCGCCGGCATCGCCGCGTTCTTCGCCCCCGGCCAGGGCGGCTTCGGCTCCGACCACGAGGACCGCACGATGCTTCCCGCGATCGCGCGCGCCCGCGCGGGCGACGGCTGCGAGGCCTACCCGCGGGAGCGCACCGTCGTCATCGGCGACACGCCGCGCGACATCGCGTGCGCGCGCGCCGACGGCGTGCGGGTCATCGGCGTGGCGGGCGGCCCGTACCCGGCGGACGCCCTGGCCGAGGCCGACGTCGTCGTCGGCGACGCGCTCGGCATCGCCGGCGCGCTCGACTCCCTGCGCTAGGCCTTCAGGGTCCAGTAGCCGTCGTCGGAGCCGGCCTTGCGCTCGGTGCCGACGGCCTCGAGCTCGGCGCGCGCCTCGTCGCGGGAGATCCCGCGCAGCACGGCGACCTCGACGGTCGCGAGCGGCTCGTCGGCCCAGCGCAGGACCTCCTCGGCGCTCTCCGGGTCGGCGCGCCGCGCCACCTCGGGAGCGAGGTTGGCGAGCGCGACCTCGTACGGCGCGAACGGCCAGAAGCCGGGGATCGAGAGGAGCGTCCCGTCGCGGGAGATCTCGAAGCTCGGGCAGGTGTAGCGGCGTTCCTCGGGCGGGCCGCCGAGCTTGTGGTCCAGCGCGTGGGCGGCGGGCGCGGGGTTGCGGGCGGCGGCGAGGTCGTCCCACAGCGCCTGCTCGACGTCCTCCCGCGCGACCCAGCCGGCGAGCGCCTCGGGGTCGATCCCGGCGTCGCGGGCGGCGCCCGCGATCGTCTCCGGATCGTCCATCGGCTGCAGGTCGCCGAAGTAGCGGATCCGCAGCCAGCGGGCGAGCAGCCGGTCCTGGCCGGGCTCGCCGTGCAGGCGCGCGGCGACGATCGCGCGGCACGCGTCCATGCTGGTGCTCAGCCGCGGGCGCGGCTTGCCCGCGGCGGGCATCCCGTGCTCGCGCGCGAAGTCGGCCTCGAACCCGGCGAGCAGCTCGGGCGTGAAGCCCTTGGCCTCCATCTCGGCGACGTCGTCGGAGAGCCCGACCATCCGCAGCTCCCACTCGAGCGCGTCGCCGTAGAGCCACTTCATCCGCTGGCGCAGCGGCTCCGAGTTGTACCCGAAGGGGCAGCTGGGGTCGGTGTACTCGACTATCCGGACCGCGGTCATGTTCTCCACGGTAGCCCCTTCGCGAGCGGCCCCGCGCCGCTCGTCCGCTACGCCCGCGTGAGCTTCTTGTAGCTGATGCGGTGCGGGCGGTCGGCCTCGGCGCCGAGCCGCTCCTTGCGGTTCTCCTCGTAGGCCTCGAAGTTGCCCTCGAACCACACGACCTGCGAGTCGCCCTCGAACGCGAGCACGTGCGTGCAGACGCGGTCGAGGAACCAGCGATCGTGGGAGATGATCACGGCGCAGCCGGCGAAGTCGTCGAGCGCCGACTCGAGCGCGCGCAGCGTGTCGACGTCCAGGTCGTTGGTCGGCTCGTCGAGGAGCAGCACGTTGCCGCCCTCCTTGAGCACCTTCGCGAGGTGGACGCGGTTGCGCTCGCCGCCGGAGAGCACGCCGACCTTCTTCTGCTGGTCGGTCTTCTTGAAGTTGAACCCGCCGACGTACTGGCGCGAGTTCATCTCCTTGTCGCCGATCTGGACCCAGTCCTTGCCGTCGGAGATCTCCTCCCAGACGGTCCGGTCGGGGTCCAGCGACGCGCGCGACTGGTCGACGTAGGCCAACTGCACGGTCTCGCCGAGCGTGATCTTGCCGGCGTCGGGCTCCTCGGTCCCGGCGATCATCCGGAACAGCGTGGTCTTGCCGGCGCCGTTGGCGCCGATGATCCCGACGATGCCGGCGGGCGGCAGGTCGAACGAGAGATCCTCGATCAGCATCTTGTCGCCGAAGCTCTTCTTGAGGCCCTCGGCGCGGATCACCGTGCCGCCCAGGCGCGGCCCCGGCGGGATGTGGATCTGGACCTCGTCGAGCTTGACCTGCGTCTCGGCGTTGACCATCTCCTCGTAGCGCGCGAGGCGGGCCTTGGACTTCGTGCGGCGGCCCTTCGGGTTCGTGCGGACCCAGTCGAGCTCGGCGGAGAGGACGCGCTGGCGCGCCTTGTCCTGGCGCTCCTGCTGGAGCATCCGCTTCGTCTTCGTCTCGAGCCACGACGAGTAGTTGCCCTCGTAGGGGATGCCCTTGCCACGGTCGAGCTCGAGGATCCAGCCGGCGACGTTGTCGAGGAAGTAGCGATCGTGGGTGACCGCGACGACCGCGCCGGCGTACTCGGCGAGGTGGCGCTCCAGCCACGCGACCGACTCGGCGTCGAGGTGGTTGGTCGGCTCGTCGAGGAGCAGCAGGTCGGGGGCGCGCAGCAGCAGGCGGCACAGCGCGACGCGGCGGCGCTCGCCGCCGGAGAGCTTGGAGACGTCGGCGTCGGCGGGCGGCAGGCGCAGCGCGTCCATCGCGTACTCGAGCTGGGTGTCGAGGTTCCACGCGTCGGCGGCGTCGATCGCGGCCTGCAGGCGCGCGAACTCGTCGGCCGTCTCGTCGGTGTAGTTCGCGGCGATCTCGTTGAAGCGGTCGAGCAGCGCCTTCGTCTCGGCGACGCCGTCCTCGACGTTGCCCTTGACGTCCTTGGACTCGTCGAGGTTCGGCTCCTGCTCGAGGATCCCGACGGTGCGGTTGACGCCGAGCTGGGCCTCGCCGCGGTAGTCCTCGTCGTGGCCGGCCATGATCTGCAGCAGGGTCGACTTGCCGGCGCCGTTGTAGCCCAGGACGCCGATCTTCGCGCCCGGGAAGAACGCGAGCGTCATCTCGTCGAAGACGGTCTTGTCGGGCGGATACCGCTTGGAGACGCGGTGCATCGTGTAGACGTACTGGGCAGACATGAACGGCCCAGTCTAGGCCTCGCCGGATCGCCCTCGGCGCTAACGTCTTGGCCGTTCCATGGCGTCGATCCTCGACATCGAGCAGTCCCTCCTCCTCCTCGAGCTGGAGCCGCCGTTCGAGAAGCGCGACGTCCAGCTGGCACGTCGCCGGCAGGCCAAGATCTGGCATCCGGACATCGCCCCGCCGGGCAAGCAGTTCGAGCACGAGCGCCATCTGAAGGCGATCAACGAGGCGGCCGACCAGCTCGAGTCGATCGCCGAGGGCTCGCGCGGCGGGAGGGTCTCGCGCAACGCGGTCAAGGTCAGCGCCGCGGCCGCCCGCGCCGCCCGCGCCGAGGAGGGCCGGCGCGCGTACGAGGAGGCCCAGCGGCAGGCCGCGCAGGAGGAGGACCGCCAGAAGAACGACCCGTTCGGCGGCAACATGCCGGACCACTCGGTGGTCCACCGCTACGCGCGCTGCCTCTCCTACCCCGAGTGGGGCGTCGGGACGGTCGAGGGCATCTACTTCACGGGCGGCGGCGACGACATCCAGCAGTGGGCGCGCGTGAAGTTCGCGCCCGGCATCCGCACGATCCCCGCCGGCTCGCTGCAGTTCGTCGACTTCTCCAAGCCCGACCCCGGCGCCGACCGGGTCCAGCGCTTCATGGTCGCGGGCCAGCACGCGATGGCCGAGGGCGACTACAAGCTCGCCGCCCAGCGCCTCATCTACGCGCGCGACGCGGAGCCCTCCAACGCCGCGGTGCTGCGCCTGCTGACGCTCGCGTTCTGGCAGGCCGGCGACCTCAACGCCGCCGGCCGCGCCGTGCGCGACTGGACGCGCGTCGAGGACGAGCGCCCGACGCCGCACCGCTTCGCCTCGCGGATCTACGAGGACATGGGCGCGGTCGACCTCGCGGCCGAGGCCGCCGACCGCAGCGCCGACCGCGGCCCGAGCGACGCCGGCGCCTGGGAGCGGGTCGGGCGCCTGCGGCTGCGGATGATGGACCGCGACGCCGCGATCGCCGCGCTCGAGCGCGCGCGCCTGCTCGGCCCGAGCGTCGACGGCCTGCTCGACCTCGCGCTCGCCCACCACCTGGGCGGCGACGTCGGCGCCGAGGTCACCGCGATCGAGCAGGCGACCTACCTCGACGGCGAGTCCGAGCCGGCGTGGTCGCGCCTCGCGCACGCGCTCGCCCGCACCGACCGCGTCAGCGACGCGATCGCCGCCGCCGAGCGCGCGATCAAGCTCGGCGCCGGCGAGGAGACGGTGACGCTCCTCAAGCGCCTGCGGGACACGGCTCCGCGCCGCCTCCCCGGCGCCGCCGCCGCGTAGGGCCGGGCCGCCTCCCCGCCGCCGCCGCGTAGGACCGGGACGCCTCCCCGCCGCCTCCCCGTAGGGCCGGGACGCCCCTGAAGGAGACGCGCGCCGGCGCGGCCGCGGCCTAGCCCGCGAAGCGCGCGACGAGCAACCGGCGCCCGTCGGGGAGCTCGCCGACCTGCGCGAGCGGCGAGTCGCTCCACGCGACCGCGTCCGCCGTCCGCACGCACAGGCCCACGGGGCCGCCGGCGTCCGGGTCGAACTCGGCGGCGAGCACCTCGTACGCCGCGCGCGCCATCGCCTCCTCGGCGCCCGCGACCGGGGCAGGGCCGAGCACGCTGCGGAACATCCAGTAGCTGCGTCCGTCGAGCGCGTCGAGGTCCTCGGCGCCGACCGAGCCGATGCCGGCGATCGCGGAGTCCTCGTCGAGCGCGATGCACACGACCTCGGCCAGCCGCCGCGCCGCGGCCTCCGGCGAGAGCGGCCGCCGCAGCGCCCAGAAGTCCACGATCTGCGCCGCGCGCGAGTCGCTCAGGCGGCCGCGCACGACGTCGATGGTTCCCTTGAAGTCCGGTCCGGGCAAGGCCCGCGAGCCTAGCCGCCCACGGCCGCCCGGCCCTTCGATAGCGTCGAGAGCCGATGTGCGCGAAAGGGTGAAACACATCGCCGGTGTCGCCGGTTCTCAGAGGTGCCAATCGAGAAGGAGCCCGTCGTGTCGAAGCCCACCATCGCCCTCGTCTCGCTGTTCGCCGCCGTCGTGCTCGCGGCTCCCGCGTCCGCGGCGGAGCACTGGCGCAAGCACTGGGTGCCGCCGCACATCGACCCCGCGCGGTTCGTCCACTCCGCCGGCAGCTGGCAGCTGAAGAGCAACACCACGCAGACCTACACCTTGATCGTCAAGGGCACCGGCCACGACTTCAACGTGCTCGAGCCCTGCTGGGGCTTCGACGTCGAGGGTGCGGGCGTCGACCTCGACGTCGCCAACCTCACCTACTTCGGCGCGGTCAAGGCCGATCCACCGCCGCCCGCCGACCACCCCGACATGCACCGCGTCGGCGAGATCCCCGGCGCCGTGCAGCAGCCCGACGGCAGCCTGGCGATCCCCGAGTCCTACGCCATCGTCCGGCAGTGGAACCTGGACAACGGCGCCTCGTGCGCGGCCTCCGGGTGGCACACCTACGACGAGCACGGCGACCCCACCAACGTCGCGCTGCCCTACTACGCGAAGAAGCCGTCCGCCGTGGCCGACCCCGCGGTGATCGAGGGCTGGGCCAAGACGCGGGCGGCCAAGGGCCGCGCGGCCAAGAAGAGCAAGACCCGTCGCACCCGGTCGACGCAGGTCGCGGGGCCGGTGAGCGTCGAGCTCGCGGGCTTCACCGGCAGCGCGACGGCGGCGGACCCGACCCGGCTCGTCGTCCGCATCACCACCGGCCAGCTGAGCGGCCCGACGACGATGCGGATGCGCGCCGACGTGCTCAAGCAGCCGAGCATGTCCGTGCCCGAGAACGACTGAGGTGGGCCGGCGAGCCGCCACGGCCGCGCTCGTCGCCACGGCGCTGGCGCTGCTGCCCGCGGGCAGCGCGTCGGCGTCGACGCGCGTCTCGCTGTGCGCGGACGCGACGCCGCTGCGCGACTCGCCCAGCGGGTTCGTCATCGGGCGCCTCTACCGCCCGACGACGCTGATCGTGCTGCTGCGCGGCGTCGGCGGCTGAGCCTACGTGCAGGTCAGGACCGGGACGCGCGGCTGGATCCCGGCGCGGGCGCTGTGCGACCCGCCGCACAAGCGGGTGAGGCGGTAGTGCCCGGCCGCGTCTCGGACGAGCGTCTCGTCGCCGCGCTGCGCGCCGGCGACGAGACGGCGTTCCAGCGCATCCACGACCGCTACCGCCCGGCGCTGCTGCGCTTCGCGACGCGGATCCTGCGCGACGAGGGGACGGCCGAGGACGTCGTCCAGGAGGCGCTGTGGCGTGCGCACCGCGCCCTGCGGCGCGACGACCGCCCGATGAACCTGCGCCCGTGGCTCTACCGGCTGGTGCGCAACTGCTGCCTGGACGAGCTCGGCCGCGTGCGCACCGACTTCGTCGACCTGCAGGCCGTCGACGCCGACGAGTCCCTGGCCGCCTCGGCGCGCGACGAGCCGGCGACCGCGTACGAGCGCCGGGCGGCGCTGCACCAGCTGCTCGAGGACCTCGCCGCGCTGCCGGCCCGCCACCGCCACGCGCTGGTCCGGCGCGAGCTGGACGGGCTCAGCCACCGCCAGCTCGCGCACGAGCTCGACGTGACGCCGAGCGCCGCCCGCGTGCTCGTGCATCGCGCGCGGCTCTCGCTGGCCAAGCTCGTCGACGAGCGCACGACCTCCTGCCGGGCGGTGCGCGCCGACCTGATCGAGGCGCACGACGCGCGCCGCCGGGCGTCGGCCGCGGCCCATCGCCACCTCGCGCGCTGCCCGGAGTGCCGCGAGTTCCGGGCCGCGCTGCGCGGCACGCGGCGGGCGATGGCGATCCTGCTGCCCGGGCCGCTCGCGCTCGTGCTCTCGGGCGTGGGCCTGAAGGTCGCGTTCGCCGGCAAGGCGACGGCCGGCAAGGCGGCCACCGGCGCGGCGACGGCGACGCTCGCGATCGGCGCGGCGGGCCTCGCGCTGCCCACGCTGGGTCCGGGCGACCCCGCACCCGCGGCCCTGCGCAGCCCGGCGCTGCCGGGAGGGCACCTGGGCCGCGGCGCTCCGCTGCCCGCCGGCACCGCGATCGTGCGCACGGCGCTGGCGCTGCACGCCGGGGCGGCGCCCCCGACGACGACGCTGCGCTGCCCGAGCGGCTTGCGGGTCGCCGACCTGCTCGGCCCGTCCGGGGCGCGGCTGAGCGCCACGTACGCGCCCGGGGTCGTCGTCGGCGTCAGCCGGGTCGCGCGGATCCTCTTCGAGCGCCGCCCTGCTCTCCGCGACGGCCGCGCGTCGGTGGGGATGCTCTGCAAGCGGCCGGCCCGCGGCGGGTCGATCGTCGCCGCGCGGCCCGGAGCCGCGATCGCCGCCGCGTCGCGCCCGGCGCACGCCTGCGCGCCGGCCCTGCTGCGCACCGCGCCTGCGGGCGGCGCCGTGGTGGGATCGGTCCGGCTGGGTCAGCCGGTGCGGGTCGTGGCGACGGCGCGCGACGGCGCCTGGCTGCGCGTGGCGACCGACACGGGCGAGCGCGGGTGGGTCGACGCCACGTCTGGCGGTGCCCGTATCGTTCGCGCCCGATGCGTCTCATCGTCGCCCGCTGCGAGGTCGTCTACTCCGGCCGCCTCACCGCCGTGCTCCCAGAGGCCCTGCGCCTGATCATGGTCAAGTCCGACGGCTCGGTGATGGTCCACGCCGACAGCGGCGGCTACAAGCCGAGCAACTGGATGACCGCGCCGACGGTGATCGAGGAATCCGAGGGCCACATGCAGGTCCGCAAGCTCAAGGGCGAGGACGTCCTCGACATCCGGATCGCCGAGGTCGTCTCCGACGTCACGCACGACATGGGGGAGGCGGCCGCGCTCGAGAAGGACGGCGTCGAGCGCCACCTCCAGGAGCTGCTGGCCGACGCGCCCGAGTGGTGCGGCGAGGGCTTCCGGCTCGTGCGCCGCGAGTGGCCGACGGACATCGGCCCGGTCGACCTGATGTGCCGCGACGAGGCCGACGGCTGGATCGCGGTCGAGATCAAGCGCGTCGGCACGATCGACGCGGTCGAGCAGCTCACGCGCTATCTCGAGCGCATCCGGCTCGATCCGGCGATGGCCGAGTGCACCGGCGTGCTGGCCGCCCAGGAGATCAAGCCCCAGGCGCGCGTGCTCGCGGAGTCGCGCGGGATCGCCTGGGTCGAGGTCGACCTCGCCGTGCTGCGCGGCGAGCGCGAGCCGGACCTCGTCCTCTTCGCTTAGGATCGCCTGATGGCCGGCCCACGCGAAGGTGACACCGCACCCGACTTCGAGCTCCAGGGGACCGAGGGTCCCTTCAAGCTCTCCGAGCACCGCGGCGAGCGCGTCGTGCTCCTGTTCTACCCCGCCGACAGCTCGACGGTCTGCACGAAGCAGTTCTGCTCCTACCGCGACCGCGCGGGCGACGTCTCGGCGCTGAACGCGACCGTGGTCGGCATCTCCGGCCAGGACCTGGAGTCGAAGGAGAAGTTCATCGCCGACAACAACCTCCAGGGCGTGCCGCTCCTCGCGGACGTCGGCCTCGAGGTCGCGAAGGCCTACGGCGTCCACCAGCGGATCCTCGGGACCAAGCGCGCGGTGTTCGTCATCGACGAGCAGGGCGTCGTCCGGCATCGGCACCAGAACCCGCTGAGCCTGACGTTCGACGACGTCGACTCGCTGCAGCAGGCGCTCGCCTTCTAGCCGCCGCCGCGCCCCGGCGCGCGGCCGTCCGCGAGAATCCGGGACATGACCGACTCCGCCCTGCTCACCGAGCGCCGCGACGGCGTGCTGCTGATCACGATCAACCGCCCGGACGCGCGCAACGCCATCGACCTGGAGGCGGCGGAGGGCATCGCCGCCGCGCTCGACACGCTCGACGCCGACGACGACCTCAGCGTCGGCGTGATCACCGGCGCGGGCAAGGGCTTCAGCTCGGGCATGGACCTCAAGGCGTTCGTCAGCGGCAAGCGGCCGTGGGTCGGCGACCGCGGGTTCGCCGGGATCGTGCAGCGCTCGGCCGACAAGCCGCTGATCGCGGCGCTCGAGGGCTTCGCGGTCGCGGGCGGGCTGGAGATCGCGCTGGCCTGCGACGTGATCGTCGCGGGCCGCGGCACGAAGCTCGGCGTCCCGGAGGTCAAGCGCTCGATCGTCGCCGCCGGCGGCGCGCTCCTGCGCCTGCCCCAGCGGGTCTCCTACGGCATCGCGATGGAGCTCGCGCTCACCGGCGACCTGATCACCGCCGAGCGCGGGCACGCGATTGGGCTCGTCGACCGGCTCGTCGACGACGGCGGCGCGGTCGACGACGCGCTCGCCCTCGCCGCGCGGATCGCCGCCAACGGCCCGCTCGCGCTGATGGCGACGAAGGCCGTCCTCTCCCGGCAGCGCGACTGGTCCGAGGCCGAGTTCTGGCACAAGCAGGGCGAGATCGTGGGACCGGTGTTCACCTCCGAGGACGCCCGCGAGGGCGCCACCGCGTTCGCCGAGAAGCGCGATCCGGTGTGGAAGGGCCGCTAGTCAGAACGCTTACCTCATGGCGTAAGGTTCGCCGGGTCATGAACGACTCGGGTGTCCCCACCGAGCGTCGCGGCCGCACGATGCGCCCCGCGATCCTCCTCTTCAGCGTCCTCGTCCTCCTCGCCGCCGCGCCCGCCGCGAACGCGGCGACCACCGTCGGGCAGGTGCTCGCCAGCCCGAACACGGCGAACTCGTGCAGCCAGTACAACCACGCCACGATGTGGCCGAGCGCGACCATCGACCCGTCGGTGCCGACGGACGGCATCATCACCGGCTGGAGCCATGCCGCGAAGACCACGGTCGCCTCGACGGCCGTCGAGCTCATCCTCTGGCGCCACGACACCGGGAACAACTGGAAGATCCAGGGGCACTCCACGCCGCAGACGATCCCGATGGGCACGACCGGCACCTTCCCGACCCGCATCGCCGTGAAGGCGGGCGATCTCATCGGCATCTACGTCGACGAGGGCGGCCTGGCGCCGTGCTACGGCGCGGGCGTCGCCGGCGACAAGGTGACGTTCGGGACGTTGCCGGACTGGGCCCTGCCGCTCGCCGACGACGGCGTCAACGTGCTGGTGTCGATCGGCGGGATCTCGCTCACCGGGAACCGCCCGGACATCGCCGCGGCGGTCGAGCCGGACGCCGACGCCGACGGCTACGGCGACGAGACGCAGGATCTCTGCGCGACCGACGCGACGATCCAGACCGCGTGCCCGACGCCCGGCGGCGGCGACAACGGCGGTGGCGGTGGTGGTGGCGACAACGGCGGTTCTGGCGGCGGCGGTGGCGGTGGCGGCACGACGACCACCACCACGACCACGACGGCGGCTGCGACCACGCCGGTCACGACGCCCGTGACGACGTCCAAGGCGGCGGAGTCCACGCAGCCGCTCGCGAAGTCGCCGGTGCTGAGCGAGGTCACGCTGAAGGCCAGCCCGGGCGGCACGGCGGCGACCACGTTCTCGCTGCCCGCCGGCGGCAAGCTGACCTGGAAGGGCGTCTCCGGCAAGACCGTCGTCGTCAGCGGCTCGAAGACCGTCAAGAAGAAGGGCAAGGCCCCGGTCTCGCTGAAGCTCAATGCGGCCGGCAAGAAGCTCGTCAAGAAGAAGGGCAAGCTGACGGTGAAGGTCACGTTCACCTGGTGGCCCGCAGGCGGCAAGCCTCAGACGAGCACGAAGACCGTCACCTTCAAGAAGTAGCTAGAGGTCCATCGCCGGCAGCACCGCGACCAGCCCGCTCGGGTTGATCATGGGGTGGGTCCGGTAGTAGTGCGCCCGGATCTCGTCGAAGCGCACGGTCGCGGCGATGCCGGGCCACCGGTAGAGCTCGCGCAGGTACCGGCTCAGGTGCGGGTACTCGGCGATCCGCCGCACGCTGCACTTGAAGTGGATGGAGTAGACCGGGTCGAACCGGATCAGCGTGGTGAACAGCCGCCAGTCGGTCTCGACCGGCTCGTCGCCGAACAGGAACCGTGACCCCGCGAGGCGCTCCTCGAGCTCGTCGAGCAGCGTGAAGATCGACGCGACCTCGCGCTCGTAGACGCTCTGGTTGCGCGTGAACCCGGCCTTGTAGACGGCGTTGTTGAGGTCGTCGTAGATCCGGTCGTTCAGCGCGTCGATCGCCGCGGCGTGCGCGGCGGGGACGAGGTCGGCCTCGCGCGTGGCGAGCGGCGCGAGCGCGGTCGAGAGCAGGCGCAGGATGTCGCCCGACTCGTTGTTGACGATCCGCTTCTCCTCGACGTCCCACAGCACTCGCACGCTCGCGCGCCCGTCGAAGGACGGGTCGGTCGCGCGGTAGTGCTCCATCAGGAGCTCGGCGCCCTCGGCGTGGTCGACGTACTCGCCGCCGGAGAAGCGCCAGCCGGCGTCGCCGCGGATCGGGTCGACGACCGACATCGGCAGCGCGTCCTCGAGCCCGAGGAGCACCCGGCCGATGACGATCCGGCTCGCCCACGGGCACGCGTAGGACACGTACAGGTGGTAGCGGCCCGGCTCGGCGACGAGGTCGGTCTCGCGGAAGGCGCTGTCCTGGCGCTGGAACGAGCCGTCGTCGGAGCCCTCCTTGCCGAGGCTGAAGTCGCTGGCGTTCATCGCTCTGACGCTACACGTGCCCGCTGTACCGCCGGTCCAAGCAACTTGGGACCGGCGGGCCATTGGTCTTTCGGGTCCGACCGACCACCATGCCGTCATGGAGCCGCGCGCGCCGCAGATCGTCGCGTTCGGTGGCGGGGGCTTCTCCATGGAAGCCGGCAACCCGCTGCTGGACGACTACGTCCTCAGCCTCTCCCGTTCGGAACGTCCGAAGGTCTGCTTCGTGCCGACCGCGAGCGGCGACGCCGATCACTACATCGTGCGCTTCTACCGGGCGTTCTCGCCCGCGATCTGCGAGCCGTCGCACGTCTCGCTGTTCCGCCGCGACCGCGGCGGCGGCATCGACTGCGACATCGCCAGCCACCTGCTCGAGCAGGACCTGATCTACGTCGGCGGCGGCAGCGTGATCTCGCTGCTCGGCGTCTGGCGCGCGCACGGCCTCGACGAGACGCTCGCCGAGTGCTGGCGTCGCGGGATCGTCCTGTGCGGCCTCAGCGCCGGCTCGCTGTGCTGGTTCGAGGAGGCGATCAGCGCGTTCCACGGGCGCCCGTCGCGCCAGGAGGGGCTCGGGCTGCTGCCGTACTCCAACTGCGTGCACCTCAACGACGAGGCGCGCCGCGCCGCGTTCCGCGAGGAGATTGCCGCCGGCAACATCTGCCCGGGCTACGGGGCGGAGGACGGGGCCGCGCTGCACTTCGTGGGCACGCGGCTCGCCGAGGTGGTCGCGTCGCGGCCGGGCGTCAGGGCCTACCGCGTGGACGAGCGCGGCGAGGCTCCGCTCGCGGCGCGCTACCTCGGCACGCCGCAGGTCGCGCTGGCCGAAGTCGCGTGACCCGCACGATCGTCGCCATGGGCGGCGGAGGCTTCACGATGGAGCCGGACAACCCGGCCGTCGACGAGTTCATCCTCTCGCTGACCGACCGCCGCGAGCCGCGGATCTGCTTCCTGCCGACCGCCAGCGGCGACCCGGACCAGCACATCGCCCAGTTCCACGCCGCGTTCGGCGGCCGCCACTGCGAGGCCTCGCACCTCTCGCTGTTCCGGCTCGGCAACCGGCCGGTGCCGATCCGCGACACGATCCTCTCGCAGGACATCGTCTACGTCGGCGGCGGCTCGATGCACAACATGCTCGCGATCTGGCGCGTGCACGGCCTCGACAAGATCCTCGTCGAGGCGTGGGAGCGCGGGGTCGTCCTCGCCGGCCTCAGCGCGGGCGCGATGTGCTGGTTCGAGTGGGGCGTGACGAAGTCGACCGGCACGCCGACCACCGTCGCCGGCCTCGGGATCCTGCCCGGCAGCCTCAGCGTGCACCGCGACGGCGAGCCCGACCGTCTGCCCTTCTTCCGCGGCGCCGTCGACGAGGGCGTGCTGCCCGGCGGCTGGGCCGTCGACGACGGCGCGGCGCTGGTCTTCCGCGACACCGCGCTCCTGCGCGTGGTCGCCTCGGTGCCGGGTCGTGGAGCGGCCCGCATCGATCCGGGGACCGAGCTCGAGCTGGAGGCCGACCTGCTGGGCCGGCGCAGCCCGGGCGAGGCGCCCTCGACGCCGGTGGACATCCGCGAGTACCGGCTCGCACGTGGATCGAGGAGTGGACTCAGATGAAGAGCAGTGCCTGGACCGCCAAGACGACCGGCCTGTGGACGCCGCGCGCGCCGCGCACGCTGCTGCCGCGGCCCGAGTCGCCGCTCGCGCTCACTCGCCGAGCAGCGTCGCGATCAGCGACCGAGGTCCGCCACGATCGCGGTGCTCGCACAGGTAGATCCCCTGCCACGTACCGAGGGCGAGGCGCCCGTTCGCTACGGGCAGCGTGAGCGACGGGCCCATCAGCGACGCCTTGACGTGCGCCGGCATGTCGTCGGGGCCCTCGTCGACGTGGGTCCAAGCGAAGTCCTCGGGCACGGCCGCGTTGGCCCACGTCTCGAAGTCGCGGCGCACGTCGGGCGAGGCGTTCTCGTTGAGCGTCAGCGACGCCGACGTGTGCAGGATGTGGACGTGCAGCAGCCCGGCGCGGCAGCCGGCGAGGTCGTCGCCCAGCGCGTCGAGGACCTCGCGCGTCACGAGGTGGAACCCGCGCGGGCGCGGCTCGAGCCGGAACGTCCGCTGCGCGATCACGCCGGCACCCCGTGCTCCTGCAGCCACAGCTCGAGCAGCGCGAGCTGCCAGAGGCGGTTGCCCTCCAGCGTCGTGAGCGTGCCGTTGGGGTCGGCGAGCATCCGCTCGATCACGGCCGGATCGTAGAGCCCGCGCTCGCGCGCCACGCCCGCGCTGAGCGTGTCGCCGACGAGCTCGAACGCCGGGCCCTCGAGGTGCGAGAGCAGCGGCACCGGGAAGTAGCCCTTGCGGCGGTCGATCACGGCGTTGGGGACGAGCCCGCGGCCGACCTCCTTGAGCACGCCCTTGCCGCCGTGGGCGAGCTTGTGCTCGGGCGGGCACGCGGCGGCGAGCTCGACCAGCTCGTGGTCGAGGAACGGGACGCGCGCTTCGAGCCCCCAGGCCATCGTCATGCTGTCGACGCGCTTGACCGGATCGTCGACGAGCATCACCTCGGTGTCGAGGCGCAGCGCGCGGTCGAGGGGCGTGTCGGCGCCCGGCCGCGCGAACGCGGCGCGCACGTACTCGCTCGTGACGTCCTCCTCGAGGCGCAGCCGCGCCGCCAGCTCGGCGTTGCGGTCGGCGTGCGACGCGTCGACGAACGCGGCCGCGTAGGCCTCGTCGCCGGCGCCCTCGGCGTCGAGCATCGGCGGGTACCAGAGGTAGCCGGCGAAGACCTCGTCCGCGCCCTGGCCGGACTGCACGACCTTGATGTCCTTGGAGACCTCGCGCGACAGGAGGTAGAAGGCGACGACGTCGTGGGAGACCATCGGCTCGCTCATCGCGCGGACCGCGGCGTGCATCGCGCCGACGACCTCGTGCGCATCGGCCTCGATCCGGTGGTGGTTCGTGGCGAACTCGCGCGCGACGAGGTCCGAGTAGGCGAACTCGTTGCCCTCGCGGCCGCCGGCGTCGGGGAAGCCGATCGAGTAGGTCGCGAGGTCGTGCTGGCCCTGCTCGGCGAGGATCGCGACGATCAGGCTCGAGTCCAGCCCGCCGGACAGCAGCACGCCCACCGGCACGTCGGCGACCATCCGCCGCCTGACCGCGGTGCGCAGCGCGGCGCCGACGCGGTCGCGCCACTCCTCGGCGTCCCACGTGGCGTGCGCCGGGTCACGGGAGTACGAGGCCGTCCAGTACGTGCGCTCGCGGCGCGACCCGTCGGGCTCGATCGTCAGCGTGGTCGCGGGCGGGAGGCGCCGCACGCCCGCGAGCATCGTGCGCGGCGCGGGAACGACGGAGTGGAAGCTCAGGTAGTGCTGGAGCGCGACGCGGTCCAGCGACGTGTCGATCCCGCCGCCGGCCAGCAGCGAGGGGAGGGTCGAGGAGAAGCGCAGCGCGCCGCCGACCTCGGCGAGGTAGAGCGGCTTGATCCCGAGCCGGTCGCGGGCGAGGATCGTGCGGCCGCCGGCGCGCAGGTCGACCAGCGCGAACGCGAACATCCCGACCAGGTGGTCGAGGAACCGCTCCGCGCCCCAGTGGCGGTAGGCGGCGACGATCACCTCGGTGTCCGACGTCGAGGCGAACGGCTCCCCGGCGGCCCGCAGCTCCTCGCGCAGCTCGTGGTGGTTGTAGATGCAGCCGTTGAAGGCGATCACCGCCCCGCGCGCCTCGTCGACCATCGGCTGCGCGCCGCGCTCGGACAGGTCGATGATGCTCAGGCGGCGGTGGGCCAGCGCGACGCCCTCGTGCTCCCAGGTCCCGTGGCCGTCGGGTCCGCGTGGCGCGAGCACGTCGGACATCCGCGCCAGCGCGTCGCGGTCCGGGCGTCCCGCGGCGCGCACCTCGCCGGCGAAGCCGCACACGTCAGGCGGCCATCCGGGCACCGCGGTCGCGCGCGGCGCGCGCCGCGTCGACGAGCGCGGTGAGCAGCGCCAGCTGCTCGGGCCGGCCGGCGATCAGGCTCTCGAGGTGCCACTGCACGCCGAGCGCGAAGGCGGCGCTCGGCCCGCCCACCCAGTCGATCGCCTCGATCGTGGAGTCCGGGGCGCGGGCGCTCACGCGGATGCCCTCGCCGAGGCGGTCGATCGCCTGGTGGTGGAACGAGTTGACGTCGGCGGTGCCCGTGCCGAGCAGCTCGGCCAGGCGCGTGCCGGGCTCGACCTCGACCGTGTGCGTCGGCTCGCTCCCCGGCGCCGACTGGCGGTGGTTGATCGCCTCGCCGACGACGTCGGGGAGGTGCTGGTGCAGCGTCCCGCCGGCGGCGACGTTGAGCACCTGCAGGCCGCGGCAGACGCCGAGCACCGGCAGGCCCGACGTGAGCGCGCGCCGCGTCAGCGCGAGCTCCCAGCCGTCGAGCCGCTGCTCGGTAACGCCGAGCTGCGGGTCGGGCTCCTGGCCGTAGGCGTGCGGGTGGATGTCGGGGCCGCCGGAGAGCAGCAGCCCGTCGAGGCGCTCGAGGATCGGCGCGTCGCGGCTGTCGGGCAGCGGCGCGAGGATCACGGGGATCGCGCCGGCCTGCAGCACGGCGGACGGGTACGAGAGCCCGAGCGCGAGCTCGGTGCCGGGCGGCTCGCCGTGCAGGATCGGCGGCGCGTTCTCCGGGCGGCGGAGCTCGGACGTCGTGATCCCGATGAGCGGCGCGTCCGTCAGTCCAGTACCCACGTGTCCTTTGCCCCGCCGTTCATCGAAGAGTTGACCACGAGGTTGCCCTCGTCGAGGGCCACGCGCGTGAGGCCGCCCGGGAGGACGGTACGACGTCCGGGCGCGCTGAGCACGAACGGCCGCAGGTCGACGTGGCGCGGCGCGAGCTCGCCGTCGCAGACGGTCGGGTGCGAGGAGAGCATCACGACGTCCTGGGCGACGTACCCGCGAGGGTCGGCGGCGACCTTGTCGCGCAGCTCCGCGAGCTCGTGCGGCTCGGCGTGCGGGCCGATGACGACGCCCTGGCCGCCGTAGCCGGCGCACGGCTTGACGACGAGCTCGTCGAGCCGGTCGAGGGCCTCCTCAAGCGCGCGCGGGTCGGAGAGGTCGTAGCTGGCCACCGAGCGCAGGTCCGGCTCCTCGCCCAGGTAGAACCGGACCATGTCCTCGACGTAGGAGTGCACGAGCTTGTCGTCGGCGACGCCGGTGCCGAACGCGTTGACGACGGCGAGCGTCCCGGCGCGCAGCGGCGCGCGCAGGATCCCGGCGTCGGCGAAGCGGTCCGAGTCGGTGCGGCGGTAGACGACGTCGATCGCGCGGCCGTCGTGGCGCACGCGGTCGCCGCGCGCCTCGAGCAGGTCCGGCGTGACGAGCGGGATGTCCATCGCGGCGGCGAGGAACTCGTGCTCGTAGTAGGCCGAGTTGCGCTCGCCGTCGGTGAGGAGGACCACGTGCGGGTCGTCCGGCGCGCCGTCGAGCGCCGCGCCGCGCAGCGCGTCGAGCAGCACGGCGGGGGCGCCGTCGAGCGGGCGCAGGCCGCGGCCCTGCGGAACGGCGATCCGGCGCTGCACCGCGGTCCGCGCGGCCATCGCGTAGGCGAGCCCCGAGGGCGTGCGCAGGTTGTCCTCGAGCACCTTGAGCTCGCCGTCGTCGCCGCGCACGACGTCGAGCCCGGCGACCGTCATCCACGTCCCGACGGGCACCCCGCGCAGCTCCGGCTCGTGGTACTCGGCGCGGTCGACGATCGCCGCGGGGATCACGCCCTCGGCGACGATCTCGCGCTCGCAGTAGACGTCGGCGACGAACCGCTCGAGCGCCTCGACGCGCTGGCTCAGGCCCGCCGCGAGCCGGTCCCACTCGTCGCCCTGCACGATCCGCGGGACGAGGTCGACGAGGAACCGGCTCGGGCCGGCCTCGGAGTGGAAGACGACCCCGTCGTCGTCGACGTCGCCCTGGACGCGCGCGGCGAGGGCGTGCAGGCCCTCGTCGGCGTGCGCGCGCCGGAGGATCGCGGTGTACGCGTCGGCGTCGGCATCCGTCTCGTCGAAGGGTGCGCGCGACGCCCCGCCATCGTGGCCCATCCGCCTGGGCTACCCGGCGTCGAGCGGATCCAGACGGGCCGCGCGCAGGTCGACGCGCTCGCCGCGGAACGGCACGCCCTCGTCCTCGAGCAGCGCCCGCTGGCGCGCGCCGATGGCCAGCGAGCCGTCGGCGCGGACGACGCGCCACCACGGGACGTCCTCGTCGCAGCCGCGCAGCGCGGCGCCCGCGAGCCGCGGCGCGCCCGGGCTGAGGTCGCCGTACGTGCGGACCCAACCGGGAGGTATGGCCCGCACCTGGGTAAGGAGGTGGTCGATGCTGCGCGCGGGCACCTACTCGATCGTCGCACGTGACGCCATCACGGGCGACGTGGGCGTCGCGGTCCAGTCGCACTGGTTCTCGGTCGGCGCGGTGGTGCCATGGACGCGCGCCGGGGTCGGCGCGGTCGCGACCCAGTCGCTGCCCGACCCCGCCGCCGGCCCGCGGCTCCTCGATCGCCTCCAGGCGGGGGAGGACCCCGCGGCCGCGCTCGCCGCCGAGCTCGACGGCGACGAGCAGGCCGGCTTCCGGCAGACCGCGCTCGTCGCCTGCGACGGCCGCGTCGCCGCGCACACCGGGCCGCAGTGCATGGCCTACGCGGGGCACGAGCTCGGCGTCGGCTTCTCGTGCCAGGCGAACGTCATGGCCAACGACCGCGTCTGGGGCGCGATGGCCGCCGCGTTCGCGGCGTCCGACCCGCTCGCGCCGCTCGCGCGCCGGCTGCTCGCCGCGCTGCACGGCGCCGAGGCCGCGGGCGGCGACGTCCGCGGCCGCCAGTCGTGCGCGATCGCCGTCGCGCCGCGCGAGGGCGAGCCGTGGCGCCGGACCGTCGATCTGCGGGTCGAGGACCATCCCGAGCCGGTCGAGGAGATGGAGCGGCTGCTCGGCGTCCACGACGCCTACGTGCTCGCGACGCGCGGCGACGACCTCGCGGGCGAGGGTCGCCACGAGGAGGCGGGCCGGGCGTACGAGCAGGCCGCGGCGCTCGCGCCCGGCAACCACGAGCTGCTGTTCTGGGCCGGCCTCTCGGCGGCGCAGGCCGGCCGCATGGACCTCGCGGTCCAGCAGGTCGGCCGCGCCATCGAGCTGCAGCCCGGCTGGGCCGAGCTGCTCGTCCGGCTGCCGCCCGACTTCGCCCCGAGCGCGCCCGCGGTGCGGGCCGCGCTCGGGCTCTAGCCCGCCGCGTCGACCTCCACGGAGAAGCCGCTGAAGGCGCAGTCCTCGCCGAAGACGTGCACGCCCAGCGTGGTGGCGTCGCCGACGATGAACCCGCTGCCGTCGGCGGCGGTGACGTTGGCGCCGAGGCCTGACGTGGCGTTTGACCACAGCGGGTCCGGGGAGCTCGGCGCGCCGACGACCGCCAGCAGGCGCTCGTTCTCCGGGGTCGAGGTGTCGAGGGTCTGGCCGCTGCCGCTGAACTGGGTCGCCAGCATGCCGCCGCCGGCGGTGGTGTCGGCGCGGATGTAGGCCGAGTCGAACCCGGGGTTGCCCGGGTTCACCGGGTCGACGCCGCCGATGTCGCAGGCGGCCACGAGCGACAGCGGGCCGTTGGTCGCGATCGTCCTCGTCTGCCCGTCGGACAGCGTGAACGAGAACGGCTTCGCCGCGCTCGACGCGGCGATCTCCTCGGCCGTCAGCCCGCCGAGCTTGTCCGCGTTGGCGGCCGTCGTCGCGCTGTCGGCCTTGGCCGCCGTGTCCGCCCTGGTCGCCGTCTCGGCCTTCTTCGCCGTGGCCGCGTACTCGGAGGCCGTCGCGTTGTCGGCCTTCCACGCCTTCTCGGCGACCAGCGCGCCCTCTGCCTTGCCGGCGGTGTGCGCGTAGCCCGCGCTGCGCGCGAAGTTGGCGTTGGTTGCGTAGTCGGCCTTCGCGGCGTGCTGGGCGAACAGCACGGACTTCGCGGCCTCCGCGGCGGGCGACAGGGCGACGCCGAGCGCGATCACGGAGACGACCAGGGCAGGGGACGGACGGCGGAGCTTCATTGGCCAGCACCTTTCAACGCGGAAGTCAGCACGCTGACTTTACTCCGCGCCGGGGTGCTGTGGCTAGCGCTCGCCCGGCGTCTTCGTCGGGTACAGCGTGACCGGCACCGAGAGGTCCAGCGCGGTCGTGAGGATGCGGTTCTGCTCGACGGTGTGGGCGGCCGGGTAGCCCTCGCCCGGCGACGCGCGCTCCGGCCGGCCGATGTAGCCCATCGACAGGTGCGGCGGGAGGCACTGCATCAGGCGCGGCGACATGTGCGCGCGGGCGCCCATGTTGCGCGGCTCCTCCTGGACCCACACGACCTCGCGCAGGTTCGGGTACTTCTCGACGAGCTCGAGGATCTGGCCCTCGGGGAAGGGGTACAGCAGCTCGGCGCGGCCGATCGCGACCTGCTCGTTGCCCGCGCGCAGCGGATGCCCGACGAGGTCGTAGTAGATCTTGCCGGTGCAGAGGATCAGGCGGACGACCTTGTCCTCCTCGACCCGCGGCTCGGCGAGCACCGGGTAGAACTGCGTGTCGGCGAGGTGCTCGATCCGGTTGGTCGCCTGCGGCAGGCGCAGCAGCGACTTCGGGGTCATGACGATCAGCGGGCGCTGCTTGGCGATCCGCGCCTGGCGGCGGATCAGGTGGAAGTACTGCGCCGGGGTCGTGAGGTTCGCGATCCGGACGTTGCCCTCGGCGGCGAGCTGCAGGAAGCGCTCGAGGCGGCCCGAGGAGTGCTCGGGGCCGGACCCCTCGTAGCCGTGGGGGAGGAGCAGCGTCAGCCGCGACGACTGGCCCCACTTGGCGAGGCCGGAGACGATGAACTGGTCGATGATGACCTGGGCCGAGTTGGCGAAGTCGCCGAACTGGGCCTCCCAGAGCACGAGCGTCTCGGGCGCCTCCGCGGAGTAGCCGTACTCGAAGCCGAGGCAGGCGATCTCGCTCAGCGGCGAGTTGTGCAGCTCCATCGGCGCGAGCGCGCCGGGCAGGTTCTGGATCGGCGAGACGGTCTGGCCGGTCTTCGCGTCGTGCAGGACGGCGTGGCGCTGGGAGAACGTCCCGCGCTCGGCGTCCTGGCCGGTGAGGCGGATCGGGGTGCCCTCGGTGAGCAGCGACGCGAAGGCGAGCGCCTCGGCGTGCGCCCAGTCGATGCCGCCGTCGGGGCCGAGCGCGTTCGCGCGGCGCTCGAGCTGCTTGACGAGCTTCGGGTGGACCGTGAAGCCCTCGGGCGTCCGCAGCAGCTCCTCGTTGAGCGAGCGCAGGCGGTCGACGTCGACGGCGGTCTTGACCTCGGGCGACGGCGAGCGGTCGAGCTGGTACTCGCCCGTCGGCTGGTCGACGGTCCCGGCCTCCTCGGCGGCCTTGATCCGCGCCTTGAGCTCCTGGTGCAGGCGCGTGAGCTCGTCCCACACGGCCTGGTGCTGCTCGTCGACCTCGTCCTTGACGATCACGCCCTGGTCGATCATCTGCTCGGCGAACAGCTCCGCGACGCGCTTCTTGTTCTTGATCTTCACGTACATCTCGGGCTGCGTGTACGCGGGCTCGTCGGCCTCGTTGTGGCCGAAGCGGCGGTAGCCGATGAGGTCGATGACGATGTCGTGGCCGAACTCCTCGCGGAACGCGAAGGCGAGGCGCACGGCGGCGATGCAGGCGGCGACGTCGTCGGCGTTGACGTGGATGATCGGGGTGTCGAAGCCCTTGGCGAGGTCGGACGCCCAGCGCGTGGAGCGGGAGTCCTCCGGGTCGGTCGTGAAGCCGACCTGGTTGTTGGTGATGATGTGGACCGAGCCGCCGACCTTGTAGCCGTCGAGGCCCTGGAGGTTCAGCGACTCCGAGACGACGCCCTGGCCGGGGAAGGCCGCGTCGCCGTGGAGCACGATCGGCACCGCGGCGTTGGTGTCGCGGTGGGCGTGCGGGCCCTGGCGCGTGGTCTGCGCGGCGCGCGTGGCGCCGACGACGACCGGGTGCACGAACTCGAGGTGCGAGGGGTTCGACTCCAGGTTCACCAGGATCGACTCGCCGTTGGGCAGCTGGTAGGAGCCCTGCGCGCCGTGGTGGTACTTGACGTCGCCGGTGCCGCCCTGCGGGATCGTCGTGACGGCCTCGAGCGTGGCGACGCCCTCGAACTCGGCGAAGATCGTCTCGTAGGGGCGGCCGAGGTTGTGCGCGAGCACGTTCAGCCGGCCGCGGTGGGCCATGCCGACGACGACCTCGCGGCCGCCGTGCGCGGCCGAGAGCTGGATCAGCTCGTCGAGCATCGGGACCGTCATGTCGAGGCCCTCGATCGAGAACTGCTTCTGGCCGAGGTAGGCCTTGTGCATGAAGCGCTCGAAGGCGTCGACCTCGATCAGGCGCTTGAGGAGCGCCTTCTGCTCGTCGGTGGTGAGCGGCTTGCGGAACGTGCCGGACTCGATCTGCTCGCGCAGCCAGATCCGCTGGCGGTGGCTGCCGAGGTGCTCGATCTCGTAGGCGATCGTGCCGCAGTAGGTCTCGCGCAGGTGCGGGAGCGCGTCGGCGAGCGTGGCGCCCGGGACGAACATCCGCAGGATCCGGGCGGGGATCCTCGCCATCAGCTGGTCGGTCAGGCCGAGCGGGGCCGGGTCGAGCGCGGGATCGCCCTCGGGCTCGGTGCCGAGGGGGTCGAGGCGCGCGGCGAGGTGGCCGTGCGTGCGGTGCGCCTTCAGCAGCGAGGTCGCGGCCTGCACGGCCTGGAGGAGGTCCTCGTCGACCGCGCCGGCGACGCCGGTGCCGACGTTGGCGAACTCGGAGCGCGCGGCGGCGGCCGCGGCGGCGGGGGCCGGGGGAGCCGGCGGCGGGCCGATCTCGACGCCGAGCGAGGCGAAGACGCCGTCGTAGAAGCCGCGCTCGCCCTGGAGGTAGGCCTCGACGGTCTGCAGGAAGCGGCCGGACTCGGCGCCCTGGATGATCCGGTGGTCGTACGTCGAGGTCATGGTCATGACCTTCTCGGCGCCGATCATGTCGCCGATCGCGCCGAGGCCGACGGGGTAGGCGATCGAGCCGGTGGCGACGATCGTGCCCTGGCCGACCATCAGCCGCGGGACGGAGGCGATCGTGCCGATGCCGCCCGGGTTGGTGAGCGAGACGTTCGCGCCCGTGAGGTCGTCGGCGGTCAGCGAGTTCGTGCGGGCCTTGTCGATCAGCTCGTCGAACGCGGCCTTGAACTCCTTGAACGGCTTGCGGCCCGCGTCGCGGATGACCGGGACCATGAGGGTCCGGCTGCCGTCCTTCTTCTCGACGTCGACGGCGATGCCGAGGTTCACGGCGTCGGCGTCGACGCGGTACGGCTTGCCGTCGGCCTCCTCGAAGACGTGGGACATGACCGGCATGTCCTGCTGCACGGCGAGCGAGATCGCGTAGGCGATCAGGTGCGTGAAGGAGACCTTCTGACCGCCGGCCTTGAGCTCCTTGCGGCGCCCGTCCATGGTGGTGACGGTGATCGTGCGGAACGAGGTCGCGGTCGGGATCGACCGGCTCTCGTCCATGTAGCGCGCGAGCATCGCCGCGCCGCCCTTGATGAGCGTCTTCTGGGCGGCGGTCGCGGTCTCGCCGTTGAGGACGTCGGCCTTGGTGATGCGGCCCTGCGGGCCGGTGCCCTCGACCTTCGCGAGGTCGACGCCCTCGACCGCGGCCACGCGCGCGGCGACCGGGGTGGCGTTGGCGGAGCCGTTCGTGGCGACCGGAGCGGCGGTCGCGGAGCCGTTGCTCGCGCTCGGCGCGCCGTTGCTCGACGCCGCGGGCTTCGTCCCGCCCGCGCCGGCCTGCATCCGTGCGATGACCTGGCCGACGACGACCGTGTCGCCCTCTTCGACGAGCAGCTCGGTGATCGTGCCGGGCCCGGGCGCGGGCAGCTCCATGTCGACCTTGTCGGTGGAGATCTCGACGACGGTCTGGCCGTCCTCGACCACGTCGCCGACCTTGACGGCCCACTCGAGGATCGTGCCCTCGGTGACCGACTCGCCGCCGGCGGGCGTGACGATGTCGATGATCTCGCCGGGGGCGTCGTCGGGCGCGGCGCCGTCGCTCGGCGCGTCGTCGCCCGCGCTCGCGGCGGGTGCGCCGTCGTCGGTGGAGATCTCGGCGAGCAGCTGCCCGACCTCCACGGTGTCGCCCTCGGCGAAGTGAACCTTCACCACCGTTCCGCTGACGGGGGCCGGAACCTCCGCGTCCACCTTGTCGGTGGAGATCTCGACGAGCGTTTCGTCAGCTTCGACGCTGTCGCCCTCTTGCTTGTGCCACTCGAGAATCGTGCCCTCGGTGACCGACTCGCCCATCGCGGGCATCGTCACCTGGACGGTGGTGTTCACGGCCATTGAGGTTTGGACTCTAGCGCTCCCTGACGCGCTGTTCTCGTATGAAAGCCAAGGACCCGACGAAAGGTCCAACGGCCCCGATCACGGCCACGCAGACGGCGACGTAGAGCGGGATCACGCGCGCCCGCAGCCCGGCGATCGTGAGCGCGCACATCGCGAACCATCCGATGCCGTGGCCGTAGCCGAAGACGGTCTCCCCGAGCTGCCATCCGGGAACCAGCCAGCACACGATCAGGCAGGCGTAGATCGTGCTGTGGACGAACGACGCCCACTTCAGTCGGTTGAAGGTCAGCACGGGGGCTCAGCCGAGCATGCGGGCGACGAGCTTGAGCGGCTCGTCGGCCTCCGCCGGCCAGTCCTCCGGGTCGGCCGGCCACCAGGCCCACTCGTCGTGCTCGTCGTCGGGCACGACCTCGGCGCCGTCGGGCAGCCACGCCTGGCCGATGAACATCACGAGGTTGTGGGGGAGGCGGACGAGCGCCTCGACCTGCACGCGCTCGGCCTCGACGCTCCACTCCTCGCGCAGCTCGCGCGTGAGCGTCTCGACGGGCGACTCGAACGGGTCGACCGCGCCGCCCGCGCCGAGCGCCCAGCGCGACGGCCACGAGGCGACCCACGCCGCGCGGCGGCCGGCGAGCCAGCGGCCCTGCGTGTCCCGCGTGAGGCACATCGCGGCCATGCTCTCCGACGCGTCGCCCTCGACGAGCCGCAGCGCCCAGCGCGTCGGCTGGATGTCCATGAGCAGGCGGTCGCCCTCGACGCGATGGCCGGCGAGCCGCGCGGCGACGCCGTCGTGGCTGGGGGAGCCGCGGTCGCGCAGCGCGGCGATCGCCTCGTCGGCCGCGGCGGTCCGCTCGGCGCCGGGGTCGAACTGCTCCTGGCTCCAGCGGGCCTCGACCTGGTCGGGGTCCCAGGGCCCGCGGGCGAGGATCGCGGTCTGCGTGCTCACCGTCCGGACGTTATCGAGCGCGCGCGTGTGGGACGATGGCGGGAATGGCTGCCGAAGGTCCGGGACCCACCGCTCCCACCATCCCGCTCACCCCCGCACCGCCCGTGACGAAGTCGCAGCGGCTCGCCGGGCTGGTCGGTCTCCTCCTGCTCCTGTTCGGCGCGCTCGGGTTCGTCGCGAGCACGAGCTTCGACACCGGGAGCGGCTTCGGCGGCGACACGTTCATCGGGTTCGAGGTCAACGGCTGGTCGAACGTCGCGCACGTCCTGCTCGGCCTGAACCTGCTGATCGCGGCGCGCAGCCGCAGCCTCACGCGGGCGACCTGGCGGCTGGTCGCCTTCGTCTACCTCTTCTGCGTGATCTACGGGCTCGTCGACGGCGACGACATCGTCGGCCTGTTCCCGGTCAACGCCGCCGACCACATCTTCGACGCCGTGCTCTTCCTCCTCGGGTTCTTCGGGGCGCGCGGGGCGAAGGAGACGCGCAGCGCGATCGCGCTCGGGCGGGTCGAGGACGTCGAGCACCCGGACGTGGCGCGCGTCGTCGGCCCGGGCTCCGGGCACGTCGGCGGGCCGCGCCGGTTCGACGCGCGGATCGACGCCAAGCTCTAGCCGCATGTCCCGCGCGCTGCGCGGGAAGCCTTGGCGGCATGCGTAGGCGCAGGAGAGAGCAACGCAGCCCGGCGATGACGTTCTGCGTCCTCGGCGGCGTGGGGCTGGTGATCGTCGGGGTGATCGGCGGGCTCGCGGGTGCCGGCTGGCAGAACGCGGTGCACGTCGGGCTCGGGGTGCTCCTGCTCGTCGCGACCCGGAACCTCGTGTGGGCGCGGTGGGGCGCCGTGGCGCTCGCGACCGCGTGCGCGGGGCTGCTGGTGTGGGACGCGGTCGCCGGCCACGACGCCGGCGAGCTGGGCCTCCACGCGGCGCTCGTCGCGATCGGCGCGGGAGCATGGGCGCTCACCTGGTGGCGCGGCGCGCGCCGCCGCGAGCGTGGCGGGGTGACCGCGGCGGCGTAGGATCGCCCTCGTGACGCGAGGGCCGGAGCGGCGGCGCAAGCACTGGGGCTGGGGGTTCGAGGACGGGCAGCTGTCCGGAGACGAGCTGCGCGCGCTCGCGCCGTTCGTGGCCGAGCAGCTCGGGTTCGCGGCGTCCGGCGAGGTCGAGGAGCCGGTCCCGGTCTCGGAGGTCGCGCTGCCCGCGCCGCGGATCGCGCCGCCCGCCGCGCTCTCGCCGCTCTGCTCCGTCGACGCGTACGCGCGCCTGTCGCACGCTCGCGGGAAGAGCACCCCGGACATCCTCGAGGGCATGCGCGGCCGGTTCCCGTACGCGCCCGACGTGGTCGCGCGACCGGCCTCCGAGGAGGACGTCGAGGCGGTCCTGGAGTGGGCGGCGTCGGCGGGCGCGAAGGTCGTGCCGTACGGCGGAGGGACGAGCGTCTGCGGCGGCGTCGAGCCGCGCTTCGAGGAGCCGGCGATCTCGCTCGACCTGACCGCGCTGGACCGCGTGCTCGAGGTCGACCCCGTGTCGCGCGCGGCGCGGATCCAGGCGGGGGCGAGCGGGCCGCGGCTCGAGGAGCAACTGAGCGCGCACGCGATGACGCTGCGCTTCTACCCGCAGTCGTTCGAGCTCGCGACGCTCGGCGGCTGGATCGCCACGCGCGCGGGCGGGCACTTCGCGACGCTGTGGACGCACATCGACGACGTCGTCGAGAGCGTGCGCGCGATCACGCCGGCCGGCGGTGTCTGGGAGAGCCGGCGGCTGCCGGGCTCCGGCGCGGGCGTGTCGCCCGACCGGATGCTGCTCGGGTCCGAGGGGATCCTCGGGGTGATCACCGAGGCGTGGGTGCGGGTCCAGCCGCGCCCGTCGGCGACGCACCGGCTGACCGTCCGCTTCCCGCGCTTCGCCGACGGCGCGCAGGCGGTGCGCGCGATCGTCCAGGCGCGGCTGCACCCGGCGAACTGCCGCCTGATCGAGGCCGAGGAGGCGCGCTTCACCGGCGCCGGCGACGGGTCCACGGCGCTGCTCGTGCTCGCGTTCGAGAGCGTGGATGACGGAGCCGTGCCCCCCGCCACCGACCCCGACCCCGCGCCCGCGGCGCTCGCCCGCGCCCGCCAGCTCGCGATCGCCTACGGCGGCACCCCCGACGAGCCGCGCGTCTCCGGCGAGGGCGACGACGCCGCGGGCTCCTGGCGCGACACCTTCCTGCGCGCGCCCTACCTGCGCGACTCCCTCCTGCAGCTCGGCGTGCTGGCCGAGACGTTCGAGACGGCGATCACGTGGGATCGCTTCGACGCGTTCGTGGCGGCGGTCGGCGGCTCCGCGCGCGAGGCGCTCGGCGGCGCGGGCCTCGTCACCTGCCGCCTGACCCACGCCTACCAGGACGGCGCCGCGCCCTACTTCACCGTGCTCACGCCGGGTCGTCGTGGCGACGAGGTCGAGCAGTGGTGGGCGATCAAGCGCGCGGTCTCGGACGCGATCCTCGCCGCGGGCGGCACGATCACCCACCACCACGCGGTTGGCCGCGACCACCGTCCCTGGTACCAGGAGCAGGTCCCGGCGCCCTACCTCTCGGCACTGTCCGGCGCCAAGGCCGCGGTCGATCCGGGCGGCGTCCTCAACCCCGGAGTGCTGCTCTGACGTCGGCGGCGACGGCGTCCGGCTCACGTTCCAGGCGGTCCTCCGGGACGCGCAGGACGGTGTAGCGCCAGCGGGTCAGCAGCGCGTCGCGACGCCGGTCCCGCTCCTGGAGCTGCGGGAGGTCGTGGTAGTCGGCGCCGTCGGTCTCGACGACCAGGCGCCGGTCGGGCCAGAGGAAGTCGACGGTCATCCGGCCGACCTTCTGGTTGACGAGCGGCTGCGGCAGGTCGTGGGCGCGGCAGAGGCGGACGAACGCCTCCTCCAGTCCGCTGCGCGTGCGGGTCGTCCCGGGGATGTGGCCGGCGAGGACGGCGGTCAGCGCTCGCGCGCCTCTGTGGGCGCGCCCGATCGCGGCGGTCAGCTCGCGATGATCCAGCAGCTTCAGCGCGTGCGCCTCGTCGAGCGCCCGCTCGACCTGCCGCGGCGACGCCAGCGTCGCCGCGAGGTCGACGAGCGTCCGCGACGGCGTCGTGATCGGGACGGCGCTTCCGCCGAGCGTCGTCACGTCCGCCGGGTCGAGCCGATCCCTGTGGACGCGAAGCCCTCTCACCCTCCGCCCGCCGTCCCCCGGCACGGTGAGGTCGATGATCGCCGCGCCGGTCCCTCTGATCTTCCACGCCGCCGCCGCACTTCCGTGACTCAGCACGGCGCCCTCTCCACACGCCAGCACCGCCGCCATCCACCGCCCATGAGGACCAAGCACCCGATGTCCCACGGCGTAGACGCCGCGGTAGACCGGATGCAGCCGCCCACGCTCGATCCACCGCCCGATCGCACTGCGCGAAACGCCACCCTCCAACAGCTGCCGACGCGCCACCACCCCGTGCTGCCGCGTCGCCAACTCGGCGATCCAACGCTCCGTGGGGAATTCGTCCCGCATAGCGGGCACTAGTCGACACGGTGGGTTCGTTCGCTCCGGGTAGCTGGTAACGATGGGGGCAATGGAGCGCGTCGCGGTCGTCGACCTGGGGAGCAACAGCTTTCGGCTGGTCGTCTACGCGTGGGGGGACGGGCGTTGGCGGCGGACCGACGAGATCTTCGAGGCGGTGCGGATCGGCGCGGGCGTCGACGAGAGCGGGGCGCTGGGGGAGGACGCGATGGCGCGCGCGCTCGCGACGATCGACGTCTTCGCGCACTTCGCGCGGGCGAGCGGATTGACCGAGGACGAGCAGGTCTTCGTCGCGACGAGCGCGATCCGGGAGGCCGCGAACCGCGACGAGTTCCTGACGCGCGCGACCGCGGTCGCGGGCACGGAGGTGCGGGTGCTCGACCGCGACGAGGAGGCCAAGTACGGCTACCTCGCGGCGATCAACTCGACGACTCTGTCCGACGGCGCGGTGCTCGACCTCGGCGGCGGGTCGATGCAGCTCGTGAAGGTCGCGAGCCGCCTGACCGCGGCGGCCGACTCGTGGCGGCTCGGCGCGGTGCGGATGACCGAGCGGTTCCTCGCCGACGGCGAGCCCGTGAGCGAGAAGGAGCTCGACAAGCTGCGGACCCACGTCGCGCGCAAGCTCGAGCGGGCCGACTGGCTGCCGGGGACGCAGCGCCTGGTCGGGGTCGGCGGGACCGTGCGGACGCTGGCCACCGCCGTCCAGCGCGCGCACGAGCTGCCCGACCTCGGCGTGCAGGGCCAGATGATGTCGACCGCGGACCTCGACGCGCTGATCGCGGCGCTGGCCGAGCTGCCGGCGAGCCGGCGCGCGACGATCCACGGGATCAAGGCGGCGCGCGCGGACATCGTCCTCGCCGGCGCCGTGGTGGTGCGCGGCGCGATGGAGGCGTGCGGCGTCGAGGCGATCGAGGTCACCGAGGCGGGCCTGCGGGAGGGCGTCTTCTTCGAGCGGATGCTCGCGACCGACCCGCCGCTCGTCGACGACGTGCGGCTCGCGAGCGTGATGAACCTCGCGGCGCAGTTCGGGGTCGACCCGCCGCACACCCAGCACGTCGCTGCGCTCGCGACCGGGCTCTTCGACGAGCTCGCCGCCGCCGGCCTCCACGCCGGCGACCGCCACGAGCGCGAGCTGCTGTGGGCCGCGAGCGTGCTCCACGACATCGGCATGGCCGTCGACTACGACGACCACCACAAGCACTCCCGCTACCTGATCCTCAACGCCGGGCTGCCGGGGTTCACGCCGCGCGAGGTCGCCCTGATCGCGCAGATCGCGCGGTACCACCGCAAGGGGCTGCCGTCGTTCGGGGAGCTCGCGCCGCTGATGGACAAGGGCGACCAGGAGCTGCTCGATCGCGGCGCGGTGCTGCTGCGGCTCGCCGAGGACCTGGAGCGCTCGCGCGACCAGGCGGTGCGGGAGGCGCACGCGGTGGAGGAGGACGGGGTCGTGCGGCTCGAGCTCGTCGCGAGCGGCGACACGCGGGTGCCGAAGTGGGCCGCGTCCCGCGAGAGCGAGCTCTTCTCGCGCGCCTTCGGCCGCGGCCTCGAGGTCGTCGGCTAGGGGAGCCGGCCGCGCGGGGGAAACCACGCCCCGCCGGGGACCCGCCGCACGGGGGAACCGCGCGATGCCGCCCCACGCGATCCGCCCGCGCCCCGCGCCCGCGCCCCGCCTAGAACTCGCGGATCTCGCGCGACGGCAGCGTGTCGCCGCCGCCCACGTACTGCGTGCCGACCGCCTCGACGACCTCCTCCTCGGACTCCTCGAGCGCGTTGTCGTGCTCGCCGTCGCAGAGGATCCGGAAGTTGCCGGAGGTGCCGCCGTCGGTCTGGATGACGATGCCGGGGAGGATCGTCTCCCCCTCGTCGAAGCCGAGGCGCTCCATGTCGAAGTGGGCGAGGCCGATGCCCCAGGCGGTGCACTCGTTGTTCTGGTCGTGGATGTTCACGCCCATCTGGAACGCCTGGAGGTTCTTGGCGACCTTCGAGGTATCGGCCACGGCTTCAGGGTAGACGACCGCGAACGCGGTCGGCCAGGTCCGCGATCGTCGGGCACGCGACGCCGTGCCGGGCGCCCGCGCGCAGGACCGCGCCGGCGATCGCGTCGAGCTCGGGCTCGCGGCCCTCGGCGACGTCGCGCTGCATCGAGGTGGTCAGGCCGTCGTGCGCCTCGGCCACCTCGGCGAGCACCTCGCCCGAGGTGATCCCCGCGCCGTCGGCCCGCGCGACCGCGGCGCCCTCCTCGATCGCGCCCTCGAGGGCCAGCCGCCAGCGCGGGTGCCCGCGGATCTCGCCGAGGTTCGCGTCGAAGGCGGTGGTCGTCAGCGCGAGCGCGTTGAGCCGCACGAGCTTGCCCCAGAGGACGTCGGGCTCGCTGACGGAGACCTTCGTCGGGATCTCGGCAGCCCGGAACACGTGCGCGGCGGCCTCGACCTCGGGCGTGGGAAGCGCCATGTCGATCCGCAGGAACGGGCTCGTGTGCTCGACGATCCCCGGCGCGGGGCGATCGGCGTTGACGCGGATCGTGGCGGCGCACACGCGGTCGCCCCAGCGCTCGCGCAGGAGCGCCATGTGGTCGAGCCCGTTGAGCAGCGGCACGACGAGCCCCGGCTCGCCCACGATCCGCTCGAGCGCGGCGGGCAGCGCCGACGCCTTGGTCGCGACGATCAGCACGTCGACGTCCTCGTCGAGCCGTGCGACCGCCCGCGGGCGCGCCTCGAAGTCGCCGAGCCGGACCGACGACACCTGGATGCCTTCGGCGGCGATCAGCGCCGCGGTCTCCTCGCGCGCGACGACCGTCACCGGCGTGCCCGCGCGCGTGAGCGCACCGGCCACAAGGCCGCCCACTCCTCCGGGCCCGAGCACCGCAACCGACCGCATAGGGTCCACCCTATGCGCACCGCGATCGTCCTGCTGAGCCTGCTCACGTTCGCCGCGCCCGCGAGCGCCGCGCAGCAGGACAAGACCTCCGGAGCCGTGCATGCCGTCCTCGCCGCGACGAGCGCGG